>Ga0209189_1002399_pt1 | contig 13132 bp, 16 predicted proteins | sample C_130820_EF_Meta_FD_187308 | JGI IMG/M metagenome (GOLD analysis project Ga0209189, IMG submission 187308) | Freshwater microbial communities from Lake Croche, Canada to study carbon cycling - C_130820_EF_MetaG (SPAdes) (version 3) | ecosystem: Environmental > Aquatic > Freshwater > Lake... | reverse complement strand
ATAGTTTCTGTAAATCACACGCACTATCATATGCCTTCTTAGTTTGGCGCTTAGCCTATTTGAAGGTGCGTTGGCCACATGAATTTTGGGTCAGTACCTTGAATCATAATCACAGTGAATATAGACATTGGGTTCATATGCGGGAGGCGCGCTGTTCTGGTTTATTACTTTCAAGAGGTAAGGGGCCTTATAAATTGGGATTGCGTAAAGGACTACCAGCCATTGTGCCTATTATGGGTGGTGAACAAATGATTCTGGGTTCAGACGATTCATTGGTACAAATAGAAACTGATATGTATAATTTAGGTTATTGGTGTAGTGAAAAATTCTTTCCTGGTTGTGAAATAAACCTATACAAGGAACCTGGAAAAGATGGACTAAGTGCTAGTTTTAGTGGTATAGTTGCAACTGGTCGTATGACACATGGTTTGACACTTTTGTGTATTGGTGTAGAAAATGGGCGTTATATTGACCTGGTTGTAGATAATTGTGACCCTGGATTATTTTCATCTGGTGTTGAAGGAATGGGTACCTATAAAAATGATGGTGGATGTGAAACAATCAACGTAGAGACTATACGGCCTGTTGGTTATAGTACATTGATTATGAAGGCACGTGTGCTATCTAAAAATTGAAATCATAATTTCTTTTTATAGTAAAAGAAGACAATATGAATAATAACTGGACAAAGATTCTTGAGGAGAAGAATGCCATATATGAGGAACTGCTAAAAAAGGCACAATATGCGCGGGAAGATGAATTGGATGCGTCTACTGTGAAACCTGATGATGCTGAATATGCAGAAAAGTGTAAGCAGAAGAGTATAGTTCTTACACAGATGGCGCGTGATGCTAGGCGTGACCTTACAAAGTGGATGATGACCGATTTCAAGATTGTTTCCGTTGTTGTGAATACAAATTGAAAAAGGGGCTTCTTGTTTTTTATTATCAATTAATCCCGTTTCATCTTCGAATGGGTCCGAATCTGCTTATTCCAAAAGATGATTTGCTTATCAATATCATTTGTTATGCGTTGCTTGTGCCACTCCTGGAAGGTAATAACTACTAGATTGTCATCAAGGTCCAGCTTTACAGCAAGTGTCGTAAAGCGGGCTAGCGCGTTTGCTAGGACAGCACGTTGGGCATAAATCTTGGCACGGGCTTTTGCTAGACAGCGTGTGTGCTTATCATTGGGCATTTTGCTTTTGCTAATCTTTATGATTTGATTTATCTTATCAATTTTTGTTTATGTCTAAAGTTTTAGAGACATACCGTCAAATACTTAAGTTAAGTACCCCATAAAGGGGTACTTAACTTAAGTATTTGACATGGTTACTATCATACCGAAATTAAGTACTCCCCAGCTGGGGAGTACTTAATTTCGGTATGAGACGTTAAACATATATTTGCATATGATAGTATATTATAATGATATCAAGAATATTTGCTATACCCGTCAATTCTGATACAGACGGATTCTTAAAGCATCTTAAGGAATTAGTGGAAGACTACAAACAAAATATGCTAAGCAATGTAAATATGTTTCACAAGATTACAAAGTGGTCTTTACATAAACGCATACACGATATGATAAAATACAGACATAACTTTGGATTTAACGAATCACAAAGCGCGATTTACGCAGATTTAGTTATTCAGTTTGAAAATATTAATAAGGCGCATTCTATTGATTGGGATAATATTTACCATACTAAAACGTCACTACTGGGTGAATATGCCTAAAATTGAGACCCGGTCTTTACGTTCATTTGGCTTAGTAAAATGAACATGAATATTTCAGATATGGCAGCTGTTGAGGCGGAGATGTATGTAGTCAAGCGTTCTGGTAATAAGGAGCCAGTAGCGTTTGAGAAGGTATCAGAGCGTCTGCGTAAGGTTGCAACCGGGCTTCATGTAAATGTGACTGCTATTGCACAGAAGGTTCTGGCCCAGATTGTGGATGGAATTAAGACATCAGAGCTGGATGTACTATCGGCCAATCTATGTATTTCAAACGTGACCATCAATCCCGATTATGGCGTACTAGCTTCCAACATCATTATCAGCAATCATCAGAAGAATTCACCCTACACCTTTGCACAGGCTATTGGCATTCTTCATGGGTCACGGGACCTACTGGGTAAGTCCGTTCCTATTATTAGCGACGAGCTGGCAGCCGTTGTGGCCGCCAATGCCGAACTTATCGAGTCCCGCATTGTTTATGACCGTGACTACAAGCTTGACTTCTTTGGTTTTAAGACGCTAGAGAAGGCCTATCTACTTCGTGATTCAAAGCGGAATATTATTGAACGCCCTCAGCACATGTGGATGCGTGTATCCCTAGGTCTCTGGCTCAATGACCTGGATAAGGCCTTTGAGACCTACGACATGATGAGTCAGAAGCTATTTACGCACGCCACGCCGACTCTATTTAACTGTGGTACGCCCCGTCCTCAGCTATCATCATGCTTCCTTTTGGCCATGAATAATGACAGTATTGCTGGTATCTACAAGACACTGACTGATTGCGCTCTTATCAGTAAGTACGCTGGCGGTATTGGACTTCACATTCATAATATTCGTGCAAAGGGTTCTGCTATTTACGGAACCAATGGCACCAGTAACGGGATTGTGCCCATGTTGCGTAATTTCAATATGACTGCGCGCTATGTTGACCAGTGCTTTACGCCCGATACACTGGTATATACACTTCATGGGCCTAAGCCCATTGAAGATATCGGTGTGACTGATAGTGTACTCACTAGTAGTGGTTCATATGAACGTGTACTTCTTCCCGTACGTCATGACTATGATGGTAAGATGCTTGAGTTTCAGGTAAAGGGTTCGATTATCCCTGTACGCACTACACCTGAACACCAGGTTCTAGCACTTGTTAACCAGGCAAAGGGTCTTAACTTTGACCTTATTAAGAATCGTATTGATAATAAGCTTGTATCTGTTGAGTTTCAGGACGCCAAAGACCTCCAGGAGGGCGACTTTCTTGTATTTCCCATTCCAACTTATGAGAAAGATAATGACTTGATTTCTGCCGATGATTGTCGGATGTATGGTATTCTACTTGGCGACGGTCATATTTCTGGAAATGGCGCCGGTGTAACACTTAGCACACTAACTAAGATTGATACAGCAAACTTTGTCCGCGACTATCTTGAGAAACGTGGTATTCATGTCACCGAAGTTCCACCAGAGGCTGGAAGTATTAAGCTTCGTTGGAGTAGTAATCATGTTGGCTTCAAGTTCACTAAGGCCCAACTCTACGATAATGATAAGTCAAAGCGTGTTGACCCAGCATTCCTTCATCTTCCACTAGCTAAAATTACACAAATTATTCGTGGTCTTATTGAGACTGATGGTTGTGTCGGTACCAAGGAAATCACACTTGAGGTTACTTCATCGTCAATTATCGAGTCAATTCGTTATATGCTTCTACGTCTAGGAGCTCTTTCATCCGGTTATGAGCGTAATCGTATCGGAAATGTATCGTCATACAAAAATATTACTACCCGCCAGACAACGTCTGTAATTCGTATTCCACGTATTCCTGAGATTCTTGAAATGTTTCCTGATGCATCACCTAGTCGGTCATTTAATTATATGCGTCACGGTAATAATCTATTCACGCGCATCGAGAACATATCTGAAATTACCTACTCTGGAGTCGTTCATGATTTTGAGATTGATGGACCTCATGATTACGTTGTATCCCATCTAGGTGTAGCGCATAATGGTGGCGGTAAGCGAAATGGCTCCTTTGCCATTTATTTGGAACCTTGGCATAGTGATATTCAGGACTTTCTCAAGCTCAAGCTCAACAATGGAAATGAGGAAGAACGCTGTCGCGACCTTTTCTACGCTGTCTGGGTACCTGACCTGTTTATGGAGCGGGTCCGTGACGGTGGTAACTGGACTCTTTTCTGTCCCTCTGAGGCTCCTGGTCTAGCTGACGTGGTCGGTGATGACTTCAAGCGCCTGTATGAGCAGTATGAGGCGGAAGGTCGCGGTCGTGAGACCATTGTAGCACAGAAGCTCTGGTTTGAGATTCTTGATGCACAGATTGAGACGGGTACTCCCTATTTGGTCTATAAGGACGCAGCCAATAAGAAGAGCAATCAGAAGAATGTCGGTGTGATTAAGAGTAGTAATCTATGCTCAGAGATTATTGAGTATTCGTCTCCTGAGGAAACGGCGGTTTGTAATCTTGCCTCTATGGCCCTACCCAGTTTTGTAAAGGATGGTGCCTTTGACTTTACCCTGTTTCGTCAGGCGGTCACTACGGTAACCTATAATCTGAATCGGGTTATTGACATTAACTTCTATCCGACGGAGGAGACACGTCGTTCCAATATGCGCCATCGGCCCATTGGTTTGGGTGTACAGGGACTGGCCGACGTGTTTGCTCTTCTACGTGTTCCATGGGAGACTCTTGATAATGGTAAGGTAGTGGCCAACCCTGATGCCGTATTGCTCAATAAGCGTATCTTTGCTCACATGTATTATGCTGCGGTGTCAGCCTCTGTTGACCTTGCTTCTGTGGAGGGACCCTACAGCACCTTTGCGGGTTCACCTGCTTCACAGGGTCTACTTCAGTTTGACCTTTGGTCAGTTGCTCCTGTAGAAGATGAGGGACTTGACTGGACTGCTCTTAAGGAGCGTGTTGTTAAGGTGGGTCTTCGTAATTCCCTTCTGGTTGCACCCATGCCAACGGCATCCACGTCACAGATTCTAGGATTTAATGAGTGCTTTGAGCCCTTTACGACAAATATCTATACGCGCCGTACGCTGGCCGGTGAGTTTATTCAGGTCAATAAGTATCTGGTGGCTGAGCTTGTCAAGCTGGGTCTGTGGTCATCGGAGCTCAAGGATAAGATTATTACCAAGGCTGGCTCCGTTCAGGGCTTGGATGAGGTGCCTGCAAACATTCAGGCCCTTTACAAGACGGTTTGGGAGCTCAAGCAGAAGACACTTATTGACCTGGCTGCCGACCGTGGTGCCTATATCTGTCAGTCACAGTCACTCAACCTCTTTGTATCTGACCCTGATTATTCTAAGCTGACGTCCATGCACTTCTATGCATGGAATAAGGGACTCAAGACGGGGATTTACTATCTCCGTACAAAGGCTCCTGTAGCAGCTCAGCAGTTCACGGTTGACCCTACACTCAAGAGTGGGCTCAATAAGGTTGCGCCTAAGGAGGAAACGGAGTGCGTTATGTGTTCATCTTAGACCCAACGTTGGTATTTGACGGAAGACAAAAAATAATGTCAAATACTTACTGTAAGTATTTGACATGTATGAGACGTTAGGCCGTAGAACCAATATTATACCACGTTAGTTGCGTATCTTTTTCGTCATTTGGCGGACCAAGAAGCTCAATACAGATTTTTAGAACATGTTGTGATACTGATATTACACATGATTCGTGCTTACATTTCGTATAGAACCCCAGGTCACCGTCATCTTCACCTCTAAGTTCATCAACATGAAGATATAGCTCTTCCTTATAAAGGGTTAGCTCATGATATGTCTTAATTTTTTTAACCAATGTTAGAAAGTCCCGTAGGCGCTCTTCATCGTCTGCACTGAGGTCTTTTGCAGTCTTATCGATAAGATTTAGACGGTGATGAATGGCACTCATTTCATACCGGACACGTACGATTTCTTCCTCTAAATTTATCGTGATTGCCTCCAATTCATTATGTTTTTTTGTTAGTGTTTCTGTATCGTTTGTTAGAGCATCAAGTCGCTTATTTATTTCACGACTTGTTTGAAAGTCTACACGATAATTTTGCCCATGAACCATTGCTGTATGGGCATCGTAGATTGACTTAGGAAACATGTTTGTTGAGCTTTTGATTTGATAGGGGAAATCAATTTTATTGTCCACTCCAATCAGAATATTTTGGACCCGGTGGCTCCATATAGGACACACGGTTCATATTATAGACATGGTTGGGTTCTGCAAAGCCACCAGGAACCATTTGGAGCTCATTTCTAGGTTTTTGTATATACTTATGCTGACTATGTAAATAATGTATGAGTGGTGGCTTTTGAATCATTTTTGACCGGATTAGTAATATGAATGAAATTATAATTAATAAAATTATAATTGCGTAATTATAATTGACGGACATGCGCTCTAACGTCTCATACCAAATTTAAATACCCCATAAAAAGGGTAACGTCTCATACAGTACTTAAGTTAAGTATTTAACGGTAATGTCAGGTATTGTTATATCTATCACTTGGTACTGCCTTTGGTCCGGGATTAGATTCAGGTTCAGTCATATGCATAATATCCTTGGTGACTTGACGTTTTTGCCACTCCAGATTTTCTGCAACTTCCTGTTCACTGGCAACGTGAGAGCTCATCAGCTGAACTAGAGCCCCACCTTGACTGGCGGCAAATTGTTCTATGTGATTATGATAATGAAGAGCTATAATTAATAATGGAGATAATACAATTAATACAGCAACGACTGCATAGTATGTTGACGGTGAGTTTTTCATCCGCTTGTTTATTATATATAAATATTAATTTTACTGAAAAGACCTAAATATATATTAAATTTAATTTATAATGACTGTACCCTTATTTAGTCTTAAAATTTATAAACATGAATCACTTCTAACTATTGACGAAAATTTAAGTCCCGAAAATTGTTATGAATTATTACCAAATTATATAAATTCTTGGTGGACATCCTTTAGTCGCGATGATATTTTCGCAGGAATGGCAAAATTACTTGTAGGGGAATCGTTACGTGTAGCCACATCGGATAAACTTAATATGTACATATTAATACAACGACAGGAGATGGAGATTGATGATATAATTTCTTTGACTATTGATGCAGGCGATGATAAATTCATGACTGATAATGTGGTTGATGATTCGAATGAAAAAAGACCACGTGGCTCATCTTTTAGGTTATGTTGTCGTTGGTTATGTTTTGTCTAATTTTTTATTCATTGGTAAGGTTATCTTAGTATGATAAGCTTACCAAAAAATTATTGTATTTTGTTTTATTATTTAGATTCTTATATGCTATTATAGGATTTCAGCAATGTTCTGGGGAAGAGCCTCAATATTTGTTGAATAGAACTTCTCAATCTCCTTTAGCTCCTTCAACTCTGCTGGTGTAACAATATTGATGGCTACACCCTTGCGACCAAAACGACCTGAGCGACCAATGCGGTGAATGTAGTTCTCACGCTGGGGTGGTAGCTCAAAGTTAATAACCAGTGATACCTGCTGAATATCAATACCACGCGCTAGAAGGTCACTTGATACCAAGACACGACTATTACCACTGCGGAAACCCTGGATACAGGCACGGCGCTCCTTAGGGTCCATATCGCCGTGAATGTAGCTGACCTCAAAGTTGTTCTCCTGAAGACGCTTTGCAAGCCACTCTACCTTTGTACGCTGGTTAGCGTAGATAATTGCCTGATTAATATTGATGTGCTGGTAAAGGTCGCATAGGCAATCAAACTTCCAAGTCTCTTGGTCAATATCAACATAGTACTGACGAATACCCTCTAGCGTCACCTTTTCTGGAGGTAGAAGAATACGTACAGGATTCCGTAGAAGGCGTTCAGCAATATCTACGACGGGGTCAGGCATCGTCGCTGAAAATAGAGCTACACGCGTTGTCTCAGGAAAACCCATATTAAGAATACAATCCATCTGGTCGCGGAAACGACCCTCTAGCATCTGGTCGGCCTCATCAAGAATGAGGACCTTGACTGAATCACGCTTCAGGGCATTGCGGTCCATAAGGTCGTAAATACGGCCTGGAGTGCCAATCAGTACATGAACACCACGCTGGAGCATGGCAATATCATCACGGACTGGGATACCACCCGTTGCCGAATGAACCGTAATCTTTGTATGCGTGCTAATCGCCTTAACAACATTCTCAATCTGCTGGGCTAGCTCACGCGTAGGTACAATAATAAGTATCTGCGTCGTTGGGCTCTCCACTTCAATGCGACTGAGCGCACCAATGGTAAAGGTACCCGTCTTACCCGTACCTGACTGCGCCTGCGCAATCACATCATTACCCATCATAATGGGCACAATACCACGCTTCTGAATCTCAGAAGGCTTCTCAAAACCGAATGAGAAGACACCCCGCAGAATAGCATCTGGAAGGTTCATCTCATCGAACTGCTCATAAATACGTACGCTCTCATCACTTGGTCCTAGTTGCGCCATCTTCTTTTGATGACCTTCGTATTATTAGTAAGGGTTCATTTTTTTAGGTAGTTTGGATTATTTATTTTTAAAATGTAAAAATTACAATTAAAAAAACATAGCCCTGGTGGGGGTCGAACCCACAATCTTCAGCTTAGAAGGCTGACGCGTTATCCATTGCGCTACAGGGCTTCAATCTATACAATAATGAAGCCTTTAAGTTCAATTTTTGACGATTTTCCCCTATGAATAGGTACAATATTACGTTTCATACCGCTTTTTTTTCAGTTATCATCATGCTAAATTTAAGGACCTAAAACTGTCAGATTTATCTGTTTAATAGAGACAATGGAGACAATGAATACAATTCAAGTACCTGAATTAGACGGTCCGACCTGTTTTATTTGCGACCACGTCTTATTAGATGTAGATAAGAAAATGGAGTTTCCATGTGGATGTCATACTGTTCATACACGGTGTGGTATAGCCGAAGCAATTCATTTTGTAGATAGGCATGGATGTATCGTATGTGATACATGCGATACGATTTTATACGAAAGTCCATATTTTCTCCGTAAAAATAATGACGAAGAAATAAATGATACACTCATATTACAAAGTAAAAATGCAGAATTTAAGACTGAATTAAAAAAGGTCAAGCTCAAAAAAAGAGCATTTAATTTGGCAAATACTGCTTTTAAAAAGAAATTAGATGACGAATACATTAAATTTAAAAATATAACTCAGACGCATATTATGACCATTGGATTATCTAAACGTGAAGCTATAAAATCACTCAAAGCATCTGCTGAATATAAATCAAACGTTTCGGCATTGAGAGTGTTTAATATGGCATTGAATCGTTTTAAGGCAAAGTATAATCTAGGCTATCAAGAAACTAGGTTATTAAAACTGAGCTCTGTTAGTCGATGGAGATGGCGACAAAGTCAACCGGTGAATCGTAAATTTAGAATCCGAATTTAATCAAAATTGAAGGCTACTTAAACTTGCTATGTAGATGATAGAAACAATGCGATTTTGCCCAGTTTGTAATTATTACCTATATCTTGCGACCAGCTCAGACTCTAACTCACTTATTATTCAGTGCCGGCACTGTGGTTATAAGGAGGGTATGGAGCCTAAGTCTGCAGCCGATGCTCTTATTCTTGAAACCACCTTTCAGGCTACCGGTACAACGGCTGGTCTAGGCGCCAGCGGTGTAACCGTCAATTCATACACGCTTGCTGACCCGACTCTTCCTCATACAGATACACTGGATTGCCCGAATGCAGCCTGTGAATCACGCACCAATGCAGCACTCAAGGATGTGATTTATATTAAGACTGATTCAGGTGGTCTAAAGTTCCAGTATATCTGTACAGTTTGCCAGAAGCAGTGGCATACTTAAGTCGCTTTAGCATACTTAAGTCGCTTTAGCATACGTAAGTCGCTTTCGGCTGGTTATATTTTTTTTAAGCTTATTTTTCCAAAAAAGTGAGCTTAAAAATCACCTACTGTGACTAAGTAGTGGATAACATGTCCAAACCAAAACCCATTGGTACAATGAGAAAGTTGGTCAGTCTACTTGACAGAGGTGACGCTGATTCGTATTTCTATCCACCTGATACCAACAACACTGTTTTTCAACCTGAATTTCATCCCTATTATAATTTTACTCAAGAAACGGTTGAGTTACCCTATACTGGTTCAGCGAATTGGGGGCAACGTATTACCTTTTCCTTACCCTTTCCAACTCTTGGTGACTGTTTATCGTGGATAACCTTGAGATTTTCACCGAATAGTTGGCTTCCCGGTGATGCTGTTGAATATTTACAAGTACCACAACCTAATCGTTGGCAATATAAGGACTTGAGTGGGGCATGGATATGGACATCCCATTTGGCTACTGCAGCAATTGCTCTGGTTGAAATGGAGGTCAATGGTATTGTCATTGAACAATGGTCTGGTGATTGGATTGATATTTGGCAAAAAGTCTATCTTGATGTGTCGCGGTCATCTGGATATGAGGACTCTATTAGTGGCAGATTAAATCAAGTTTTGAATCCAGGTGTTGTTTCATTTGCTAATCAGGAAAAATCTATTTTTTTCGATAATCCTGCAGGTATAGCTGCTCCTATAGATGTGGCGACTATCAATAATAGTTCTTTGATTCAACCAACAGAAGATGGAAACGTATACGTGTATTTACCTTTTTGGTTTGCTCGACGGAAAAATGCTGCCTTCCCACTTGTATCTGTACATGGTGAAGGCAATGTAAAATTTCATATTACCTTCCGTAAATTTGAGGACGTTATTCGTCGTGTTGCGAAGCCCAGACAATGTGGAGAAACTATGTTAGGCACACCGACCACTATTGTCAACTATAATCCTAGAGTCCATGTTGTTGCAGATTTTACTATACCCAGTGCTACTCCTACATTGAAAGATGCAGTACTAGTCTGTGGATTCGTACAACTTGACAGTGATTTACGTAAGGCCTATGTACAACGGTCGCATGAGGTTTTATGGGATAATGTAATTAATATCCCTTTTAGTGAACCCATTAAGTATTCGGTAAATACTGGTGGTGGTGATACAATCACTGTATCCTTGCCACTTGATGCTGCCAATGGACCGGTGCGTGAAATTATCTGGTTTGTGCGTCGTAAGGCTATTTACAAATATAATTCGTGGAATAATTACGGCACTTACATGGAGGATGAAATTGACCCTATTTTTAAACCACAACGACCCTTGATGAAAAAGGCCGTTCTACGAATGGGAGCGGTAGTATGGGCAGACCAGGATGAGATATGGTGGCGCTCACGCGGAGCCTTGACACATCCTGGTGGTGTACAAGTAGGTTCGTCCTATATTTATGTCTATAATTTTGGCGATGACCCAGTAAAATTTGGACCATCTGGTTCTGTCAATGCAAGTCGTACCAGTTTACGTTTAGATTTAACGGTTCAACCACCAGTTGGTGTTGATGATAGCGAATGGGAAGTACAAGTCTATGTTTTGTCGTATAATTGGATACGTTTTCAGAATGGAATTGCTGAACGACTATTTTCAGATTAAGTTCGTTTGACCTAAAAGCAGGCCTTGCTATGTTCAATAGAATGGATTCTATTGACAGCTTTGCCAGACAATTATTTAGACAGGACCCTAAGGCACCTGGTTCTGTGGCCTTAGATGTGGATGTGGATACTCAATCCGAATTCTTTGAGGTACTTCTACTGATTTTGACCTATGGTATGAAACAATGGTACGGTGAACGGATTAACATTTCGGATGTTAGCGCTGAACACATGATATTGCTACAAAAATACTTTCTGTCTTTCGGTGTAATACTGCATATTGACAAACAGGATGAACCGTCGCTTTATGCAATTGATAACAAGGAATACCTTAAAAAGAGTAGCCTTGATAAAATGACTTTTACCGTGGTTGCACACGGGTCACTTTTTACAGTTTCGTTCAGTTTTGCTCCAGGTGCTGCACCAAAATGGGTTTAGCATCTTTACGATTTTTTCTTATGTATTGTTATAAATGCAACAGTACAAGATAGTTAGCGGTTTTGCTTCAGGAAGTTTAGCGGTTGCCGTAAATAAGGAATTGGCGAATGGATGGAAATTACAAGGCTCTCCGTTCAATTTAGGAGGTCATGATGGACATGCCCAGGCCCTTGTTAAGGAAGTAATGACTGGAGGCAAGCGTAGCGGGGCCAAGCGTAGCGGGGCCAAGCGTAGCAGTAAGGCTTCCAGAAGCAAGCGTAGCGTAGCTACGAACAATACCCGGCGTAATTAAGTGCGGTTAAACAGAAAGACCCAAATAATAGAAAATATTTCTAATGTATTAATATAAATGGAGTACAAGGCTGTCAGTGGTAGTTACGCGGAAGCTCTTACTGAACGAGTCAATGCTTTGTTAAAGCAAGGTTTTAAATTACAAGGTGGAGTTGCTGTTGGGCAAGGTAGTAGTCCCTTGAGTACATATGTTGTTCAAGCACTCGTTAAGGATGCGCAGGCGGGAGGCAAGCGTAGCGGGGCCAAGCGTAGCATGGCCAAGAAAAACACCAAGCGTGCTTCAGCCAATATGAGAAAGACACGCCGTAACTAAAGTGTAACGAAAAATTTATTTATTAAAATTTATATTTTTGAATATTAATTTTAAAATAAATTATACCTATGTTTTTGTTGGACTTACTGATACGGTTCCTGACCGCGACAATGTCTGTGTAATACTGGATGTATACGTGCGCGTACCTGGTGTCCTTGTCGCTGTTAATAATGTACTTGAACTGACACTTCTTATGGCTGATGATGATACTGTATATGTGGGAGAACCAAATGTAATCGTTGGTGTTTGCAGTGAGCTTGAACTTACGCTTATTATCGTGGATGTAGTTACAGTATAAGTTGCTGAACCTGGTGTTCTTGTTCCTGAAGCCATATTACTGACCGAAATTGTGAATGAGGTTGACTTACTATAAGTGCCAGTTTGTGACGCAGTAACACATCTGGAGTAGGTATTGGATACTGTTGGTGATACTGTCGGTAAAGAAGACGCACCTACTGTTACTGGGGGTGAAGGCGATAACGTTACTGATAAGGTTTGACTTAATGAGTTGGTTCTGGATATACTTACTGTTGGCGTATAGGTTGCTGAACCTGGTGTTCTTGTTCCTGATGCCATATTACTGGATGATAGTGTGTATGAAGTTGTACCACTGTATGAACCTGTCTGTGACACAGTAACACATCTGGAGTAGGTATTAGATACTGTTGGTGATACTGTCGGTAAAGAAGATGCGCCTACTGTTACTGGGGGTGAAGGCGATAACGTTACTGATAAGGTTTGACTTAATGAGTTGGTTCTGGATATACTTACTGTTGGCGTATAGGTTGCTGAA
>Ga0209189_1002396_pt1 | contig 13139 bp, 14 predicted proteins | sample C_130820_EF_Meta_FD_187308 | JGI IMG/M metagenome (GOLD analysis project Ga0209189, IMG submission 187308) | Freshwater microbial communities from Lake Croche, Canada to study carbon cycling - C_130820_EF_MetaG (SPAdes) (version 3) | ecosystem: Environmental > Aquatic > Freshwater > Lake... | reverse complement strand
GTTGGTTGGTGGTTGAAAAGCCCGCACCTGAGCTGTATCCGCAAGTAAAAGATTTTTGGCAGGAGAACGGTTTCTTGCTCGTGATTGATTCCCCATCAACTGGCATCATGGAAACTGATTGGGCAGAGAATCGCGCAAAGATTGCTCAAGACTGGATCCGTTCTACCCTTGGGAGTGCTTTGGACACTCTTTATGACACTGGTGAGCGTGACAAATATAAAACCCGTTTAGAGGTTTCTAAACCGGGCGAAACAGAGATTTACATTACGCAGCGTGGCGCGGTCGAGAAATGTACTACCGATACTACCGGCGCTTGTTTATCGACTATTTGGACACCTCGCCCTAATGACCCCGAATTAGAAGCGGTATTTTTGGCGCGTTTGATGGAGCGCTTGGGCATGACTCAAGAGCAAGCGAAGGCAATGGTTGCTGCACCCTTAGGTCCTAAAACTCCAAAAGCGAAGTTTGTTCAGGATGGAAATAATCAAGCCCATATCGATTTAAGCGCTAGCTTTGATCGATCATGGCGAGATGTTGGTTTAGCTCTCGACCGCTCCAACTTTACCGTGGAAGACCGTAATCGTTCCTCTGGTGTTTACTATGTCCGTTACGTTAATCCAAAGGACTTGGGAGATACCAAAGGCTTCTTCTCTAATCTCTTTAGCAGTAAAGACGATTCTGGCATGAAGGCAAAAAAATATCAGGTGGTTGTGAAGAGTACTGGTGAGAACTCCACAAGCGTTTATGTGCAAAACGCAGATGGTAAGCCAGAAAATACGCCTGCTGGATTCCAGTTGTTAACCTTGCTAACGGATCAACTGTCAAAGTAATCCGTTTTTACAGCAAATAAAAAAGCCGCTTTTCAGCGGCTTTTTTTCTTCATGAAGAAGATTACTTCTTAGCGTCAGCAGCAGGAGCAGCAGGAGCTGGAGCAGCAGCAGGAGCGTCAGCAGCAGGAGCAGCAGGAGCAGCTGGAGCAGCGGCAGCAGGAGCTTCAGCTGGTTTTGGTTCTTCTTTTTTACCGCAAGCGGCCAAGGCGATTGCTAACATTGCAGCGAATACGAGTGACTTCTTCATTTGTAAATTCCTTTAAAAAATTAACAACAATTACCGGTAATTGTTTTCTGGATTTTCCGAGGGATTATCCCTAAGTAGTTTTCCAGGAATTATTATATCCATCTCTAAATTCAAGGTTCAAAAATTATCCATCCCGCTAAATAGGCCTCATAAAGTGTCGATTTATCAAGCTGCTTCAGTTTTTTGCTGATGAGTGCCTTCTTCCTGGAAAGCGTCTGCCAGGCTAACTGTGTGTCAGCTGCTTGCCCCTTGCACATAGGCTCTCCATTGCAGTAAACCTGCTTTCCAAGGCTCAAAATACGGGTTTGTGGATGGGGAATGAGCTTGTTATTGCCCAGCTTCTGAAGAAATTCCTTGGGTTTTAAGGCGTTGTGCGGGGTCTCAAATAGAGCTTCTTGCTTTGGCTCTGAGAGATAGGCGGTGATACCGGGCAAAAACCCATCGATTTGGTCTAATTTCAGCTCTTTGAGCTTAAGACCTAGCTGCTTGATCAGTTCATCTGGCAGTTGTTCAGCGGCATGAGTTGCACCTTGCTTGGGGTCTGCAAATTTTTGATCCAAGGCAGGAATATTCTCTAAGGATTCCGCAAGGCGCCACAAACCTTCTTGGAGTAACTCTTTAAAGCTGGGGGAGCGAAAGCCCACAGACCAAGTTTGGCAACCAGCATCGAGAGCAATGCCATCATGAGCAATATGGGGTGGTAGGTAGAGCATATCGCCTGGTTCTAGGATCCATTCTTGTTCGACTTTAAAGTTCTGCAGAATTTTGAGTGGCAACTTGTGGTTGAGGCTGAGGTCTTGTTGCTCTGAAATCCGCCACCGCCTTCTGCCCGACATTTGAATGAGGAAGACGTCGTAAGAATCAAAGTGTGGGCCAACGCCACCTCCAACACCGGCAATACTGATCATCAAATCATCAAGACGGGCATCGGGAATAAAGCGAAACCAGGAGAGTATTTTTGCAGCAGCGGGGTGATGCGCTTCCATGCCCTGTAGTAGTAAAGTCCAATGCGGACTCAAAAGCGATGGAATGGCCTTTTTGGAAAAAGGCCCGTGCTCAAAACTCCAGGGTTTGGATTTGACAAGGCGGGACTCAAGCGCATCTTGCAGGGCAAATTGCAGTATTTCTGAGGTGGGAATAGGGCTGTCCAGTAACTCACCTTGCTTGGCGGCAAGGGAGAACGCCGGAATCGCCCCACGGACAAGAAGGGGCTTTTTATGCCAATAGCGTGCCATGAACTGTTCCGGGCTAATACCCCCAAATAAGGCCCAGGGCTCGCCTAAAGGGAGCTTTTCAGGGGCTTGAGGCGGTTCGTAGGTTTTGCTCAAGTAAAATGAGTTCATAAAGTAAAAGGTTAACCCTTTTTAGAAACTGATTAAAAACGAATGTTCGATAAATTCCGCATGAAGATTGAAAAAAACACCATCGTATCTCTTCGCTATAAGTTAACCGATGCGCAAAATAATGTCATCGAAGAACCCGATTCTCCGATGGTATACCTGCATGGTGGTTATGAAGGTACTTTTCCCAAAATTGAGAACCTGCTCGACGGTCAAGATATTGGCTATGAAGCAACCATTCAGCTCGAGCCGACAGAAGCATTTGGTGAGTACGATCCAGAGCTTTTAAAGATCGAGCCGCGTACTCGCTTTCCTGAGCCCTTAGAAGTGGGCATGCAATTTGAAGGTGTTCCTGATGCAGAGGAAGATGCTGACGCCGAAGATGCGGATGCTGATGATGAGCCTTTGATCTATACCGTCACCGATGTTGCAGACAATCAAGTAGTGCTAGACGGAAATCATCCACTGGCAGGTATGGCTTTGCGTTTTTGGGTTCAGGTAGCAGATGTTCGCGCTGCTACTGAAGATGAAATTGAAAATCGTCATCCAAAAGGTGGCGAGAGTTTTTCATTCGGTATGCCTAATGATGATGACGACGATGGGGATGATGAAGAAGAATTTCCAGGCGGCGCTTTAGGAAGAGATCATGCAGGTCCGCGGACACTACATTAATTAGTCAACCAACTCAAACGAAAAAGGAATAGCATGCTATTCCTTTTTTCTTGGCATCCGGTTCTTAGCAATACCTATTCAGCAATAGTGCAGAGGTCTTATTCCCTCAACCATTCTTTGATGGCATCCAAATCACGTTTCGTATCGCTAGAGCCTCCAGCATCGAGGTCTGCAGGCGTGTTACTTAACTTCGCAAGTGCTTTTTCGAGGGCCGCTATTTTGGCTTCTTGCTCGATTGTGGCATCAATTAAACCTTTGAGTGCCATGGATACTGGGTCATCTACATTCGGAGTAACACCATAGGCAGAGAAGTATTCTTTTGTTTTGCTATCTGGACTTTGCGGTAAATCTGGGTGCAAAATTCGCGCAGGGATACCAACGGCAGTTGCACCTGCAGGAATCTCTTTCAACACAACCGCGTTAGAACCAACGCGTGCACCATCACCTACAGTAAAACCGCCGAGTACTTTTGCGCCGGCACTGACTACAACACCTTTACCTAGTGTTGGATGACGCTTGACACCTTTATAAAGTGAGGTACCACCTAAGGTAACGCCTTGATAGATAGTGCAGTCGTCACCAATTTCCGTAGTCTCACCAATCACGATTCCAAGACCATGGTCCAGAAATACTCGGCGCCCAATCTTTGCACCTGGATGAATTTCGATCCCAGTTAAAAAGCGAGCAAACATGGACAGCACACGCGCAATCCATTTGAGTCCTATATTCCACAAAAAATGGGAGGCGCGATGTAACCAAACTGCATGCAGGCCTTGGTAGCAAGTGATGACCTCGAGACGATTTCGGGCTGCTGGATCTCTGGCAATAATGGAGTCGACTTGGTCGAAGAGGGAATTAGACATGACTTGATTTTAACGGGATGTGCTTATTTTCTCAGGAGCATCTGTTTAGCGATCCCTCTTAGCAGATCAATCTCTTCTTTATGGAGGCGGCTACGTGCAAATAGCGCTTGGATCCGAGCCATCAGTTTCTTGGGATTGGCTGGGTTTAAATAGCCAATGGCTTCAAGACCTTCACGCCAGTGCTCTAGCATGGCTGCTACGGCAGCAGGATCGGCAAAATCAGCCATTTCTGCGCGCATAGCTAGGGCATTTTGAGTGCCCAGATTTTGGCTTAAGGTCTCTCTGAGGGTATAGGCGCAGACCATGATGGCCTGAGCTAGGTTCAGTGAGGGATAGGCGGGGTTAGCATCTAGCCAGACCCGATGGGTGCATAAGGCCAGGTGTTCATTGTCTAGACCCGTTCTCTCTGGCCCAAAGAGGAGGGCAATCTTTCCGCTACTTTGAGTTGTTGCAGCAATCAGGTTTCTAGCTGACTCCCAATCAAGAGCAGGAGGTCCAAATTCACGGTCGCGGCTAGTGAGGCCTAGAACCAGAGTGCAGCCCTCCACAACGGATGCTAGAGAAGCCCCTTCTGAGGATCTCTCCAGAATGTCAGCTGCGCCACTAGCCAAGGCAATGGCTTCAGGATGAGTTGTTACACCGTTGATCTTCGGGTTGATGAGGCGTAAGTCGCTAAAGCCCATGGTTTTGAGGGCGCGAGCGGCTGAACCCACGTTTCCGGGGTGACTGGTTTCGACTAAAACCCAGCGAAGTAAAGCGGAGAAATCCTGGTTCATCGGTGCGCTAAGGAGTAGTTAAAGAGGGTAATGACCGCTAATCGTTTAGAATCAACCTATTAGCTTCGTATTGTCATGCAATTTACCTAAGTTGTCGGCATTACAAGGGGCTTGTTCTTATTTAATTTGTCCATCAATACTATGCATCCCATGTTAAATGTGGCCGTAAAGGCCGCCCGTCGCGCTGGAACAGTCATCAATCGTGCTTCTTTGAATTTAGAGCGCTTGCAAGTTGACCGTAAGCAACACAATGACTTTGTAACCGAGGTGGACAAAGCCGCAGAAGCGGCTATCATTGAAACGCTGAGTGAGGCCTATCCAACTCATGGATTTTTGGCCGAAGAAACCGGCGAGCGAAATGCAGATGCAGAAAGTGTTTGGATTATTGATCCATTAGATGGCACTACCAATTTCATTCATGGCTTTCCGCAATATGCAGTATCGATTGCTCTGTCGGTAAGTGGTGTCATCCAACAGGCCGTAGTCTATGACCCAACTCGTGATGAATTATTTACCGCAACTCGCGGTGCGGGTGCCTATTTAGATCGCCGGCGTTTACGTGTTGCCTCACAAGATCGCCTTGCGAATTCATTGCTAGGAACTGGCTTTCCATATCGCGAAGATCAAGACCTCGAAAAATATATCAAGATGTTTGCTGAGATGTCGCGTCAATGCGCAGGTCTTCGCCGTCCTGGTGCTGCATCATTAGATTTGGCTTACGTTGCTGCAGGTCGTTACGACGGTTTCTTTGAGAGTGATCTCAAGCCTTGGGACATGGCTGCAGGTGCATTGCTGATTACTGAAGCCGGCGGTTTGATTGGCAACTACCGTGGCGAAGAAGGTTTCCTGAAAAGCGGTGAAGTGATGGCGGCAAATCCCCGCATCTTTGCGCAGATGGTGCAATCGCTTTCTAAATATTCAGTTGCTTAATGGATTAAAACAACGATCTGATTAGTGTTTAATCAGATCGAGATAGCGTGCTCCAGCAGCATCGATGAGCAGGGCGCTGGCCCGAGGTGGCAGGCTCTCAGGGTGATCCAAATCCCAGTCAGACAAAACCCAGCGCTGCCAATTTTGCGCGCCTAAGGATTCTTCATGATGGGCTGGTAAGTGCGTATGCCCATGAATCAATCTATCTCCAGATAAATCGCTTAATACTGCGGCGCAAGCCTCCTTAGTCACATCCATCTTCAGTTGATGTGATTTAGAGTGTTGCGTGTGCTGATATTGATGATGGCTATTGTTGCGGAGGTGTTGCGCTACACCTTTGCGCCAATCGAGCGGCAGCGTCAGAAAGATTTTTTGTATCCAAGGTTTTCTCACCCAATTACGAAATACCTGATACCCAACATCCGCAGTGCATAAAGCATCACCATGGGCGAGAACCCAGTTATGGTCAGCAATTTGCAGGGTAGATGGATCTCGTAAAAGCGTCATACCCGTCTTTTTAATAAAGCTGTGCCCAATTAAAAAATCTCGATTGCCATGTAGGTAATAGGTTTTGACTTTGGTAGAAAGGTTTGCGATCGCACGCTGAACTTCTTGCTGGAAAGGAGAGGATGCTGCCGCATCATCACCTACCCAGTATTCAAATAAGTCACCCAGAATAAATACAGCCTCCACTTTGGGAGCTTCTTTTTCGCAGAAGTCAAAAAAGCGTTGCGCCGTCAAGGGCATTGAAGGCGTGAGGTGTAAGTCTGAGATGAGCAGTGCGCTCGCGTATTGCGGAATCATTCCTCGAGAACAGTCGCTTTCTCGATGACCACATCTTCAGCAGGAACGTCTTGATGAAAACCGGAGCTACCAGTCTTTACTTTGCGAATGGTGTCCACTACATCCATGCCATCAGTGACTTTGCCAAAAACCGCATAGCCCCAGCCTTGAGCATTCGGAGCCGTATGGTTTAAAAAATCATTGTCATTCACGTTGATGAAGAATTGAGCGGTTGCAGAGTGTGGGTCGCTAGTGCGGGCCATGGCAACGGTGTAACGATCATTCTTGAGGCCGTTATTCGCTTCGTTTTCAATTTCTGCGCCAGTGGGCTTTTGTTTCATACCGGCAGTCATACCGCCGCCTTGAACCATAAAGTTATCAATCACGCGATGAAAGATAGTGCCATCGTAATGACCACTTTTAACGTATTGCAAAAAATTAGCGACGCTTTTAGGTGCCTTAACTGCATCAAGAGTGAGGGTGATATCACCCTTATTGGTTTTTAGGAGAACTTTCGCCATTATTGGGTCTACTTTCTGGAAGGTTGGTGGAGGGGGTATTGCTTGGTAAGGCATTTGAATTATTCGAGCCTGAATTGGTGGCGCGATTCACTGGGCGCTTTGCAGGGGGCTTTAATATCTCTAAGAGTGCTTTGGCACGATTGGCGTACTGACGCTGATTGAGCAAGGCATTTTTAGCGGCATCTTCATAGGCTTGGGCGCCCAGGCGAATATAGATTTCACCCAAATTGGCAGTAGCAATGGCGTAGGTGGGGCGCAGCTTTAATGCAAGCTCTAAATAATCTCGGGCTTCAATCCACTGTCCTTGATTGGCAGCAATCGCAGCAAGATTGTTATAGGGTTCGGGTAATTCTGGAAACTGTTGGGTAATTTCAATCAAAGTCTTTTTAGCTTGATCGAATTGGCGCATCTCAATTTGCAAGCGCGCTTTTACAAAACGTAACTGCACATTGCGCGGCGTTTTTTTCAGATCCACGTTAATTTGCGTGACTGCGTCTTGATATTTGCGCGCCTTAATCAGCTTCTCAACATCAGAGGGTACGGCATTCTTGGTAATCGGATCCGGCTCAATAATCAGGAAGGATAAAAACGGCACGCCAACCGTCTCAGATAATTCTGGGTTTAATGGGTCGTAGCCCATATCCGCTGAAAGCCTAGGGGGATCAGTCGGGCTATAACCGCCTAAATAGGCTTGCGTGGCCAATTGCCCAGATTTCATTTCCTGAGCATTTAAGGCCTGTATTTCCGCATCTGCCCGCTGCTGCGCAGGGGTGCTACAGCCAGTCATCAGGGCCAAGCTTGCTAAGGCAGCAAAAACGGCAAAGGCTAGAACAAAGCCAGAAATGAAGGCGGGACGTGGCGCTGGAACAGTGTGGGGCATAGGGGAAGGGGTGTGAAACGGGCTCATTCGATATACTCAGCGCTCAGTCTAACAAATTGGCGCTACTTGCCCCACCTTTATAGCCCTATGCTGCAAATCTATAACACCCTAAGCCGTTCAAAACAGGTCTTTAAGCCCATCATTCCGGGCAAGGTGAAGATGTACGTCTGCGGCATGACGGTCTATGACTTTTGCCATATTGGCCATGCCCGGGTCATGATTGTCTTTGATATGGTGGTGCGTTGGCTCAGAGCGAGTGGATATGAGGTGCTTTATGTGCGCAATATCACCGATATTGATGACAAGATCATCAATCGCGCCATTGAGAATGGCGAGCCTATTGCTGCATTAACCAATCGCTTTATCGATGCGATGCATGCCGATTCTGATGAGCTGGGCTTAATGCACCCCGATCAAGAACCGCGCGCTACCGATTACATCCAACAAATGCAGGGCATGATTGGCAAGCTGATTGAAAACGAATTGGCATATCAAGCGAATGACGGTGATGTCAATTTTGCTGTGCGTCTACTACCGCGTTACGGTCAACTTTCTGGCAAGACGCTAGATGAACTCCATGCGGGTGAACGCGTAGTGATTGGTGACGGCAAACGCGATCCGCTCGATTTTGTTTTATGGAAAAGCGCAAAGACTGAAGAGCCTGCTGATACTCGTTGGAAGTCTCCATGGGGCGAGGGTCGTCCTGGTTGGCATATTGAATGCTCTGCCATGTCATGTGACTTGCTCGGTGAGCACTTTGATATTCATGGTGGTGGCGCCGACTTACAGTTTCCCCACCATGAAAATGAAATCGCCCAAAGCGAAGGCGCCTTATACGGCAAAGATCGCACAGAAGAGGATGCACCCTTTGTAAATTATTGGATGCATAACGGTCACATTCGGGTGAATGAAGAGAAGATGTCCAAGTCTTTGGGTAACTTCTTTCTGATTCGAGATGTTCTCAAAAGTTTTGAGCCTGAGGTACTGCGTTTCTTTATGCTGAAGGCGCATTACCGAAGTCCGATTAATTACAGCGATGCTCAGCTAGAAGAAGCCCGTTCCGGCTTGGCGCGTTTATATACAGCCTTGGCACATAGTCCTCAATCCCAAGCTAAATCATTCGATCCAAATAATCCTTGGGCTAAGCGCTTTGCTGATGCCATGAATGATGACTTTAATACGCCAGAGGCGATTGCTGTCTTGTTTGACTTGGCAAGTGAGCTCAATCGTGCACAAGGCGATGAAAAACAATTTCTCGCAAACACCATGAAGTCTCTTGGAGCTTCCTTGAATTTCTTGCAACGTGATCCAACACAGTTTTTACAATCAGGCTCAAAAGACCAGGAAGGCTTAAGTCCTGCGCAAATTGAAGAACACATTGCAGCTCGCATTGCAGCTAAGCAGGACAAAGACTTTGTGCAGGCGGATCTCATTCGCAAAACATTACTAGAGCAGGGTATCGTTCTAGAAGATAAACCCGGCGGCTTAACAGAATGGCGTAGGGCTTAATGACAGCAGCAAGAGTAGATAAGACTTCAGAACCACTTTTGCAAGCAATTGCTCCAGACTATTGGGAGCAAGCTTGCAAAGAGCTGATGAAGCAAGATCGCATTCTCAAAAAAATCATTCCAAAAATTGGCTCAGGATTTTTAGTGACACGTGGCGATTCTTTTAATACTTTGGCAAGATCCATTGTTGGGCAACAAATTTCTGTAGCGGCAGCGCAATCCGTTTGGAATAAAGTGCTTGTTGCTAGCAAAAAGAAGGTCACGCCTAAAAATATCCTCGCGCTCTCCGTAGAAGAGTTGCGTGCTGCTGGCTTATCTGGACGTAAGGTTGAATACATCCGCGATTTGGCAGACCACTTCGATTCCGGACGATTACATGCCAATCAGTGGAAAGATATGGATGATGAGAGCGTCATCAAAGAATTAAGCGCCATTCGAGGAATTGGCCGCTGGACTGCCGAAATGTTCCTGATTTTCAATATGGTGCGCCCTGATATTCTGCCCCTGGATGACGTTGGTCTCATTAAGGCTATTTCCCTCAATTATTTCAGCGGAGAGCCTGTGAGCCGCCATGAAGCCCGCGAGGTGGCTGCTAATTGGGCCCCATGGCGTACGGTTGCCACCTGGTATATGTGGAGAAGTCTCGACCCAATCCCAGTTGAATATTAAAATCAGACTATGAAAACGACTTTCCTGGATTTTGAGCAGCAAATCGCCGAATTAGAGTCAAAGATTGAAGAGCTGCGTTTTGTTCAAGATGAGTCATCGGTAGATATCTCCGATGAGATCAAAACGCTGGCTGAAAAAAGCCAGCAGCTCACAAAGGATGTGTACGCCAATCTCACTCCTTGGCAAGTTTCTCAAGTAGCGCGCCATCCACAGCGTCCTTACACCTTAGATTATGTTAACGCCTTGTTTACCGATTTTCATGAGTTGCATGGTGATCGTACTTTTGCAGACGATCAATCTATCATCGCTGGCTTAGCCCGCTTTGAAAACCAACCTTGCATGGTGATTGGTCACCAAAAGGGTCGTGATACGAAAGAGCGGGCTTTGCGCAACTTCGGTATGAGTCGTCCTGAAGGTTATCGTAAAGCCATGCGTTTGATGCGCCTTGCAGAAAAGTTCGGTATTCCGGTGTTTACTTTTGTGGATACGCCAGGCGCATTTCCCGGTATTGATGCCGAGGAGCGCAATCAATCTGAAGCCATTGGTCGCAACCTCTACGTTCAAGCAGAACTTGAAGTGCCTATCATCGCCACGATTATTGGTGAGGGTGGTTCTGGTGGTGCTTTGGCCATTGCCATGGGTGATGTAGTCATCATGTTGCAGAACTCCACCTACTCCGTGATCTCTCCTGAGGGCTGTGCTTCCATTTTATGGAAGACGGCTGATAAAGCTCCTGAGGCTGCTGAGCAGCTCGGCCTGACAGCGCAACGCCTCAAGGCTTTGGGCCTCATTGACAAGATTGTGGCTGAGCCTATTGGTGGAGCCCATCGTGATTACGACAATATGATGAGCAATATGCGCAAAGCACTTGCGGAATCTTTAAAAACCTTTGATGGCATGAAAGTAGATGCATTGCTTGAGCGTCGTCATGAGCGTTTGATGAGTTATGGCAAGTTCAAGGAAATTACAGCAAAGTCCTAAGCCAGGAAAACGAATTGCGGTTGCCTTAAGTGGCGGCCTCGATTCGGTTGTGTTGCTCGACATAGTTTGCAAAGCGCAAGCTAAAAATCAAATCTATGCATTTCATATTCATCATGGTTTACAAAAGCCTGCAGATGATTGGTTGATCTTTTGCGAGAAGCTCGCCAAGCATTACAAAGTCCATTTTGATTTCAGGCTACTTCATCTCAACACCGCAGAAGCTCAAGGCAATATCGAAGCGAGGGCGAGAGCAGGGCGTTATGAAGCCCTCGCAGATCTTTGCGAAGAGTATGGTATCGAAGACCTACTCTTGGCGCATCATCAAAACGATCAAGCCGAGACGGTGCTTTTGCAGCTCCTGCGTGGTTCAGGGGTAGCGGGCTTATCCGGCATGCCAGCTAGTAGAAAAATCATTTCACAAGCCCAGAATAATCAAGGTATTACTCTTTGGAGACCACTCTTAAATCAAAGTAGACAAGAGCTCGAGGCTTATGCAAAAGAAAACAAGCTCAAGTGGATCGAGGACCCCAGTAATCAAGATCGCAAATACAGACGTAATGCGATTCGTAAAGACATCATTCCAAAACTAGAAAAGATTCAACCAGAAGCATTAGCAAACATGGCGCGGAGTGCGGAACTTTTAGGTGAAGCGCAAACGCTGCTGAATCGTTTGGCACAACAGGATGGAAAAGCCATCCTCATTCAAGAGCAATTAAAGGTCATGCCATTGCTTGCTTTAGCCAAAAATGATTTGCCAGCAGCTAATAATGTTTTGAGATATTGGCTGCAGACACAGAATTTAGCTATGCCATCGCAAGAGCGCTTGCAAGCTTGGTGGCGTGATCTTGCAGCAGTCAAAGCAGATGCCAAACTCGAGTGGGTGCATGACGAGAAAAAGATTTACCTCTGGCGCGGCATGCTTCAGGTTGGCAACACGGAAGAAGGGCGCTGGGTTTTAAAAACATTGCCAGCCAACTCCAAGCAATTGGGCCTGCCGGCAGATTGGGTTAAAGAGGCTCAAGCGAACAATCAAATCACCCTCAAAGAACGCCTAGGCTCAGAGAGGATCCAGATTAAGCCCAAGACCCCGCGTAAAACCCTCAAAAACCTCTTCCAGGAGGCTGATGTGCCACCTTGGGAGCGTCAGGCGCCCCTGTTATTCATCAATGATGAATTAGTCGCTGTAGCCGGTATTGGGCTTAGCTATCCGCATCTCACCGCCACCGGGAAGCGTGTGCTGCCTGTTTGGGCTAAGGCGTAATGCCGGATTCTTTTTGATGGCGTATGGTGCAGATCAGCACAGTATTTTTAGCTTCATCAAAACTGTAGAGCGCTACATACCCAGACTTACCACGAGAAATAATGAGTTCTCTAATGAAGGTATCGCAGCTTCGACCGATTAATGGATGATGTTGCAAAATTTGAATGGCGCTCTCAATTAACTCTAATGTTACTAGAGCGGCATTTTTGTCGATTTCAATTAAAAAGTCAGTGAGTCGCTCTAAATCAAGTAAGGCTTTTGGAGAGAAAACAATTCTTACCAATGGGTCGCTTTCAGGTTTGACTTTTTCCCGGCTATGCGTGATTTGAGGTGGGTAAAGACTTTATCGGAATCATGCACTTTACCTGCTTGCAAAACCCCATTGCGGGCATTGTTCGCATCTTCGATAAAAGATCTACGCAATTCTGCGTTCATACTTGCCTGCTTAATCGCTTCGACCATAAAAGCATGTGGCGTGATACCTAAATCTTTGGCGGCGTTCGCTGCCCATAACTTAATTTCTGCAGGCAGCTTGAGGGAGGTGGTGCTGATTGAGTTCATGAGGGTTCCTAATGAAACAAGAAGGTAACACTAAAGTAACACCATCGTAAACTTCCTCTGGAGGCAAAGTCAATAGCCTGGCCGTAAATCCTACAAAACCCTGTAAAATAAGCCCTTTTTAGACCCTCAAGGAATCATTTCCTTGTTACAGATAGTTAAATAGACGGTTTTTATGGCTCTTATCGTTCATAAATATGGCGGCACCTCCATGGGCTCAACTGAGCGCATTGCGAATGTTGCCAAACGCGTAGCTAAATGGATGCGTGCTGGCCACCAAGTGGTGGTTGTGCCTTCAGCTATGTCGGGCGAGACCAATC
>Ga0209189_1002392_pt1 | contig 13157 bp, 8 predicted proteins | sample C_130820_EF_Meta_FD_187308 | JGI IMG/M metagenome (GOLD analysis project Ga0209189, IMG submission 187308) | Freshwater microbial communities from Lake Croche, Canada to study carbon cycling - C_130820_EF_MetaG (SPAdes) (version 3) | ecosystem: Environmental > Aquatic > Freshwater > Lake | place... | reverse complement strand
CCGCTGTCGATGCGGATGCCGGAGTACTCGCTGATCGCGTCACGACGGAGGGCCAGGGCCAGGGCGCCGGCGCGGGCCTGCCGTTCTGCGGGTTCGGCGGTGAGCCGGGAGGGCATGCCCACCAGGGTGCCCCAGGGGCGGCGCCACAGCCGCAGCGCCGCCGCGTTGGCGTAGGTGAGGCGGGGATCGTCACCGCCGTCGTGGGCCAGCACCACGCTGGCCGCCGCGAACAACTCCTGGGCCCGCAGCCGCAGGGGACGATGGCCGCCGCCCGCCAGCAGGGGGCGTCCGTAGGCCCGCTCGTGGCCGAGCAGGATCCGCTCGGCATCGCCCAGCCCCCGGGGGCTCAGCCAAGGGGGCTCAGCCTGGGGCACCATCGGCGCTGCCAACGGTTTCGGCGCCTGCGGCTTTGGCGCCTGCGGCCTCATCAGACTCGCTGCCGGCCTCCATGGCGCGCACCATGGCCAGCTGGCCCGTGGCCACCCCCTGCTCCCGCAGGCGTTCAAGGAAGAGCCGGTTGGCCTCGGGGAAACGGGGTTCCTCGGCCAGGGGCAAGGGACCAGCCCCCTCCAGCCCCGATTCCCCCTCCAGGGCCGGGGTGATCACCACCAGATCGGGATCGAGGGCGGCGTCGTAGCGCCACCAGCGGGCCGGATCGGCGATGGCCGCGTGCACCGGATGGGGCGCATGCTCCCGCCGCACCACCGCCCCATGGCGCCGCCGTTCGGCCAGGTCAGCCAGGAGCTGGCTGCGGGTGCGGCCCCGCAGCTGAAACAGCACGAAGGGATCCTCGGAAAAGCGGTCGCCCATCAGGTAGTAGACGGCGCTCACGTGCTTGCAGGGATTGGCCTTGTCGGGGCAGGTGCACTCACTGCGCACCTCCTGGAGCTTGAAGGGAAACAACCGCTTGCCACTGGCGGCGAAGGCCCGCTCGATGTCCTGGGGCATGATCCCGGCCAGCAGCTGGGCCGACCAGCGCGCCTTCTGGCTCAGGGCCTCCAGCACGTAGCCCCAGTCCTCATCGTTGAGCACATCGAGCCAGAGCTTCACCTTGTAAGGGTCCTCCCCGGTGCCCTGCACGCGGGCATGGACCCGGCGCCCCTCAAAGCGAATCGACACCACGTTGCCGGAGCGGGCGTAGTCCCAGGCCCGCTCCAGCCGTTTCTTGAAGCGGTAGGCGTTGATCAGCTCCATCCACTGCTCCACCCACCAGGGCTGCTGACCCAGGCCCTGCTGGCCCAGCTGGGTGGTGATTCCGTTGCTGTTTCCCGATGCGGAAACGACCATGCTCGGCAGGGTTGGCGCAGGATGATTGATGTCTAGTCTGCCCCTTGAGCGCCGCATGCAGGCGCGCCCAACGCCGGGCCTTGAACCTCTCCCAGCCCACCTCTGCGAGCCCCTCACCCGGGCGGCCCGAACCTCCGAGATCCCCGGCAACCCCTCTGGTGCGCTGACCATTGCCCAACCCCCCACCCCTGATCATCGGCGCCGGGGTGGCGGGTCTGGCCATGGCGGTGGGCTGGCGGCAGGTCCATGGGGAGACCCCGCTCCTGTGTGAACGGATGGAGGCCCCCGCCCACCAGGGCTTCGGTTTCCTCCTGCTGCCCCGGGGGCTCCAGGCCCTGCGGGCCCTCGGCGTGGATGCCGACCGGGAGCTGGAGCCCCACCCGATCGAGCACACCCGCCTGGTCACGCCCGAGGGCGAGACCATCGCGGCCCATCGCCTCGAGCCGGGCACGCTGGCGCTCGACCGTGCCCGTCTGGTGGAGGCGCTGCGAAGCCGGCTGGATGGCCGCCGGATCCTCGGGGGCAGATGGTTCGAGACGCTGCATCGCTCCAGCGCCGGGCGCGTGACGGCCGTGGGCTTTCGTGGCGGTGAGCAGATCGCGGCCGACCTGGTGTTCGGCGCCGACGGGGCGGTGTCGCGCTGCCGCCGGGCCCTGCTGGAACGCCCTGGGGAGCCGTGGATGCCGGGCGCCGCGGCACAGGTGCAGGAGATCGTGGCCCTGGTGCGCGATCCGGCGCTGGTGGCCCGGCTCGGCACCGAGATGCTGAAGATCGTGGTTCCCGGCGCCGGGGTGGCCGTGGGCCTGCTCCCCCTGTCCCGGGGCCGGCTGGTGTGGTTCGTGCAGTTCGACACGGCGCGCCACGGCCGACCCGCCGCCGCGGGACCGATGGCCTTCCTCGAGACCCTGCTACGGCCCTTTCCGCCCTGGTTGCGGGAGATGGTGGCCGCCACGGAGAGCGGGCATCCCCACCATTGGCGCCCCCTTGATCTCGACCCGCCAACCCGGTTGGTGGGGGCCAACATCGCCCTGCTTGGGGATGCGGCCCACCCCCTGCTGCCCTTCACCAGCCAGGGGCTGAACCTCGCCCTTGAGGATGCCTGGCTCCTGCGCGATCTGCTCCGGAACGCCGCGGATCCCGCCGCGATCGCGGCCGCGCTGCTGACCTACGAGCGCCAGCGGCTGCCGCTGCTGCGGCACTTCGTGGCGGCGGGTCGGGGGATGGCCGCGGCCTTCGTGGCCCTGGGCCCCGACCGGGGGCTGCTGCCGGTGGCAACGTGATCCCCCCTGCCGCTCCCCGCTTCGATGACGCCGCGGTGCCGCTGCCCCTGCTGCGCCAGCGGGCCTTCAACCAGCGCTGGGCCGAGCAGCCGGAGGGGGTGATTCCGCTCACGGCCGCCGATCCCGATTTCCCGGCTGCTCCCGTGATCCGGGAGGCCCTGATCGCCCAGGCCCAAGACGGGGTGTTCAGCTACGGACCACCCGGCGGCCTGCCCCTCTTCCGCGAGGCGGTGGCCCGCGATCTGCGGCAGCGGCGGGGGGCGGCGGTGACGCCGGCCGGGGTGATGGCGGTGAACAGCGCCGCCGCCGGGTTGGCCCTGGTGGCGCGGCACTGGCTGCGGCCCGGCGATGAGGCGATCGTGTGGGATCCGGTGGATTTCCTGCTGCCCCACACCGTGCGGGCCGCCGGAGGGGTGCCCGTGCTCTGGCCGATCGGGCGCCACGACCCTCTGGATCTGGACGCCCTGGAGCGGTTGATCACGCCCCGCACCCGGCTGCTCTGCCTCTGCAATCCCCACAACCCGCTGGGCCGCTGCTTCAGCCGCGTTGAGCTGGAGAGCCTGGGCCGCTTCTGCCTGGAGCACGGCTTGCGGGTGCTCAGTGATGAGGTGTGGAGCGACATCGTGTACCCGCCCGCCGTGTTCACCAGTTGGCTGGCCCTGGAGCCCTCCCTGGCGGCGATCGGCGCGGTGGTGCAGGGCTTCTCGAAGGGATTCGCCCTGGCGGGACTGCGGGTGGGCGCTGTGGCGATGGCCGATCCGGATGCCCTCGCGCGGCTGCTGGCCGCCAGCGACCAGCCGAGCACCGTGGATGGGGTGGCCACCCTCAGCCAGGTGGCAGCCGCGGCGGCCTGCAGCGAGGCGGGCCTGGCCTGGCTGGCGGCCTTCCTGACGCATCTGCACCAGCGCCGAGACCAGACCCTCGCCGCCCTTGGCGCGATCCCCGGCCTCAGCGTCAGCTGCCCCGACGCCACCTATGTGACCTTCGTGGGCCTGCCGCCCGGTGGGGAGGCTGCCGAGGCGCTGGTGGAACGGCTGCGGCGCGACCATGGGCTGGCCCTGGTGCCCGGCAGCCCCCGCTGGTTCGGTCCCGGCGGCGCGGGCCACGTGCGCCTCTGCTTTGCCACCAGTGAGGGGATCCTGGCCGAGGGGCTGCGGCGCTTCGCCGCGGGGATGGCGGCCGCGCCGTCCCAGCCCGAGGCGGGCTGAGGTCGCGAAGTCGCAGGTGTTGGCGGGGGGCAGGCAGGTGGAGGCCAGGCCGTTGGCAGGGGAGGCCCGGCAATGGCGCCAAGCGGGCCTTCTGCCCAGGCGCACGCCCGGCGGCCCCGGCCGCTCAGCTCTCCTCGAGGGCCACCAGATCCCGGAGCTGGCCGATCTCGAGACCGCCCAGCCAGTCCTCGCCGCTGCCCACGATGTCGGCGGCGAGCTTGGATTTCTCCTGGATCATCCGGTCGATCCGCTCCTCCACCGAGCCGCTGGTGATGAACTTGTGAACCAGCACCCGGTTGGTCTGGCCGATGCGGTAAGCGCGGTCGGTGGCCTGGTTCTCCACGGCCGGATTCCACCAGCGATCGATGTGGAACACATGGCTGGCCCGGGTGAGGTTGAGGCCCACGCCGCCGGCCTTGAGGGAGAGCAGGAACAACTGGGGTCCGCGCGGATCCTCCTGAAAGCGATCCACCATCGCCTGGCGTTCGCTCTTGCTGGTGTTGCCGTAAAGGAAGGGCACCTCCTGGCGCCAGCGGCGCTCCAGGTGCACCTTGAGCAGCTGCCCCCATTCGGCGAACTGGGTGAACAGCAGGGCCCGGTCGCCCGCCTCGATCACCTCCTCGAGGATCTCCTCGAGCCGCTGCACCTTGGCGCTGCGGGCCGCGAAGCCGGCATCCACCGCCTGCTCCTTGAGGGCCAGGGCCGGGTGATTGCAGATCTGCTTGAGCTTGGTGAGCAGGGCCAGCACCTGGCCGTGCTTCTGGCCCAGAGGGGCGCGGGCGATGGCATCGAGGCTCTCCTCCACCGTTTTGGTGTAAAGCTTCCGCTGCTCGGCGCTGAGACCCACCCACTCGCGCAGCTCCACCTTCTCGGGCAGGTCGGAAATGATCGATTTGTCGGTCTTGAGGCGGCGCAGGATGAAGGGGCCCACGCGGGCCTTGAGGTCGCGCAGGGAGCTCATGTCGCCGTAGCGCTCGATCGGCAGGCGGTAACGCTGGCGGAAGAAGGGCTCATCCCCCAGCACCCGGGGATTGAGGAAGTCCATCAGGGCCCAGAGCTCGCTGACGCGGTTCTCCACCGGCGTGCCGGTGAGGGCGATGCGGAAGCGTCCCTTCTTGCCGGGGCGGCCCAGGTCGCGGGCGGCCTGGCTCTGCTTGGCAGCGGGATTTTTGATCGCCTGGGCTTCATCGATCACCACCCCCTGCCAGTCGATCCGCTCAAGCAGCTCGCTGTCGCGCTGGAGCAGGCCGTAGCTGGTGAGCACCAGATCGACACCCTCGAGGGCCTTCTTCAAGGCGGCCTCCGTGGCAGGCCGGCGCGGACCGTAGTGCTCCCGCACCCCCAGTTCCGGCGTGAAGCCCGCCGCCTCCCGTTTCCAGTTGGTGAGCACCGAGGTGGGAGCCACCAGCAGCACCGGCCGCCGCAGTTCCTCCTCCGCCTTGAGGTGCTGCAGGAAGGCCAGCAGCTGGACCGTCTTGCCCAGGCCCATGTCATCGGCCAGGCAGGCGCCCTGGTCGAAGCGGTGCAGGAAGGCCAGCCAGCCCAGCCCCCGCTCCTGATAGGGCCGCAGCTGGCCGGCGAAGCCCTCCGGTGCCGGCAGCGGATCGGGGGCCTTCTGCTGGTGGTACTGCTCCAGCACCGCCTGGAGCCGCGGCCCCGGATCGAAGTGGTGCACCGGCAGCCGATGGAAGGTGTCGCCGTCGGTGGCGGTGAGGCGCAGGGCATCGTCGAGGCTGAGGCTGGGCTTGGCGGCGCAGAAGCGTTCGGCGTTGCGTTGATCACTGGGGCGCAGTTCGATCCAGGCGCCCTTGTGCTGCACCAGCGGGCTGCGCTTGGCCCAGAGCCGCTCAAGGTCGTTGAGGCTGAGGGTGACCCCGCCGATCATCAGCTCCCACGACCAGGTGAGGTCCTCACCGAGGCTGAAGCCACGGGAGCGGCTGGGCAGCTCAGCCACGATCGCCAGGCCCAGCCGACTGGCCAGGCCACCGCTGAGGCTGGGGGGCAGCACCACGCCCACGCCCACATCGCGCAGCTGGCTGGCGGCGGTGCGCACCAGCACGAAGGCCTCGGCCGGGGTGAGCTGCATGGTTTCCGGGGCCGCCGAGTCGAGGCCCCTGCCGATCGGCTCGAACACCTGGAGGGCGCGCCCCAGGCCCTCCAGGAGCAACTGGCCGGGCTGCTGCACCTCCACCTCGCCCATCTGCAGGGTGGTGTCACCGGCATTCCACACGACCCCCGCCGGCAATCGCAGACTGGGTTCCGCCTCGGCCTGCAGGGAGAAGCGCAGCTCCCAGAGCTCCTCCTCCGGCGGCGGGGCGAACAGCTCGAGGCAGGCCCGGGCTGGCGCCACCCGCCCCGCCACCGCTTCGCGCCAGTGGTGGGTGGCGATCTCCAGCCGCTCGATCGCCTCCTCATCCACGGCGATCTGGCCGTCGCCGGGGCCCAGCGCCTTCTGCCAGGCCGCCAGCAGCGGATCCAGACCGGTGGGCGGCGGCTTGAAGCCCGACCGCAACTGGCCCGCCAGCAGCGCCTCCAGCAGACTCGCCACCCGCAGCCGGCCGCTGCCGGGCCGGCGGCAGGCCAGGGCCTTCTCGCCGGGGGATCCGGGCCCGATGGCGCAGGTGGCCACCTGGGGCAGCCGAATCGCCATCTCTTCGAGCCGGCGGCGGTCGCCTTCGCGGTTGAGCAGGGGCCACCAGCGGGCCTGGCCCTCCTCCACCAGCGGCAACCAGCGGCCGCGGGCGATCAGGCTGAGGGCCCAGCGCTGCAGATGGCTCCACCAGCGCAGTTCATCGGCCAGCTCGGCGTGGTGGCCGGAGAGAGGCAGGCGACTGAGCCATTCGCCCGCCGCGCCGGCCTCCAGGGCCCAGCCCTCCACATGCCAGGGCCACCACTGCGGGTCCTTCGGGATGGGTTCGCCGGCCTGCAGGGGCAGGCCGCTCCAGGCCGCTTGCGCGGATTGGCGCTTGCCCTTGAGGGCCTGGCTGCGGCTCGGCAGGGTGAGCACCGCCTCGGCCGGACGAAGGTCGTCGGTCCAGAGATCGTTGTCGTCGAGCCAGCCGCCGATCGCGTCGAGATCGAGGGCGAGCGGGTGTTCGGGCACGTCAGGGCCCGGTTGCACCGGCGTGGCCACCCGCCAGGTATCTGCCCAGAGCAGCAGGCGGCCACCGGCCCCCTCGGGGGGATAGAGCCAGGTGGCATGCAGCAGGCTCATCGGAGGCTCATCGGACCGGTGAACGGCCGCGCCGCTGGATCATGGCCGCAGGGTGGGCAGCAGGTAGGGCGTCAGGCGCCGGATGGCGTGCAACAGCAGAGCGCTGCCTACAAGGGGCAGCCAGAGCGGCAGCCAGGCCCGGGCAAGCTCCATCATCAGGGATGGCGCAAGCCTGATCAGATTCGCATCCTGCTGCAGGAGGGCGCCTGCCTCCGCCCCCCCGCCGGCTCCGAGGCTGCGGATGCCGCACACCGCCCCCACCAGACCGGCCTGCAGATGGCCGTCATCGGGGTCGACCCGCTGCAGATGGAAGGCCAGCAGGCCATAGAAGAAGCCGCAACCCGCCGAGCGCAGCAGGGAATCCAGCAGGACGGCCGCACCCGTGCCGACCCGGCCGGGATCCAGCAGGGCCAGGGGCAGGCTGAGGGCAGCGGCGAGGGTGGCGGCCAGCAGGGCCCAGCCGAGGGAGCGGAGCCGGAGCCGGGCGCGGCTCTCGATCGGCAGCGGGGTCACGGGGGCCGGATCGCGTGGCGCCATCATGCCTGGCCCGGTGCAGAGCGGCCGGAGCGCCCCTGGGGTCGCTGGGGGATCATGGGCTGATCCGCGCCTCCGCCCCAGCCCATGGCCGCCGATTCCTCCCCCGCCAACCCCGGGCGAACCAGGCCCCGCAGCGGCGACGAGATCCGGGCGGCCTTCCTGCGCTTCTACCAGGAGCGGGAGCACCATCCGATCGCCAGCGCCTCCCTGGTGCCGGAGGACCCCACGGTGCTGCTCACGATCGCGGGCATGCTGCCCTTCAAGCCGGTGTTCCTCGGCCAGGCCGAACGGCCGGCGGCGCGGGCCACCAGCAGCCAGAAGTGCATCCGCACCAACGACATCGAGAACGTGGGCCGCACGGCGCGGCACCACACCTATTTCGAAATGCTGGGAAACTTCTCCTTCGGCGATTATTTCAAGGAGCAGGCGATCGCCTGGGCCTGGGAGCTGAGCACCGGCGTATTTGGCCTCTCGCCAGAAAATCTGGTGGTGAGCGTGTTTCGTGAAGACGACGAGGCCGAAGCGATCTGGCGCGATGGGGTGGGGGTGAACCCCAAACGGATCATCCGCATGGATGAGGCAGACAACTTCTGGGCCTCCGGCCCAACCGGCCCCTGCGGCCCCTGCTCAGAGATCTACTACGACTTCAAGCCCGAACTCGGCGACGACGCCATCGATCTGGAGGACGACTCGCGCTTCATCGAGTTCTACAACCTCGTGTTCATGCAGTACAACCGCGACGCGGAGGGCACCCTCACGCCGCTGGCCAACCGCAACATCGACACCGGCATGGGCCTCGAGCGCATGGCCCAGATCCTGCAGCAGGTGCCCAACAACTACGAAACCGATCTGATCTATCCCCTGATCGAAACGGCAGCGAATCTGGCGGGGGTGGATTACCGCGGCCTCGATGAGAAGGGCAAAACTTCCCTCAAGGTGATCGGCGACCACAGCCGCGCCATCACCCAGCTGATCTGCGACGGGGTGACGGCCTCCAACCTGGGCCGCGGCTACATCCTGCGTCGCCTGCTGCGGCGCGTGGTGCGCCACGGACGGCTGCTGGGCATCAACAGGCCCTTCCTGAGCGCGATGGGCGAAGCGGCGATCGCGCTGATGCAGGACGCCTACCCCCAGCTGATCGAGCGGCGCGCGGTGATCCTGGCCGAGCTGGAGCGCGAGGAGGCTCGCTTCCTGGAAACCCTCGAGCGCGGCGAGAAGCTGCTGGCGGAGGTGCTGGCCGCCAAGCCCGGCCAGATCTCCGGCGAGCAGGCCTTCGAGCTCTACGACACCTACGGCTTCCCGCTGGAGCTCACCGAGGAGATCGCCGAGGAGCATGGGCTCACAGTGGATCTGGCCGGCTTTGAGGCGGCGATGGAGGCCCAGCGCCAGCGGGCCAAGGCGGCGGCGGTGAGCCTCGATCTCACGTTGCAGGGGGCGATCGAGCAGATGGCCGCCGAGCTCGACGCCACCACCTTCAAGGGCTATGAGGCGCTGGAGCACCCCAGCTGCGTGCTGGCCCTGGTGGTGAACGGCCAGCCGGCCGAGCGGGCCGCAGCGGGCGATGCGGTGCAGCTCGTGCTTGATTCCACCCCCTTCTATGGCGAGGGCGGCGGCCAGGTGGGTGACCGCGGCGTGCTGGCCGGCGAGGGCAGCGGCGGTGAGGGGGTGATCGTGGCGATCGAGGCCGTGGGCCGCAACCGCAGTGTGTTCGTGCATAGCGGCCGGGTGGAGCGGGGCAGCCTGGCGGTGGGCGATCTGGTGACCGCCCGGGTGGACCGCGCCTGCCGCCGCCGCGTGCAGGCCCACCACACCGCCACCCACCTGTTGCAGGCCGCCCTCAAGGAGGTGGTGGATGGTTCGATCGGCCAGGCCGGTTCCCTGGTGGATTTTGAGCGGCTGCGCTTCGATTTCCACTGCCCCCGCGCCGTGAGCACCGCCGAGCTGGAGCGGATCGAGGCCCTGATCAACGGCTGGATCGCCGATGCCCACGCGCTGGAGGTTCAGGAAATGGCGATCGAGCAGGCGAAGGCCGCCGGCGCCGTGGCGATGTTCGGCGAGAAGTACGGCGACGTGGTGCGGGTGGTGGATGTGCCGGGCGTGTCGATGGAACTCTGCGGCGGCACCCATGTGGCCAACACCGCCGAGATCGGCCTGTTCAAGATCGTGGCTGAATCAGGCGTGGCGGCTGGCATCCGCCGCATCGAGGCCGTGGCCGGGCCGGCGGTGCTCGCCTACCTCAACGAGCGCGACGCGGTGGTGCGGGCCCTGGGCGATCGCTTCAAGGCCCAGCCCGGCGAGATCGTGGAGCGGGTGGCAGGTCTGCAGGAGGAGCTGAAGGGCACCCAGAAGGCCCTGGCGGCGGCCCGCGGCGAGCTGGCGGTGGCGAAGGCGGCGGCGCTGGCGGCCCGGGCCGAGGCGCTGGGGGCGATCCCGGCGGGCTCCGCCCGCGCTGGCGAACCCTTTGCCCTGCTGGTGGAGCGCCTCGATGGGGTGGAGGGGGCCGGTCTGCAGGGCGCGGCCCAGGGCCTGGTGGATCAGCTCGGTGAGGGGGCCGCGGTGGTGCTGGGCGGCCTGCCCGATCCCGCCGATGCCGGCAAGGTGGTGCTAGTGGCGGCCTTCGGGGCGGCGGTGATCGGCGCGGGGCCCAAGGCGGGCGCCTTCATCGGCGGCGTGGCCAAGGCCTGCGGCGGCGGCGGCGGTGGCCGCCCCAACCTGGCCCAGGCCGGCGGCAAGGATGGCGCTGCCCTCGATGGGGCGCTGGCGGGGGCGAAGGAGCAGCTGCGGCAACAATTGGGCGTTGCGAAGGGCTGATGGGGCCGGGGCTCCAGGCGATTTCAGGCATCGCTACAGCCAAACCTCGGCAATGCTTGCTTGTTAGGGCCGGCTGTTTCCTCGGCCCGCAGAGCAGGCTGTAATGGCGGGTACGTATGGATAACGGGTCCGATAACCACTGTTCGTGATGGACGCAAATCGCTAAAAGTGTCTGCGGTTAATAGGGTTGTGGCTCCTGCATGGAAGTGGTTCTCGGAAAGCAGCAGGAGCGGTACTGTGGTTTTCGGAAACCATCCAATACGCTTTCAGCGGAAGGGTGCATCAGGCTAAGTTTGTTGTAGAAGCAAAGACTCTCTTGAGACGTCAGCGGCCGAGTTACGGGATCGATGCTCCTGGCCTAGTCAGAACTTTTTTCGTCACTAGCGCCGTTGCCCTCTTCGTCGCGCTTGCGGCGAGACATTCTCCATGGACCGGAGGGGTCGTTTCAGTCGCGCTCTCTGTACTGGGTTGGGTCGTGTTTGTTTACGCCCTCTGCATGGGCTGCTACATGCTTTACGGGAGCTTGGTCGTCAAGGTCCGCATGCGTCACCAGCTTCTCGGATTGGTTCCATGGTCGGGCTCCGAAGCGGTGCTTGATGTGGGATGCGGCCGGGGTCTGTTACTCACTGCTGCAGCAAGTCGCATCCCATTCGGACGTGCCGTAGGTATCGACCTCTGGCTGGAGAAGGACCAGTCGGGAAATCGTCCAGAAGCTGCCTTGGCCAATGCCCGCGCTGAGGGAGTAGCTGAGCGCGTCGCGGTCAATACTGGCGACGCACGCCAACTGCCCTTTGATGACGATTCGTTCGATGTGGTGGTTTCTCACTGGGTGGTTCATAACTTGAGCAATCGAAGGGATCGCGGGCAGGCTCTGGATGAGATGGCCCGTGTCCTCAAACCAAGTGGCTGGCTGCTTCTTACAGATATAGAGAATCATGCGGAGTACATTGCACACTTTAATAACTTAGGCTTCGTCAATATTCGTCATGTCGTTTCGCGTTTCTGGGACAAAGTAAGAGGATTTGTCACATTCGGAACCTTTAGGCCAGGGACAGTCATCGGCCAAGCACCCGCCGAACAAGCCCCTCGAGTGGCCAGGCCGCCACAAGCACACATCTGACGATCCACTCTCCATGCCTGCCACTCAGAGGCAGCGTTATCCGGACTGAAAAGCTTATCCCTCAAAGCTTATCCCTCCATTTATGGCCACCCACAAAGAAACGATCCTTGACCAATTTTCTCGCCAAGCGGTACCGTTTGGCCAGGTTCCTGGTCACACGAACGAAGAGTCGCTTCAGCTGTTATTAGAAATGGCTGAAGCTTCAGCTCAAGACAAGGTTCTTGATGTCGCTTGTGGTCCGGGTATCGTCGCTTGCGCCTTTGCCCCAATTGTAGAACATGTAACTGGTATAGACATTACGCCTGCAATGCTGGAACAAGCTCAGGCACTCGCTCATCAAAGAGGATTGAGGAATGTTTCCTGGCAGGAAGCGGAAGGAGAAAAGTTGCCATTCACAGAAGGCAGTTTCTCCATAGTAATTAGCCGGTACGCCTTTCATCATTGTGTTGATCCTAAAGCCGTTTTGTCCGAAATGATTCGCGTGTGTCGTCCAGGAGGGAAGGTAGTGATTGCCGATGTCGCTCTTCCATCAACGAAGGTAAATGCTTATGATCATCTCGAGAAGCTCCGAGACCCTTCTCATACTCATGCCTTGAGCAATGAGGAGTTAAGAAGTCTGGTCAGCGGCAGTGATCTTCGGGATATTCGTCTTGCCTTTTACAAGGTGGGGATAGAACTTGAGCAACAGATGGCGGCATCTTTCCCAAATCCAGGAAATGAGGCAAGGATTCGGCAAATCTTCAATGATGACATCGGGATTGATGATCTAGGAATCAATGCTCACCTTGTAGGCAATGAGACCCACTATGAAGCTCCAATCACAATTCTTGTTGCACAGAAGAGCGGATAACAAGCCCATGCACGCCGACCGCCGGAGGATGATCATTGATGCAGCGCGGATTATTTGCGGGCAGGTGATGGCCAGCGTTGGCCGGTCCCAGTGAAGAGCTGCCGACAGGCTGTGCCGGGGCTATCGTGAGTGGACGCAGGTGACTCCCATGGCAAAGCAGTTCGATGTGGTGGTTGAGAGAGACTCAGAGGGCTTTTATGTTGCGAGCGTGCCCGCTCTAGCCGGGTGCCACACCCAGGCTAAGTCTCTTGATGAGTTGATGGGCCGGATCAGAGAAGCTATTGAGCTCTGCCTAGAGGTTCAGGACGGAATAGTTGAACAACTTGACTTCGTTGGTGTTCAGCGAGTGACCGTCTAGACGTGTCAACTTACTCCGCTGTCACAGGCAAGGCGCTCATCCTGGCCCTTCGAAGGATTGGCTTTGAAGTTCTGCGAATAAAGGGAAGTCATCATTTTATGCGACATCCAGACGGCCGAACGACTGTAGTCCCTGTCCATTCTGGTGAAACGCTGGGACCTGGTTGCTTTCCAAAATCCTGCGTGATACCGAGCAAACCAGAGATGAACTAGAGGACCTACTCTCTTGAGCGAAGAGGCCGTCCAACCAGCCCCTCGAATGGACAGGCCTCCGCAAACTAACTTCTTCGACACCGCAGGCTCCCAGCCTGCAAATCAAGGACAGCGTTCGGCGGCCTTGCCGACGCGCCATGCCCCCCCTCTTTCTCTCGGGCTGCGCCAAGAGGAATCACCGGGCTGATTGTCGCCAATGCGGCCTGATTCCCTGGCTGCGCCGTGCCGGCGGCGGCCGGTTCAGGCCTGGCCGGGAGCGGCGACCTCGACCCCGAACAGC
>Ga0209189_1002388_pt1 | contig 13166 bp, 17 predicted proteins | sample C_130820_EF_Meta_FD_187308 | JGI IMG/M metagenome (GOLD analysis project Ga0209189, IMG submission 187308) | Freshwater microbial communities from Lake Croche, Canada to study carbon cycling - C_130820_EF_MetaG (SPAdes) (version 3) | ecosystem: Environmental > Aquatic > Freshwater > Lake... | reverse complement strand
ATTGTCTAAAGCATACAGACAAGATTATCCGAACCTTTATGGATCGTGATAACGCAACCGGTGTAATGATGACTGGTGAAAAAGGTAGTGGTAAAACATTGCTTACCAAGAATGTTTCTATTCAATTGGCTAAGCAGGGTATCCCTACAATCGTTATCAATGCTCCTTGGAGTGGTGATAAGTTTAATACATTCATTCAAAACATTGAACAGCCCTGTGCTATTCTATTTGATGAATTTGAAAAGACCTACAACGAACGTGATGAACAGGAAGCTATTCTAACATTGTTGGATGGTGTATTTCCAACCAAGAAGTTGTTCATGTTGACATGTAACGACAAGTGGCGTGTTGACCAACACATGCGTAATCGTCCCGGTCGCATTTTTTATATGATTGACTTTAAAGGTTTGGATGCGGACTTTATTCGTCAATACTGCAATGATAACTTGGAGAACAAGGTTCACATTGAAACTATTGTGAATGTCGGTAGTTTGTTTGCTGAATTCAACTTTGATATGCTGAAAGCATTGGTTGAAGAAATGAATCGGTATAACGAAACCCCGCAAGAGGCATTGGAAATGTTGAATGCTAAGCCTGAGTTTGATAATGGTACTGAGTACAGTGTTAAAATCGTACACAACGGTAAGGAAATTGTAGAACCTCGCCGAAGCACATTTGCAGGCAATCCACTACAACCACGAGGTGTTGAAGTTGAATTTGACAGTGATCCGGATGATGATGACAGCGAATATATTTGGAAGACTTTCAAGCCTGACGCATTGATTCACGTTGACGGACGTAAAGGTGAATTTACTTTCAAAGACAATGGAACCACTGTTGTACTGACAAGAGTTGAAAAGACCATGTACCGCATGTACGATGCTTTTTGAAACTAAAAGTATACACACTTAAAAGAGTACAAAAGTACTCTTTTTTTAGGCTAAAAAGGTTGACAATAAATGGCTTTGGGTATATAATAGAATCTTAAACAGTAAACAACAGGAGAAACAAATGGCTTACATGTCCCAAGAACGCAAACAACAACGTGCCCCAGTTATCAAAGCTATCCTCAAAAAGTACGGTGTTAAAGGTTCACTTGCTGTACGCAATCATTCTACCCTTGTACTGAATATCAAATCGGGTAAAATTGACTTTATTGAAAACTACATTGCAACCGAAAGTAATGTATTGCATGGTCGCAAGATGGATCAGGGTCAGATTGACTATCTCCGCAAGAACCGAGCAATCGATGTAAACCCTTACTGGTTCAAGGAACACTATACAGGCGTTGCTAAGGAATTTCTGATAGAAATTTTTGATGCTATGTACGGTTCCGATTATTTTGACGAAACGGATGCTCAGGTTGACTACTTTCATTGTTCACACTATGTTGACGTTAACATTGGTAGCTGGAACAAACCCTATCTTTTGGGTTAATTAACAAGATTTTGGTAACACAAATGGTTGACATTAATAACCCGTTGTGTTATCATTATAACTGTGCTGAAAAGCATATTTTATCAACTAGCTATATTTTTAAAGGAATACAAATGGCTAATCAAACTTTTAAAGTTGCAGGTATTACAGTTCACAACGGTAACGCTAAGGTCCGTTTCACAGATGACATGGTTCGCCGTGTTAAACAATTTGGTAAGGGTGGTGCTACTCGCATTGACTTGATTGAATTGCCCAGTGAGATGACTAAGCTTGAGGCACTTAAGTATTTGTCTACTCACGCTACATTTCAAAGTGCCGAGGATCAGGCAACTATTGCTGACGCTATCACAGACCGCACTAAGGAAGCAAATAAGGGTGAAGTTAAGGTCAAGAAAGCTAAGCCTAGCATTGACGCTATCAAGTCCCGTGCTAAAAAGCAAGTGACTGCCGAGCAAGTTCTCGCAGAAGTCGGAGTTGCTTAATGGATATCGCATCAAAACTTGCTAAGGTCGATGAAAGCATGACCGTTCAAATGTACGACAATGGTTTCATGTTTGAAATCTCGGGTCGTGATAGTGATGACGATTGGGCTACTGCTAAAATCGTTTGTGCTAATATCGATGAAGTTATGACATTGGTTAAAGAGGCTACTACTTTACCCCGTTCATAATTTGTTCATTACAAACAAAGCCACCCTTAGGGTGGCTTTACCATTTATAATTTCATAATGTAAGCTAATGCAAAGTACGGTGGCATGTTTGCGTTAACACCACTGACACCTTCTGTGCTATTGGTGACTGCTACAGTAATACCGGTCGTTTTAGTCTCAGATGCACCAGCATTATTTTTAGCATTGAAATTGACACCTGTTACCTGCATAAGATTAATGTTTGCGGCGGCACCAGCACCTCCATACATATAAGTTGAATGGTTATGTCCGGGATCTGTAATTGTTGTTGAGGCAGTATGCGTGTGTGATACTAGTACCGCATCCTTATTACCACCAACCTGATTTACTGAATAAGTAGTTCCTGCGCCAATTACAAATCTATCACGTAAATCAGGCGCGCCATTGGTTCCATTACATAGTGTCCAACCTGCCGGTATACTTGCAATACTACCGGACCACATTATAATACCTCCTCTAGGGAATGTAGATACACCTCCAACCGCAGTCTGAACAAATGCAGTGGTTGCAAGTTTTGTCGTATTATCAGTTGATGCTGGAGTGGGTGCTGACGGTGTACCAGTAAATGTAGGGCTTGCAATGTTTGCTTTTGTAGGATCGGATGTTACTGTTGCCGCAATCGTAGTGGTTACAAATGTATTGACATAAGCAGTAGTTGCAATTTGTGTGCTAGGTGATGCAGATAAACTTGCAGTGGGTGCTTGAGGAATTCCAGTGAACACCGGACTTGCTATATTTGCTTTATTGGTTGCTAAGTTTGCAACAACAGATGATACCGCAGTTGAAATTGCACCAGATACAAATTCAGTTGTTGCTACAACCAAATTACTTGAACCTGCTAAAGGAGTGGTTGAGAATATTGGTCCAAATACTGAAAGAGTACCGTAAACATCTGCACCATTTGCAAAATTTGCACCAGTAGAAACATTTAAGTTACTTGAATTTACATTAGGAATGTTTCCACTAATATTTGCACCGGGTATGTTAGTAAGATTTGCCCCGCTACCTGCAAACAATGCTGACGTTAATGTTCCGGTAGTTTTGTTAAATGTTAGATTAGCATTGGCACCAATGTATCCTGCATCATTAAACTGTATTTGTGTATTTGATCCGGTAGCAACAACTGCTCCGGGTGTGCCACCGGTCTGTGCAACCCAACTTAAATTACCTGTCCCGTCAGTGCTTAATACATATCCATTTGTCCCACCAGTAACTTTGATGTTAGCTACAGGACCTAATGTGGTAACACCGCTAAATGTTGCTCTACTGTTTACTAATAGATTGCTGCCTACTGTTACATTACCAGTAGCGGATATATTACCACTAAGTTGTATGTTGTTAGGTAATTCAATACTTAAGTTTCCATCAGTAGTAACACTACTACCAGTGACCGACAAAGTTGTACTATCAATGCCGACTCTAGTTACAGTACCTACTTCACGATCCATACCAGCACTAATTGTAATATCACCGGTAGTTCCACTTAAACTAATTCCAGGACCTGCCGCTAAACTTAGCACGCCTGTGTTTGTGATTTCAAATACTCCGTCACCTGTTATTGGTCCGCCAGTAACAGCTAATCCGTCTACTGTTGTTATAGCAACACTGGTAACTGTGCCGGTACTTGTAGTACTTGCGATATTTGTAATTCTGCCATATTGGTCAACATCTACAGTAGGTGCAATGTATGTACCGGCTGCAAATTTGGTTTGTGGTGGTAATTCTACATTTATATTTCCTGCACCTACAATAGGGCTATTTAATATTGATAGTGTATTTGAACTAATACCTACATTAGTAACGCCTGCTACTAATTCCCCTGTAACATTCCCTGATACAGATACAGTAACATTACCGTTACTTCCACTAAGTGTGATTCCTGTTCCGGGATTTAAGTTTAGAACACCTGTATTGTTAATAGTGACTGTTCCGGTAGTTGCATTTGCAATAGAACCAATACCTGCACCACCTGCAAAAATGTTGAATGTACTAGCTTGGCTGAACAATGTAGTAAAGTTATTTTGTATCTTGTTGAATGCTATATATAGGCTGTCACTACCGGCTTGTTGGTTCTGCGATCCTATATTTAAATTGACTTGACCTTTGATTGACATTTTATATCCTTATAAGATATTTATCTTAAAACGAAAAGGAACTCCCGCAACCGCATGTACTGGTTGCTGTGGGGTTCTTTATCTTGAATTCTGACCCCATTAACTCCTCAACATAGTCAATTTCCGCACCTTGGATATATTGAGCAGACATTGCATCGACCAGGACACTTGTGGAACCTGCTGTAAATTCAAAGTCATCTTCATTCTTCATTTCATCTAGTGTGAATCCATAGCTGAATCCAGAACATCCCCCGCCCTGTACAAACATACGTAATTTCAAATCAGGGTTGTTCTCTTCCGCAATAATATCTGCTATTTTGATACTTGCTGATTCTGTAATTGTTATCATACTCTAAAACTTTCTCCGCATCCACAGCGGTCACGTTCATTGGGGTTTATAAACTCAAAACCCTCATTTAATCCTTTTTTAACATAATCTATCGTCATTCCTTCTAAGTATACATTATGTTTTTTATCTACTATTACGCAAAAGTTAGGTTGAGCATAATTGATAGTAGTAGGATCATCAATATATTCGTCAATGTACTCCAACACATATGCAAGACCACTACAACCAGTTGTTTTCACACCAAGTTTTATTCCTGCATAACCTTTAAGTTCAGTTAATTTTTGTATCTTTTCTTTGGCTTGGGGAGTAACTGATATCATTTTAACTCACTTGTGCTACCGCACCCCGGTAATCGTTCTTGATTTGATCCAATCTATCTAAGTATTTACCTTGTTGTTCAGGCTTGATATATTTCTTGATTCTTGGCTCAATGTATCCTAGCATGTCATACACATACTTTAACAATATAGGTGCTACCTTTGGATTCTTTGACAGTTTCACATCTCTATTCACATCAAAAAAACTCATTCCATTTAATATTGGCTGTCTAAACTGTTTTTGCATGTCAGCTAATGCTTGTTGTGCATCACTATCAACTGCATCCTGCTGTATCTTTACAGTATTCAAACTCATAAAATAACCCATGTTAGCCATTAAATCATCGTATGGTTTAGTTGGGGATAAGCCTCTTTCTTCATCCATCATTCCAGCAATGCCAGTACCAATACCTGCGCTTGCTAGTGTGTATTTTGCTGTGTCAGCCCAACTCTTTCCATTGATTCTGGACACTACAGTAGGAATGACAGTATTCAATATTGCTTGCAATGCTAAGTTAGTTTGTGATGGATTCAAGCCCATTCTCTGTGCTGAACTAAGTACACCACCTGCAAGTAATGCACCAATTGTTGTGACAACTCCACCTTGTATATATGGATTTTCTTTTGCTTGTCTAAAAATACTAACTAGTTTTGATTTTAATGTAGGATCACTAACATGTCCTAACATTTCTTTTGCTGTACCAACATAGTCATCAATTGGGTCTTTGTGTATCTTGCCTACATGCTGATAGAAATCTATAACTGCGTTTACTATTGGGTCTTTTGATTTATCTTCTTCAATTTTTCTAGATACAATGCCTTTGTGTTTTATTAATTTTTCATTATCCCAACGAACTGGATCAATCATTGGATACAAGTATTTTGTACCATCACTATCAATATCGAATTTACTACCTTGTGGGACTAAATGTTGTTTTCTAAGTCTATTGAACTTTTCTGCATCTACTACTATGGGTTCACCTATAGTCACTTGACCAATTGCAACTGCAGGGCCATTGCCGGTTCTAACGATACCAACTGTTTTACCAACGTATGGTCTAAGACTATCAGTTTTTCTAGATTCATATTTCTTTTTTCCGTCAACAATTAAACTAGCATAATCAATATTACCATCACTTCTTACATTGATCCCAATGGTTGGGATATTGTTACTGGAGCCTTCCGCCACACCTTGATTATCTCTATTATCCCAGAACTTTTTTCCTTTTGGTTTTAGTGTTTTACTAGGAATAATTTTACCAACTAAATCTTCTGCATAGTCATATATTTTAGTAGCAATACCTTGACGACGGAATTGTGGATATACGTGAACTATGTCACCCGTCCATGCCCCGTCTATTTTTTTAAATCTTGCGCCACCTACATCTGTTCCATCAGATGTAGCGTGTACATACAACATATCAGGAGACATACTATGTGATAATTCAATATCTCCGGCGTTAGAGCCTTCCGCCACATCTTGCTTTAATGCTTGTTTTAGATATTGTTCACCCTCACCGGTGACATACCAATACCCATCGTCATCTACGATATAACCGTTACTACTCAAACTATCTAATACATTGTCATATTCTGAGGTTCTTGATTCATCTTCTTGGAAATCTAATCCCAAATTGGCTGCGGTATAGATAGCATGTAAAACTAATAATTTACCTAATCCTTTGCCTTTGAATTCTGGATAAATCTCGGCTACGCTACGGCCGGTATTGGCGTCATATTGATATACACCCACCTGCTCGTTATTGACTGTCATTGTAGTGGCAAATTTATTTTTGCCCTTTTGTACCTTGAAACTAACTCCATTATTATCTAAGCCTTCCGCTACACCTTGCTTTATCCTAGACAATTCGTATATAACTATGTCACCGTTGTCGGCACGGAAAGCCCTATATCCTAACGCTTTGGAATAACGTTGTACAAGTCTGTCGTACAACTTGGCACGGCTTTCTGGATTTGGTTGAGGCTGGTCGGGCTCATAATATATTGTTGGATCAGTTGCTTTACTAGCTGAAAAACTCAATTTTGAAGGTTTGTATTTTTTGATGTATTTTTGTATAGCATCCAACACCGTGGCAAAAATTCGTTGTGCATCGCCCTCGCCTGTGACTTCTTGGCTGTTGTTTCTATAAAACTCAACTTGTACAACTTCTTCACCTTCGTCACCTTGTTGATTGTTGAACATGATACTTAGATTAGTGCCATCTGGTAATTTTGTGTTTAGGTCAACGTCACCGTAATCGCTTTTCTCCCACTTACCCTTATAAGGATTGTCAAAGGCTTCCCATACACGAACTTCTTCTCCGCGATGTTTATTCCAAAAGCCTGCACCTGCATCAGTCTGGTCATAACTACGATGAATCTCATAACCTTTGCTTTTTGCATAATCATACATTATTCTAGCAATACCTTGACCTTGATATCTTTCATCAACTTTTAAGTCTTGTGGATCTAAATCGTTGTCATCGCCAATGTTAAAAGCAACAGAACCCAATATATTATTACCCCAATCGTCAAGCGCATTGATGACTAATACATGACCATTCTTAACCATCTCAATGGTCATGCCCTCAAAATCTTCTCGGGTTGTTTTGGCTTCTGTTATAAATTCATATGCTCTCATAAATTCTTGCCCCAGCGGGTATTGATATGACTCCAGTTCATTATCTTCCAGATATTCTCAAGGTAACCTTTTTTGTCTGCTTGGTAGTCTAACGCCCAGGCATGTTCCCACCAATCAACTAGAATAAGAATATCATCACGAACCTCATGGTTAACAATAGTTTTTATCTCACCGTCATAACTCATATAAATCCAACCACTACCTTGTATTTTCATGGCTTCTTGTTTGAATTGTTCTTTGAAATCTCTCCACCAGGTATACTTACGTTTGATTAAATTAAGCACAGGGCCGTTAGGAGTGTTATCTTCTTGTATTTTTCGAAACTGCGGAAAGTAAATGTTGTGCAGGAAAGCTCCTGCATAATTAAAATCTTTATCGCCTTCACCCTTATTGTATCGGGTAGCATATCCATGGGCTAAATCCCCGTAGTGATAATCCATTGTCTTTTTACTTAGTACTGGATTGAGGTCGGAAAGGTCATAAGACAGATTAACTATCTCTAATTTTTTTGTTCGGGATTCGTTGATTTTCTCTACAATGTCATACATAGTAGAGTATTTATCGCAACTTAGACTTGTGTTAGCCATTAAAAAAGAGCCCCAAAAGGCTCTTTTACTTAGAAAAATCTATTAAACCAGCGTTTAATGCCGAAGATTAGTTTCCCAATAAGCTGTCTAATTTAGAATCAACTGCATTCAAACGTGCCTCAATTGCATCTAATGCTGGGTCAGCAGGTGTGGCTACTGCATCAGCAATTTGTTGTTGTACTTCTGGAGTAACTGCATCAACACCTGTTGCTGATGCAACTACTTCAGCTACTGCGGCAACTACTTCAGCTACTGCCTCTGGAGCCGGAGCTGGCATATCAGCAACTGCTTCTACGATAGCGGCTGTCATTGCTACTGGATCTAATACAATTTGTGGCTCTGCTGTAACAACTGCAACAACAGCGGCTGTAACCATATCAGCAACTTCAGGATTGATAATAGCATCTGCTTCATGTAGATCAGCAACCACATCTGTTACTATAGCGGCTGCTTCTGGGATATCAGCACTTGGGGAAAATACAATTACATCTTCAACTGCTACTGGAGCTTCATCTGCTGGAGAATAAACAATAGCGTCAATATGACTTTCAGTTTTTGCAGTCATCATATGGTCGATGTGTGCTTCAACTACTGATAATCTTGCATCTAATTCTTCAATACTTGTGGCATTGTCTGTGTTAACTGATGTTCCAGTTAGTGTTGCTAATTTGGCTTCAACAGCTACCAATCTTACTGCTAGGTCTTCTAATCTCATGGGAATTTCCTTTAAGGTTTTTATCTGTGTGTGTCACCATGACACATAAGTATTTAATTACTATTCCATGAATATTGTGTGACAAGTAGAGTATCAGCTCCAATACTTAGATGAGTCTATACTATCCCAGTATTGCTTATTATTGCGGTTGACAAAGTTTTTAACAAGATATGTAGCCATTCCAAAGTACCCCATTTTTTTGAATCTACGGCTGTCTTGTCCAAAATAGTGTTTTATAATTCTAAACTTTCTAGGGCTGTACTTTCTGGATAGGAAATAATCTTCAGATGTTGATAATTGCTCAGGAAACCCACCAAACTGTTCAAATCTATCACGGCGTGTGAGCATGAATGCACCCACAGCAAATGGACTAAAATGCTTTAGAATTTTATTGATTCCATTAAACATAGCAAATCCAATAGTAGCACGTTTATCTTTGTCATAGCATTTTATATTCAATCCAATCAAATCTAAGTTCTTTGATTCCATTTCAGTAACCGCATCACGGATTACATTATCCTTAAAGAAACGAACATCTGCGTCAATGAATAATATATAGGGTGTAGCAACTAGTTTAGCACCACGGTTCTTAGCAATACTAACAGGTCCGCCGTCAATGACCTCAACATTTAAGTTACCCTTCATTATCTGTATAACTTCACGTGTATTGTCCGTAGAACAATCTGCAATAATAATTCTAGTATCTTCTATGTCTTGACCACGTAGATGCATCAATAGATGTACTATGTAGTTTTCTTCATTCTTACACGGAACAACGATTGTAATTTTATCACTTAATTTTGTTTTTTGCATTCTGCTATCACCTTAAAACTTTTAAACTTCAAATCGTATTTAACTGTTGACAGTGCTTGTTCACAACTTTGTTGATTTGGAAATGTTATTTCTATTCTTCCTGGTTGATCCTGTGGGTTGTTCATGTGTACTGCTATCAATATCATTATCCACATTATCTTTCTCCTGTGTCCAAGTAATTATTTCCCAACGACCATCATGGTGTTCAACTAACGCTGTGCAACTTTCTACCCAATCACCGTCATTCATATAAGTTACACCATCAATATCTTTTATTTCTGCATGGTGTATGTGTCCGCATATTACACCATCAAATCCTCGCTTCTTACAATAGTTGGCTAAGTTTTCTTCAAACTTAAAAATAAAATCTACTGCTTTTTTGACACGGTGCTTAAGAAAACGGCTAAGGCTAAAGTACCCAAAACCCATACGGTGACGAATCCAAGCAAGTTTGCTATTGAGACTAAGAATGAAATCATAGGCTTTATCTCCTAAAAATGATAACCATGGAGCTAATCGTGTTATGCCATCAAACATGTCTCCGTGTACAACCAGATAGTGTTTACCATCTGCGCCTATATGTTCTATTTGATTGTGTATTTCTATTAAGCCAAAGCTGAAACCATAAGGTATCATTGGTCTTAAGAATTCATCGTGATTGCCTGCAATGAATATTACTTTAGTGCCGCGTTTGGCATGACCTAATACTCTGCGTACTACGTTGGTATGCGATTGTTTCCAACGCCATTTGTTTTGTTGTATCTTCCAAGCATCTATGATATCGCCTACAAGATATAGTGTATCACATGAATTGTGTTTGAGGAAGTTATTGAGTTTGTCTGCTTGACAATCTTTTGTACCTAAATGTACATCACTAATGAAAATAGAGCGATAAGTCTTTTGCATAACTAAGTATTTATCGCCCTATATGTTACAGTATTGTTACAATACTATATATTTACTACCGTCCATTTTGTATCAAATGGTTTGCCTTCGGCGCGGTGCTTTAGTATCTTACGAAATTCTTCTAGGCGAAGTTTCATAATTGCATCTTCATCGTGTCGGACGCAAGCCTGATACAATTTAGAAACTAATTTCTTTTGTTTCATGGCAAGTTCCTCCTTGACTAGTATTTATTACCTGCGGCGAGTGATACGACCTTTACTTAAGTCGTATGGACTGAATTCTACTTCTACAGTATCACCCAATAAAATTTTGATATCATGCTTACGCATACGGCCGCTGATGTATCCTGTAATAACAGGACCGGCTTGCATTTCTACTTTAAAAACAGCATTAGGTAGTACATCAACTACCTTGCCGTCCATCTTAATACCCTCTTCTTTTGCCATTTAAAATCGCAACTCCTTTGCTTTTAACTTGATCCACATAAATTCCTTTATTAGCTTTTCATTATGTGTGACATATCCATTCATGCCTCCTGGATAGTTTATTCTATCCTTTACAATCTGAACACCACCCCGAGGGCCTTGACACCATACCCTATCACTGTTGTATGATAGTCTACTTTGCCCGCCGTGCCATGCACCCATATAACCTGAGGATGAATACACACCGGCTTCCCAAAAATTGATACCATCATTACGATTGTTTGATAGTTCAAAATAATAAGTGCATCTACTATTAGGTTTAGCCACGGCGCATCCTTGAAATTTCTACTGCTTGCTCATCGCTAAACACAGGCACAGCATTTGATTTGTGCATAGTAGCGATACCGATAATTTTGTCACCAGTGTACACTTTGTGAACAGCGGCAGTAGAACCGCCGGGTGTGCTTAGACTGTTGATTTTTTGTGTCTCACGACCGGGAGGTGCAGACAATTTATATGTAAGTGTAGGAGCCTTAAGTGCCTTAGCACGTTTCTTTTCTTCGGCTTCAATGCCTTGACGTTTTAACAACTCTGACCATGATTGTTCTAAATCACGGGCACGTTTAGCTTCCTCAGCATTGCGAAACTTTACTTTACCCTTGCGTTTGCCGCCAAGACTGAGCCAAGGGCCCTCAAGATGCATAGTCATAATATGTAGGTCATAGTGTTGAACATGTACATATTATATAGTAAAGGGTAATTACTGTCAAGTACTACTTTTTTAGTATATCCCACATCTTTTCTTTCTCTATGATTTCGGCTTCGAGTTCCATGTATTGTTTGCGTAGTTCTCGCAAGTTGTCCCATTTCTTTTCTAGTTCTATATTTGGGTGTAGTATGGCTAACCGTTCCTCAATAGCTAATAGTGACTCTTTGATTGACTTACCTTTAATGGCAACATCCCCTTCAAAAGTAACATCACCCTCAAATTCAGCATTACCTTTAACGTGTAATGTTGCCCCTTTAAGATTGGGATCGGTTGCAATGGTGTAACCAGCACTACCATTGCTCATAGTACTACCCCAGTTTATTCCATTAGTATTTGGCCAAGTAACTGTATTAGGTGTGACAGTTAGTGGGGTTAGTACAGGGTTTGTTCCGGGTATACCGGTACTAGTGTAAACGTAAGACATATTATGATTTCTTTAGAATATATTCACCTGTATTCTCATCTACTGTAATTTCAATAGTATCAGTTTCGGTCCATCCGAGACGTTTGAGTAATATAGGTGGAATGGGTACTAGTAAATCACCGTTGTCATCCTCATGTACAGTGACAACATGTTTTTGTAGTGATTTCTTTTTATCGGTCATCAAATATTTAGCAGTTTAGGTACGGCTCATAGATTTTGTTCAACTGCATTATGGTATGTTCAGTTGTTGCATCACTGTGCTTAACTGCAATGCCACCAGCCTCTGACCAACTATTTAAGTAATAATTGAAGTCATCTACTAACACATTGGGTTTACCGTCTATAGTTGCATATTGGAACTTACGTTTAGTAAAGATAGCATTTTGACTGGTTCCGGGATTAAACTCATCTAACCAGTCACGTTTTGCTCTAACACTTGCATTACCCTCATTGCGTAATGGAGCACTTAATACAGTAAATGGTATCTTGTTATCATGTAACCATTTAACAATAACTTGTCCACCGGGTAGTGGCTTCAATACACGAAATAATTCATATGCAACCTCTGGGCCCTGTAAACTTAATTTGGTAAAAACTTCATCGGGATTAGGTATATCATCCCAATGTTTGACCCCGCATCTAGTTGCTACTTCAGTAAATAAGTCTGCTTGGACACCGTCCATGTCTAGGTATAAATGTGGCATGTTTAATTTCATAACATAATAGTATCATATTTTGCATACGCCAGTCAAATGTTTTGGGCAAAATAATAAATACTACTATAATAACTATAACTTAGGGAGTTCAACATGGCAGAAGAAAAGAAACCGCTATCACGTAGCGAAAGAGAAGCATTAATCAAGGATAAAGCAGGATGGGTTATTGTCGTATTTGCGGCACTACTTGCTATCAATACCTACATGGGTGGTAGCAATAGTAGCAAGATACTAAACAATACAATTGATGCTAATAATACTTGGT
>Ga0209189_1002384_pt1 | contig 13175 bp, 10 predicted proteins | sample C_130820_EF_Meta_FD_187308 | JGI IMG/M metagenome (GOLD analysis project Ga0209189, IMG submission 187308) | Freshwater microbial communities from Lake Croche, Canada to study carbon cycling - C_130820_EF_MetaG (SPAdes) (version 3) | ecosystem: Environmental > Aquatic > Freshwater > Lake... | reverse complement strand
GGCCAGGGCGGCCCGACGGCTCCGCGGCCTGGCGAGCCGGGAGGCCAGGCCCGGGAGGCGGAGGTGGGCTGATGGGCGGATGGCTCCATCGCCGGAGCGGCCTGGTGGTCCTGCTCCTCACCCTCCTGCTGGGTCTGCTGCTCTTCGTGTGGCGGCTCGGCAGCACGGGACTGGTGGATGAAACACCGCCCCTCTTCGCCGCCTCCGCCCGGGCGATGGTCGAGACCGGGGACTGGCTGGTCCCCCAGGTCAATGGCCTGCCCCGCTACGACAAGCCGCCGTTGGTGTACTGGCTGATCGCCCTGCTCCATCGCCTGCCGGGCCAGGAGCGCTGGGATCCGCTGGGCAGCTGGGCCGCTGGCCTCCCCTCCGCCCTGGCCAGCGTGGGGCTGATGCTGGTGCTGGCCGACACCGTGCGGCGCTGGCAACGGGCCGGCGGCGAGCAGGGAGCGGCTCCGGCGCTGGGGTCTCCACCGGCACCCTGGCTGGCGGCTCTGGTCCCGCTGGCGCCTCCCCTGGCGGCAGCCCTGGCCTTCGCCCTCTCTCCCCTGGTGCTCCTGTGGGGCCGGATCGGCGTGAGCGATGCCCTGTTCACGGCCACCCTCGCCACCAGCCTCCTGCTCAGCTGGCGCACCTATGCCGATCCGCGCTCCCGCTGGTGGAGTCCCTGGCCCGTGCTGGCCCTTGCGGTGCTCACCAAGGGGCCGGTGGCCCTGGTGCTGGTGGCCCTCACCCTGCTGCTCTTCGCGTGGGTCCAGGCGGATGGGGCCACCCTGCGGCGCCGGCTGCGGCCCCTGAAGGGGCTGGCCCTGGCGGCCCTGCTGGCCATGCCCTGGTATGGCCTGGCCCTGCTGCGGGAGGGGCGCCCCTTCTGGGACAGCTTCTTCGGTTATCACAACCTGCAGCGGTTCAGCGCGGTGGTGAACCATCACCTCCAGCCCTGGTGGTTCTTCGGGCCGATCCTCCTGGTGGCCAGCCTGCCCGTCTCCCCCCTGCTGCTCCTGGCGCTGGCGCGGGCGCTCGGCCCCCATCCCCTGCGGCCCCAGCCCCTGCCCCCTGGCGCCTCGCTTCAACGCTTCGCCGCCTGCTGGCTGCTGGCGGTGCTCGCCTTCTTCACCATCGCCGCCACCAAGCTGCCGAGCTACTGGCTACCGGCCACGCCCGCGGCCGCCCTCCTGATCCTGCTGGCCGGCACCGGCGGGCCCCTTTCTCCCGAGCCGGAGGTCCGCGCCCGGGAGGCGGGCCTTCCGGAGCCCGGTGCTGCGGCCTTCGGTGACACACCGTTCAGGGGACCGGCCCCCGGGGATCCGCAGAGCGGGCATCGCTCGCTGGCGGGGATGGCGCTGGCCGGAACGGCGCTCCGGGGGGCTTGGCCCGAACGCGGCCGCGACCGCCCCCTTGAACGCGCCTGGAGCCTCAGCCTGGTGCTCAGCACGGTGCTGGGGCTGGCCTACCTGGCCGGCCCTCTCTGGGTTCCCCTGATCCAGGACCCCGAGCTCCCCACCCTGCCGGCCGGGATCCTGGCCAGCGGTCGTCTCCAGCTGGCCGCCGCCTGCTATCTGCTGGCCGCCGCCCTGGGCTGGTGGTGGCGTCGCCGGCCCTGGCCCCTGCCCCTGCTGCTGCTCCAGCTGCCCCTGGTGGCCTTTGTGCCCCTGGTGCTGCTGCCGCTCTGGAGCCTGGGTGATCAGCTGCGCGGCGCCCCGGTGCGGGCCATGGCGGAGGCGGTGCGGCGTCAGGCCCGCCCTGGCGAACCGCTGGCGATGGTGGGGATCCTCAAGCCCTCCCTGCACTACTACAGCCGCCGGCTGGTGCTCTACGAGGGACAGGCGCCGGAGGGGCCGATCAACCTGGCCGATCGCCTGGGCCGCGAGCGTCGTACCGGCCAGCTTCCCCGCTCGGTGGCGCAGCAACCCAGCGTGCTGGTGGTGATCGATGGGGCCACCGCCGCCCTTCCCCATTGGCGGGACCTGGGGGCCACCGAGCTGGCGCGCAGTGGGCTCTACCAGCTCTGGCGGGTGGATCGGCGACGGTTGGAGGCCCGGGCGGTGGCGCTGGCCCGCAGCGGCCGCAATGCCACCTGGTGGCGGCCCCGGCCGGAGCGCTACTGAGCCGGGAAGGGCCGGGTTCCGCCGCGCCCCGCTGTCGCCCCGCCGATGGCCCGCGCCGACGGCCCGCCGTTGGCCTGCCCATGGCCCGCGCCGATGATGGGGGGCCAGGTTCCCCCTGCCGAGATGCGGCGCACCACCCGATTCCGCCAGCTTCTGGCGGACCCCGAGATCCTGGTGATGCCCTGCTGCCACGACGGCCTCTCGGCCCGGGTGCTTGAGCAGGCGGGCTTTGCTGCGATCGCCGCGGCGGGCTTCGGGCTCTCCGGCAGCCTGCTGGGCATGCCGGACATCGGCCTGCTGGAGGGCCAGGAGCTGATCGCCCAGTACGCCCGCATCTGCGCCGCCGTGGAGCTGCCGGTGTTCGTGGACCTCGACACCGGCTTTGGCGACGCCAACAACGTGGTGCGGGCCGTGCAGGCCGCGGAGCGGGCCGGGGCGGCGGCGCTTTTCCTGGAGGATCAGACCTTCCCGAAGCGCTGCGGCCACATGGTCGGAAAGCAGGTGGTGCCGTTGGAGGAGTACCTGCCCAAGCTGCGGGCCGCCCTTGCCGCCCGCCGCGATCCCGACCTGGTGATCACCGCCCGCACGGATGCCGCCAGCGTGCATGGCCTGGAGGAGGCCCTGCGCCGTGCCCGCCACTACGCCGAGGCCGGCGCCGACCTGGTGTTCGTGGAGGCCCTCTCCAGCGTGGAGGAGATGCGGGCGGCCAATGCCCTCCTCGCCGCCTGTGGCACCGCGAGCATGGCCAACCTGATCGAGGGTGGCCGCACCCCCCTGCTCGATGCCGCGGCCCTCCAGGCGTTGGGCTACGCGGTGGTGGCCCACCCCTGCGGCTCGCTGTTCAGCGCTGCCCGTGCTCTCCAGGACTGGGCTGCCCATCTCAAGGCCCACGGGAGCAGCGCCGGTTTTCAGGAGCGGATGCTGGATTTCGCCGCCTACAACGCCCTGGTGGGGCTCGATGCGATCCGCACCCGGCAGGCGGAGCTTGAGGGGGGATGAAGCCGCCAGGGGAGGCGGCCTGGGCCGCTCTGGGGTCAGGCCGCCACGGGCTCAGGTGTCAGTTCGGCATAGAGCTTCTCGAGGGCGTCGATGTTGCGGGTGAGGGTGTAGCGCTCGATCACCCGCGCCCGGGCGCGGCGGCCCAGTTCGGCGGTGAGCACCGGTTGGTCGCGCAGCACCGGCAGCAGGGTGCGCAGCTGGGTGGTGACCCCCTGGGTGCTGATCACGATCCCCGCGCCACCCTCCAGCACCTCGCCATCGGCCCCGGCGTCCGTGGCCACGCAGGCCGCTCCGGCCGCCATCGCCTCCAGCAGGGCCAGCGATAAACCCTCGACCAGCGAGGGCAGCAGAAACACTTCGGCCAGTTGCAGCAGGGCGATGCGTCGCTCCAGCCCGGCCTCGTAGCCCCACCATTCCACATCCGGCTCCCCGGGGTTCTGCAGCGAGGCGCGCAGGGGGCCATCGCCCACGATCACCAGCACGCAACCCGCCGGCCGCACCAGTCTCCAGGCCTTGAGCAGCGCCTCGAGGTTCTTCTCGGTGGTGATCCGGCCCATGTAGAGAAACACCCGGCGGCCGGCGTAGCGACGCCGCAGGTCGCTGAGCAGTGGGCCCGGGGTCTTGGGGGCCGGCGCCCACAGGTCGGTGTCGACCCCGTTGGGGATCACCGCGAGCCGTTCCCGCCGCACCCCCAGCCGTTCCAGCACGTCGGCCTGCAGCTCGGAGAACACGATCACCCTGTCGTAGCGGGCCAGGGAGGGGGCGTAGAGCTGGTAGGTGAGCTGCTGGGTGCCGGCGCTCAGGTTGCGCAGGCCGGCATCGAAGGCGGGATGGAAGGTGGCCACCAGCGGCAGGCCCAGCTGCTGGCAGAGGTCGGGAAGCCGGAAATCGAGGGGGGAAAGGGTGAGGCTGGCGTGCACCAGGTCGGGCCGGATCCGCTCCAGGGATTCCCGCAGCTCCCGCTGGGCCCCGGGGGAGGGGATCGTGTAAACCTGCGATTTGACCAGATAGGGCAGGGTGACCTCCGGCTCCTGCAGGGCCTCCCCGGCCTGCACGGCCACCGCCTGGGGCGACCCGACGCCCTCCGCCCGGCCCAGGGGCGCTCCCAGGGGAGCTGCCGGCGTATCGAAGTGGATGAAGTGCACCGCATGGCCGCGGCGGCGCAGGGATTCGGTGGTGCTCAGGCCGTAGGTCACGTTGCCGCAGAAGGGTGACTTCTTGCCCAGCCAGGCAATCTGCACCACCGTTTCAACCGCGTCCGGTTGGAAAAGCTAGCAGCGCCGCCAGGGCTGCTCGAGCAGGGCCGTGAGCAGGGCGATCGCCGCCAGGCCCCAGAGCACCGGCAGCAGGCCGTAGCGGCTCACCACCGCTCCGGCCAGCACCAGCGGCAGGCTGAGGGCGATGTTGATCAGGTTGTTCTGCAGGCCGAACACCTTGCCCCGCTGCTCCTCGGGCGTGTCCTCCTGGATGGTGGTCTGGGCGGGGATCGCCAGCACCGCGGCCCCCACCCCCAGCAGGGCACAGAGCAGCAGGGTGGGCACCAGATGGCCCCGGGCCTGCCCCAGCAGCACCAGGCAGCAGGCCACCACGCCGAGGCCGCCGCTGCCGAGCAGCCTGCGGTTGAACCGTTCGCCCATCTGGGCCACCGCCAGGGCCCCCAGCGCCAGGCCGACACCGCTGGCGGCCAGAAGGATCCCGAAGCCCGTGGGGCCGAGGCTGTCGATGGCGGCGGCGAGGCTGATCGCCAGCACATAGAGCGCCGCCAGGAGGCTGTAGAGCAGCACCAGCTGCAGCATGGCGGCCCGCACACTGCGCCGTTCCCGCAGCACCTGGAGCCCCTCGCCGATCTCCTGCCACACCGATACGGCCCGGGGCATCCGGACCGGTTCCTCCAGGGCGATGCCGGCGATGGCCACGGCCGCCAGGCCGTAGCAGAGCGGCAGCAGCACGAATTCACCGCCCGGAATCCCGATCAGGGCCAGACCCTTCTGCAGCAGGCGCAGCACCGGATCCCCCACCGCGAAGCCCACGATCGTGGCGGCCATGCTGGTGGCCTGATACACCGAATTGGCCGCCAGCAGCTGGCCAGGAGCCACCAGCAGGGGCAACACGGCCTGCTCGGCGGGGGCGAAGAACTGGGTGAGCACCGATTCGAGGAAGGTCATGCCCACCAGGGCCCAGTAGCCCCAGCTCAGCCCCAGCCACACCGGTCCCTTCACCAGGCAGAGAGGTGCCAGCAGCAGCAGGGCCCCCCGCAGGGCATTGGAGGCCACCATCACCTTGCGTTTCGGCCAACGGTCGGCCCAGACCCCCGCCACCGTGCCCAGCAGGATGGCCGGAATCGTGTTCGCCACGTAAATGCCCGTGGCCATCAGGGTGATTACCTGGGCCCGGGTCTCCAGATCGATGCGGATTGCTGCGGCCGCATCCACCAGGGCCGGATCGGCGGCGGGGTTGTCCGTCACCCAGTACTGGGCGATCAGAAACACCATCAGCACGATGTAGAACTTGTCGGCCAGCTGCGAAAAGATCTGGCCCAGCCACAGCTTGCGAAACTCGCCGCGGCTGAGCAGGCCCGCGATGCCCCCCTCCCCGGCCGTGGCTGCCGCAGCGGCACCCGGTTCTGTGGGGATGCTTGCCGGGCCGCGGTCGTCACCTGTCTGGCTCATGGCGGTTGGCGGTTCAACGGGCGGGCTCCCCGGGTTCGAAGCCGGCTCGGAGCAGTCTGAAGGCCCGGGGGCGCCGGTTCAGGTGTTCCGCCCACCACACCTCGATCAGTTCGAGCAGCCGCAGCCACACCCGCTCCGGTCCCAGCAGCGCCCCATCCCGCCGCCGGGGCAAAGCGGCCCGGGGCAGCCGCTGCAGCAGGGCGAGCTCCGAGGCGTTGAGCACCAGCCGCGCCCCTGGGATGGCGCCGATCGCCAACCCCTCCTGGGGGAGCAGGCTGCAGCGCCAATCCCAGTTGCCCACCGGGGGCTGCAGCGCTTCGCCGCTGCGCGCGCAGCTCTGGAGGGGAAGGGCCAGGCCCCCCAGGGCCAGCAGATGCACACTGCCCTGAACCGCAATCGCCAGCGCCTCGGCGCGGTCGCGGCGCTCCCGCACCACCGTTTCCAGCCGTTCGAGCTGAAGCAGCAGGTCGGCGAGCAGGCCCGGCACGGGATCCTCACCCGGCACCAGGGCGAGCCCCAGCTCCACCAGCCCCTGGGCCGCCGCCAGGGTCTCGAGGCGTTCGCCCAGGGCCCCATGGCTGTGCAGCACCTGCAGCTGCCGCACCCGTTTGAGCTCGCCGCGCCCGCCCGCCTGCAGCCGCAGGAGGGTGAGGGGCACCGCCGCCGCCAGGCTGCTGCGGGGGCGCCGCGCCCCCGGCACCGCCAGCCGCACCACGCCCTCGGCCTCGCTCAGCAGGGTAAGCAGCCGGTCGTTCTCGCCGAGGGGGCGGCAGCTCATCACCAATCCCTCCAGAACCTGCTCCGGCAAGGGGCCTCCTCAGCCGGTGGGACTGGCGGCAGGACCACCCCGGCGCAGCGCCTGCATCAGTGCCACGCCCCGGCTGGTGCCCAGCCGCACGGCGCCGGCCTCCACCAGCTCCAGGGCCTGCTCCAGCGAAGCGATGCCCCCAGAGGCCTTGATGCCGGCCCGGCCCCGGGCGAGCTCCGCCAGCTGGCGCACCTGGGCAGCGGACACGGCCGGCCCGAAGCCGCTGCCGCTCTTGAGGAAGCGGGCACCGGCATCGAGGCTCACCTCCACCAGCAGGGCGAGGGCCGCCGGCTCGAGCCGGCCCATCTCCAGGATCACCTTCACCGGCAGGCCCAGCTCCGTGATCGGGGCCAGGTCCGCCAGCAGGGTGGCGCTGTCGCCATCGGCGAGGGCACCGAAATCGGGCACCACATCGAGTTCATCGGCGCCGGCGGCGGCCGCCGCCTCGGCCTCGGCCCGCTTGACCGCCGCCGGCACGGCTCCGAAGGGGAAGCCCACCACGCTCACCAGCCGCACCGGATCCCCCACCGGCAGGCGCTCGCGGGCCGTGGCAACCCAGCGGGAGGCCACGCACACCCCGGCAAAACCGAAGTGGCGGGCCTCATCGCAGCAGGCGAGCACGGCCTCCCTGCCCCGGTGGGGATCGAGCAGGGCGTGGTCGATCAGGGGGGCGAGATCCGGGAGGTCCCGGCTCATGCGTCCTTCGGCTGAATCACGCCGAAGCCTCCGTGGTTGCGGCGGTAGACCACCTGCACCTGGCCGCTGCCGGCCTCGCGGAACACGAAGAAGTCGTGGTCGATCAGATCGAGCTGGTGCAGGGCCTCCTCCAGCTCCATCGGCGGCATGGCGAAATACTTTCGGCGCACACCGCGGCTGGGGAGTTCGGCCTCCTTGCCGTCGGTGAGGCTCTGGCCGGGAGGCGGCAGCGTGGCGGCGCCGGCCTCCTCGGCGGCGGCGGAGCGGTGCACCGGTCCCTGGGTGCGGTGCTGGATGCGGTCCTTGTAGCGGTGGAGCTGGCGGCTCAGCTTCGAGGCCACCATGTCGATGCTGGCGTAGAGGTTCTCGCTGCGTTCCTGGGCGCGGATCACCAGGCCATTGGCAAACACCGTGACCTCAGCCGTCTGCTGCGGCACCCGCGGGTTGCGGGCTACCGAGAGATGCACATCGGCCTCCTTCACCATCCCTTCGAAGTGGTTGATGGCGCGGCTCAATTTCGATTCGGTGTAATCGCGGATGGCAGGGGTGACATCCAGATTGCGGCCATGGATCAGCAGTTTCATGGAGTGCCAACCGCCCCGCGGAACGTCAGAAGTCGCGGGGGTCTTGGCTGGATCCACGCTAGGAACGGTGCCCGATGGACACCAATCGCTCCGCAATCCTTTATGAACCGCCGGGCCCGGTGCCGTTTCCACGGGCCTGGGCCTGGCAGCGGCAGCTGCAGGAGCGGCTGCTGGCCGATCGGGGGGCTCCCGAGGCGGTGCTGCTGCTGGAGCATGAACCCTGCTACACCCTGGGCCGTGGCGCCAGCACGGCGCATCTGCACTTCGATCCGGCCGCTCCGCCCCTGCCCCTGCACCGCATCGACCGTGGCGGCGAGGTGACCCACCACGCCCCCGGCCAGCTGGTGCTCTACCCGGTGCTCGATCTGCAGCGCCATGGCGCCGACCTGCACCGCTATCTGCGGGATCTGGAGCAGGTGGTGCTCGATCTGCTGGCCGATCACGCTCTGCCGGGGGAGCGCTGGTCCGGGCGTACGGGGGTCTGGCTGGAGGGCCGCAAGCTTGCCGCGATCGGGGTGGGGGCCCGCCGCTGGATCAGCCAGCACGGCCTGGCCCTCAATGTGAACTGCGACCTGGAGGGGTTCGGGGCGATCGTTCCCTGCGGCATCGCCGACCATCCGGTGGGGCGCCTGGCCGACTGGCGCCCGGATCTCACCTGCGCGCAGCTGGCGCCCGGGCTGCTGGGCCAGCTGGAGCGTCGGTTCAGCCTGCGGCTGCGGCCGCCGCGGGCCAGCGAGGAGCTCGAGGGGATGGAGCAGCCGGTGGTGCCTCCGCTGGCGACTCGGCGGAGACACACCAGCGAAGACGCGGCTGAACGCTGACCATCGCCCGCGGCACCCCTTGCGGACCAGGGAGGGGCGGCCAGTGGCGCCATTCCAGTGAATCGGCTCATTCCTCCTCCACCGGAGTGGCCAGGACAAACCGGCAGGCAGGTCGGATTCCATCACGCAGCTGGAGACGATGACGGGCCTCGTGCACGCCCGCGCCCTCGCCGGACGCCGCGGATCCGTGGCACCCTTTGGGCCGCTGTCTGGCCCGCCGCCGCCATGCCGTCCGCCGCCATACCCGCCGCTGAGATCCACTGGGTTGCCGATGGGGCCGATCGCAGCGCCCTGGCCCTGCGGCACGACTGGTCTGCCCTGGAGGGGCTCGAGCAGCTCTGGCCCCAGCTGGAGGCCCGCCATGGCAACGATCCCGCCCTGGAGGCCCCCCACCAGCGCCCTCCCGTGACCCTGAGCTTCCGCCAGCTGCGCGAGGGCATCGAAACCGCCGCCAGCGGCTTTGCCTCCCTCGGGGTGGTCAGCGGCGATGTGGTGGCCCTGTTCGCCGAGAATGGACCGCGCTGGCTGCTGGCCGATCAGGGGCTGATGCGAACCGGGGCCGCCGATGCGGTGCGGGGCAGTGCGGCCCCGGTGGAGGAGCTCCGCTACATCCTCAACGACTCCGGCGCCATCGGCCTGGTGGTGGAATCGGCGGGCCTGCTGGAGCGGCTGGCCCTCGATCCGGCCCAGCGCGCGCGGTTGCGGTTCGTGGTGGTGCTCGAGGGCGAGGTTCCGGCGAGCGGGGGCCAGCCGGGGCCCGCGGATTCCGGCAGCGCCGCGGGGGAGGGTGCCGTCGCCGCTGATGGGGAGGCCGCTGCTCAACCCCCCTGCCTTGGCTGGGATGAGCTCATGGAGCGGGGGGCTGCCCAGGCCCCGCCCCCCTGGCCCGGCGGCGGTTCCCAGCGCCTGGCCACCCTGCTCTACACCTCCGGCACCACCGGTGAGCCCAAGGGGGTTCCCCTCAGCCACGCCAACCTGCTCCACCAGCTGCGCCACCTTGGTGTGGCCGTGGCCCCGCGGGCCGGGGACCGGGTGCTGAGCATCCTGCCGATCTGGCATGCCTATGAGCGCAGCGCCGAATACTTCCTGCTCGCCTGCGGCGCCTGCCAGACCTATACGGGCCTCAAGCACTTCCGCACGGATCTGCAGAAGGTGCGGCCCCAGTACATGATCAGTGTGCCCCGCATCTGGGAGGCGATCTACGCCGGTTTCGAGGATGCGCTGGCCGCCATGCCGGCCCAGCGGCGCCGGCTTCTGGAGGTGGCCCTGGCCAACAGCGGCCGTTTCCACCGCTGCCGCCGCCGGGCCCGCGATCTCACCCTGGCCCCCGAAGCCTTCGGCGCCCGCCTCCTGGCCGCAGCCGAGGCCGGGCTGCGCTGGCCGTTGCATGGCCTGGCCGGAGCCGTGCTCTGGCCGAAGGTGCGCCAGCAGCTGGTGGGCGGTGAGCTGCGCACCGCCATCAGCGGCGGCGGTGCTCTGCCGATCCATGTGGATGGCTTCTTTGAGGCCGTGGGTATTGAATTGCTGGTGGGCTACGGCCTCACCGAGACCTCGCCGGTGCTCACCTGCCGGCGGCCCTGGGCCAACCGCCGCGGCAGCGCAGGCCGGCCGCTCGAGGGCACCGGCCTGAAGATCGTGGATCCGGAGAGCCGCCGCACCCTGGCGCTCGGGGAGCGGGGCCTGGTGCTGGCCCGGGGCCCCCAGGTGATGGCCGGCTACTTCGGCAAACCCGAGGCCACCGCCAAGGCGATCGATGGCGAGGGCTGGTTCGATACCGGCGATCTGGGCCTGCTGCTGGCCGACGGCAGCCTGGTGCTCACCGGCCGCGCCAAGGACACGATCGTGCTCAGCAGCGGCGAGAACATCGAGCCGGGGCCCCTGGAGGAGGCGCTGGCCGCCTCCCCCCTGATCGAGCAGGTGATGCTGGTGGGGCAGGACCGCAAGCAACTCGGCGCCCTGGTGGTGCCCCGGGCCGAGCCCCTGCAGGCCTGGGCCGAAGCCCAGGGGCTGGCGCTTTCCGCGGGTGGCTCAGGGGCTGGGGCGGATCCGGCTCTGCTGAAGGCCCTCACCCGCGAAGCCAACCGGGTGCTCGCGGCCCGGCCGGGGTCGCGGCCCGATGAGCGGCTGGCGGGGGTGGCGCTGGTGGCGCCGTTCACGATCGAGAACGGGCTGCTCACCCAGACCCTCAAACAGCGGCGCGACCGGATCACGGCGCGGGATCAGCCCGCCATCGCCGCCCTCTACGGCGACACCTGAAGGCCGCTGGAGCGGCGATCCGCCCTGGCGGCCGGTTGACCCCCGCCCGCCCGGCTGACAGCCTGGGCGCTGCGTTTCTCCTCCCATGGCCGACGGCAGCTCCATCACGATCAAGCGGAACATCACCGTGCGGGCCGTGGTCACGCCCCGCTGGAAGGAGGATGCCGAGCGGGAGCTCAGCGGTGCCCTGGCCAACCTCGACCAGCAGCTGGCCCAGCTGGAGCAGGAGGGTCAGCAGGTGATCGATGAGATCCGCCGCCAGAGCGCCAACCCCCTGGATCCCCGCGTGCAGGAGCAGGTGGGCTCGGTGCAGCAGCAGGTGGCCGCCAAACGGGCCGAGATCGAGGAGCAGAAGCGCCAGATCCTTGAGCAGCAGCGCCAGGTGCGCGATCTGGAGTTTGAGCAGGTGGTGGAGCAGGGGCAGATCGAGAGCCTCTGCGAGGTGCGCGTCGGCGACAACCTGGTGCAGAAGCTCCAAGCCGCCGTGTTGGTGCGCGATGGCGTGATCGAGGCGATCGAAAGCCCCTCCTGAGCCAGACATCAAGCCGTCTGCTGGTCTCCGGGTTTGCCTGGTTTGGGTCCCGACCTCTTGCTATGGGGGTCGGGTGATTTTTTGGCATGGAAGCGGTGGCTCCCCTGCCTCCGCAGGCGTGCTTCCGGAAGTTTTTTTGGGGATGTCAGCTCTGCCAGGGACTGGAAGGTGTGTTCTGCGGGGCCGGAGGAAGAGGGAATCGCTTGGCCCGGCCGATCAGCTGCCCATGGAGCGCTGGTGCGGCCCGGGTTGTTGTGGGTCTGAAGGACCCGCTCCTGGTCGAGCCGTGCCGGGCAGGACAGGCCCACCTTGCGATTCCTGCCACCCTCTGCAGGCCCGTCAGGCCGGGAAGCTCGGGAGGCGAGCCACGTAAACTCGCCCCCAATCCCGCGGGACCTTGACGTTGGCCACCCACGAAATCTTCATGCCCGCCCTCAGCTCCACCATGACGGAGGGCAAGATCGTGGAGTGGCTCAAGAAACCCGGCGACAGGGTGGATCGCGGTGAGTCGGTGCTGGTGGTCGAATCCGACAAGGCCGACATGGATGTGGAATCGTTCAACGAAGGGTTTCTGGCCGCCGTGCTGATGCCCGCCGGGGGCACCGCGCCCGTCGGCGAAACGATCGGGCTGATCGTGGAGACCCAGGCCGAGATCGCCGAGGTCCAAGCCAAGGCTCCTGCTGCCCCAGCGGCCGCTCCTGCTCCAGCAGCCCCCGCGGCTCCTGCCCCCGCCGCCCCCGCGCCGGCCGCTGCTCCTGCGGTTGCTGCGCCAGCCCCCGCACCGGCCGCCCCGGCTGCGGTCCCCGTGGTGGCTGTGGCGGCCCCCAGCGGCAACGGCCGGGTGGTGGCGAGCCCCCGGGCCCGCAAGTTGGCTCAGCAGCTCGGGGTGGCCCTTGAGGCCCTGCGCGGCAGCGGTCCCCACGGCCGCATCCAGGCGGAGGACGTTTTGGCCGCCACCGGGCAGCCGGTGAGCGTGCCCCGGGTGGCGGAAGGCTCCGGGCCCGCCGTGGCCCCATCGGCCAGCCCTGCTGGAAGCGCCGCCGCGGCGGCTGCCCCCGCCGGAGAGGCCTTCGGCCGCCCCGGCGACACCGTGGCCTTCAACACCCTGCAGCAGGCGGTGAACCGCAACATGGTGGCCAGCCTGCAGGTGCCCACCTTCCGGGTGGGCTACACGATCACCACCGACAAGCTCGACGCTTTCTACAAACAGGTGAAGGCCAAGGGCGTCACGATGACGGCCCTGCTGGCCAAGGCCGCCGCCGTGACCCTGGCTCGCCATCCCCAGGTGAATGCCGCCACCACCGAGGCCGGCATGGCCTATCCCGCCGCCATCAATGTGGCGATCGCCGTCGCCATGGAGGATGGTGGCCTGATCACCCCGGTGCTCGCTGCCGCCGACCGCACCGACCTGTACAGCCTCTCGCGCTCCTGGGCCGATCTGGTGGAGCGGGCCCGCGCCAAGCAGCTCAAGCCGGAGGAGTACAGCACCGGCACCTTCACCCTCTCGAACCTGGGCATGTTCGGCGTGGATCGCTTCGACGCGATCCTCCCCCCCGGCACCGGGGCGATCCTGGCGGTGGCCGCCTCCCGGCCCACGGTGGTGGCGGGCAAGGATGGCTCGATCAGCGTCAAGCGGCAGATGCAGGTGAACCTCACCTGTGATCACCGCACCATCTACGGCGCCCACGCCGCCGCTTTCCTC
>Ga0209189_1002383_pt1 | contig 13176 bp, 12 predicted proteins | sample C_130820_EF_Meta_FD_187308 | JGI IMG/M metagenome (GOLD analysis project Ga0209189, IMG submission 187308) | Freshwater microbial communities from Lake Croche, Canada to study carbon cycling - C_130820_EF_MetaG (SPAdes) (version 3) | ecosystem: Environmental > Aquatic > Freshwater > Lake... | reverse complement strand
GACGAGATCGGGACACTCGAAGAAGGTGGCGATGTTGAAGGCGATGAAGAGGACGAGGAAGAGGGCAATCAGGCGGGGGATCCACCCCTTGACGGTCGCCTGAAGTTCCCCCTCGGTTTTCAGCACAAGGAAGATCGCCCCGTGCATGGCGAAGAGTGCGACCACGGTGACGCCGAGCAGGAGGGAGTAGGGATTGAGGAGGCCCGTAAAGGTGCCGATAAAGTCACCCTGCGAGTCGAGAGGGATGCCTCGGGTGATGTTTCCCAAGGCGACGCCGATCAGAAATGCCGCTAGAAAGCTCCCTAAGCTGAAGGCGATGTCCCATCCCTGGCGCCATGCCTTGCCCGGTTCCTTGCTCCGGAACTCGATGGAGACCGCACGGAAAATCAGTGCGGCGAGCAGGAGCATGAAGGCGTTGTAGAACCCGGAGAAGACGGTGGCGTAGGCCCCGGGGAAGGCAGCGAAGAGTGCACCCCCGCCGGTGACCAGCCAAACCTCGTTCCCGTCCCAAACGGGGCCGATGGAGTTGAGAAGAATCCTGCGATCCTCATCCTTCTTGACGAAGAGGTGCAGGATGCCGACTCCGAAGTCGAATCCATCGAGGATGGCGTAGCCGGTGAAGAGGATGCCTACGATGAGGAACCAGATGATGTTGAGGTCAGGGAAATGCATGGCGGGGATTATTCGGAGGCGCGTCCCTTTTTGGTGAAAAGGTCCCCGTCGGTCAGTCCGACGGCCTTGGTGTGGTGACCATCGTCATCTTCGGGCCCGTGCTGGATCTTCCGGTTAAGCAGGTAAAGGAAGGTGATGAAGAGGAGGGTGTAGATCAGGGTGAACAGGATAATGGAGAAGACCACCTGGTTGGCCTGCACGGCACGGGAGAGACCGTCGGAGGTCTTGAGCATGTTGTAGACGATCCAGGGCTGACGACCCATCTCGGCAGTGAACCAACCGGCCTGCATGCAGATCTGCGGGGCTATCACGGCAAAGACATAGACCCAGAGGAGCCCTCTGATTGCCGGAACATCGGTGCGGAAGATCCACCCGCGCCAGAGAAGGGAGAGTGCCAGGAAGGAGAGTCCGAAGACCGCCGATCCGATGCCGATCATGAGATGATAAGTCTGGAAGACGGCCCCCACAACGGGCCAGTAACTTGGTCTGATCTCGGCAAGCTTTTCCTTGGAAAGGCCCGGATGGCGCGCTGCCAGGAACTCATCGCTCGGCATCGAGAGGAGCCCCTGCACGGGTTGTTTGAAATCATGAAAGCAGAGAAAGCTGAGCAGGGCCGGGATCTGCGGGCCGTGGACAGTCTGTTTCTTGGTGTCGACCCACCCAAAGAGGGTCATCGGCGTGTCGTCCCGCGTGGTGTAGACCCCTTCCATTGCGGCGAGCTTGATCGGTTGGTTGCGGACCACGCCGCGCGCGGTGGCGTCGGCGCTGACCGACTGGAGGACCGTGGTGACGGCGGCGAAGCAGACGGCAACCGTCATCGAGGCCTTGGCAAACCTGAGATGCTTACCCTTGAGGAGGTACCAAGCGCTGATGCTTATCACGAGAAAAGAACCCACGAGCCAAGCACCGAAGACCACGTGACAGATCCGCTCCAAGGAGGAGGGATTGGTGATCATCAACCAGAAATTATCGACTACCGCCCGGACATGCCCCAAATCGGAGGCTTGGACGATGTAGCCCTCGGGAAGGCGTGTGTGGACGGCGCCCGTGATCCTCTCGAGGTGAAAGCCCGCGGGAGTCTGCATCCAGGAGTTGGCTATCAGGATCCAGATGGCGCTGAAATGTGAACCGAGGCAGACCATGCAGGTGGCGAAGAAATGCGTCTTGGGGCCTACCTTGTCCCAACCGAAGAGGAGCAGGGCTAGGAAGCCGGACTCCAGGAAGAAGGCGAAGATTCCTTCGGCGGCGAGTGCGCTGCCGAAGATGTCACCGACGAACCGCGAGTAAGCGGCCCAGTTCGTCCCAAACTCGAATTCCATGACGATGCCGGTCGCAACGCCGATGGCAAAGATCAGGCCGAAAATCCTCGTCCAGAAATGGGCGAGTTGATGGAAGAGGGGATTCTTGGTCTTGAGGTACAGACCCTCCATGATCACCAGTAGAACTCCCAAGCCGATGGTCATCGGCGGATAAAGGAAATGGAACGAAACTGTAAGCGCGAACTGGATGCGTGAGAGGATTTCGACGGACATCCCGTTCATCTGAACCCCTAAAACGCCCGTGCATCAATCGGAAAACGCCGGAACAATTTGCTGCAATGACAATGGTCCTAAACGAAGATCTCCGCGACCGTATCGGCAAGAAGTCGTCCGCGCGGGGTGAGAAGCCACCTCTCCGGGGTCCGGGTGACAAGCCCCTCCCGTTCCAGATGTGTGAGTTCCATGAGCCACGCTCCCGCCTGGGTGACGGGGAGTCCCTCCAGTGTCCTCATCCCGAAGGCCGCGCGCTCGGAAGCGCGGAGCGCTTCGGTGACATCCTCCTCGAAATCAACGGCTGTCTTCCCGGCCATGGTGCTCTGACTGTAGATTCCGGTTTCCCTGATATTGCGCCAGCGTCGCGCTCCCACCGTGGAGAAGGCGCTGGGACCGAGTCCGAGATAATCCTTTCCCGACCAGTAGGCGGAGTTGTGGAGGGATTCCCGCCTGGGGAGAGAGTAGTTGGAGACCTCGTACTGAAGATACCCGGCGTTCCCGAGTCGTTCGGCCGTGAGTTCGAACTGGTCCGCCTCCAGTCCCTCGTCGGGAACCATCTCCCCGCGACCCAGTTTCCGGAAGAACTCAGTGTCCTCCTCGTAGCTCAGTCCGTAGGCGGAAATATGTTCAGGGGCGAGGTCGAGCGAGCGTTCCAGTGAGGATCTCCAGGATTGGAGGGATTGACCGGGCACGCCGAAGATCAGGTCGAGGGAGACATTGTCAAAGCCGGCCGATCTCAGGAGATGAAACGACTCCTCGGCCTTGCAGGCATCATGGGTGCGCCCGAGTGATTTCAGGACCGCATCATCCCAGGACTGCACCCCCATGCTGACGCGGTTGACTCCCGCTTCCCGGAGAAGAGAGGCCTTGTCGGAAGCGACTGTCGCCGGGTTCATCTCGATGGTCCACTCCTCAAGCGCGGTGAGATCCAGCATGCCCCGCAGACCGCTCAGGAGCTTTTCAAACTGAGGAATCGAAAGGGCGCTAGGGGTTCCGCCCCCGAAGAAGATCGTCCGGGGGCGGAGTTGTTCCGACCAGGTCTCCGCTTCCTTGAGGAGGGCACCAAGAAAAGTCTCCACGCGCTCCCGACCCGCGGATTCCTTGTAAAAAGCGCAGTAGGGGCAAATGTTCGGGCAAAACGGGATGTGAATGTAGAGATGCTCGATCACTGTGGGTAACGCATGGAAATCCGGTCCGCATCCAAGATACAGAGAAGTCAAAAACAGGGGAAGGGAACATGGCTCGATCGATCCCTCAAGAGACTTGAAAATCGTCGCCCCCATCGTGGAGTGGTGTTAACTTTTTCCCGAACAGGCCATGAGTGCTTTCCGTCCAGCAATCCTTTCGGGGTGCCTGCTGACCTACATGTTCCTCGCTGATTCCTCGTGCGCTGCCGAGGTCGAGACGTCGAAAATGAAGCCCGCCTCGGAACTGATCTCCCTACAGGAGAAGGGAAAGGTCTACCCCTCGGTGCTCGAGAAGGCATCGCGTGAACCGCTTTTCATCGTTGTCTCCCTCTCCAAACAACGGGCCTATCTCCTTGTGGGGGGGAAGGTCGCCGTCGACTCGCCGATTTCCTCGGGGAGGCGTCTCGGATGGACACCGAAGGGGAACTTCGCAGTTTTGGAAAAGGACCCTGACCATCGTTCCAATCTCTACGGGAACTTTATCGACGGGTCGGGTCGGGTGATCCGATCCGGCGTGAGCAGTAAAATGGACTCGGCGCCCAGCGGCACCCATTTCAGCGGAGCCCCCATGAAGTTCTTCCTGCGGCTCACGCCTCAGGGCGTGGGGATGCACGCAGGCATCCTGCCGGGGTATCCGGCTTCTCACGGTTGCATCCGCCTTCCAAAGGAGATGGCCGAATTAATCTACGGCAAGGTCTCCCTCAACACACCCGTCACGGTGGAGGATTGAGGATTGGGCATAAGCAAGAAAGACACGAACTGTCCGGCAGAGCAATACGGATGAATGGCCTGACTTTCAGGCTTAGGTAACCGTTTAGCAGATGCCCTTCGGCAACCGGTTGATTTCGTGGTTCCCTTCGGTTCCTTCAACTGTGGATTTTCGGATGATCCGTTTTCTACTCGCTCGATGAGCAGAGGAACTCCATGTGCTGCTCAAACTCCGCATTGGAAGAGACGTACATGTTTGATTTGCCGATACTGTGACTCCCATGGATGGCAAGCATCGCGAGCATGGCAAGAGCTGCAGCTGGAAACGGGAGCATCCAGCGAAGGGAAACGGGGATCAGATGCCCAAGGGGTGCTTTCCGGGGGACCGCCCGGGCCGCGGTGCGATCGGCAAACCAAGGCGAGGGTGTCACGGGGTGCTGCACCGCGTCGCGGGAGAGAAGATCCCAGACGGGATCGTTTGCTGAGTTGCTCCGTTCGGTTGGAGGTTGCAGGGACATCGTTCTATCAGCGAAACACCAAATCACGGGTTTGGTTGCAAAAAAAGGAGGCGTTTGAAGCCTCCTCTTTCTGGAATGCGTTGCAAGGGGAGCGAATCCGTCCTGGTCACATGTCCTTGGGCTCGAGAAAGCCCTCGAGCTGACGCAAACGGGTGGGGTGACGCATCTTTCGGAGGGCCTTAGCCTCGATCTGACGGATACGCTCACGGGTAACCTTGAACTGCTTGCCGACCTCCTCGAGGGTGCGGGAATAGCCGTCCACAAGTCCGAAGCGCTGCTCGAGCACCTGGCGTTCGCGCTCGGTGAGCGACTCGAGGACATCCTTGATCTTGTCCTTGAGCAGGACGATGGCGGCCATGTCGGCGGGATTCTCAGCCGTCTTGTCCTCGATAAAGTCACCGAAGCTGGTGTCGTCGCTGTCGCCCACGGGAGCCTGGAGGGAGATCGGCTGCTGGGCCATCTTGAGAACAGCCTGCACGCGACCGACGGGAAGCTGGATTTCGTCCGCGATCTCCTCCGCGGAGGGTTCGCGACCGTATTCCTGGACAAGCTGCTTCTGCACGCGGATGAGCTTGTTGATCGTTTCGATCATGTGCACCGGGATGCGGATGGTGCGCGCCTGGTCGGCGATGGAGCGGGTGATTGCCTGCCGGATCCACCAGGTGGCGTATGTGGAGAACTTGTAGCCGCGGCGGTACTCGAACTTCTCGACGGCCTTCATGAGGCCCATGTTTCCCTCCTGGATCAGGTCCAGGAAGGAGAGTCCGCGGTTCGTGTATTTCTTGGCGATGGAAATGACAAGTCGGAGGTTCGCCTCGACCATCTCGGTCTTGGCACGAAGGGCCTCCCTGAAGTGCTTCTTGAGGTCGCGGTGCTTTTCATGGAACTGGTCGATGGTCATCCAGTTCTTCCTGTGGGCCTCGTCGATCTGCGCCGCGAGATTCTTGACGTGGCGCACATGCTGGGTGTCCCCACCTTTCCTGGAGGCATGCTTCTGATGCTCGCTGCGCAGGGAATTCAGGGTCTTGAGGTGATCGTCGGCATGCGTCACGAAATCCTCCACGATCTTCGACTTGAAGTAGAACTTCGGATAGATCTTCACGACTTCCTCGATCTGCTTCTCAAAATGGGCATGATCCTTCGGAGGCGGCGCCTTCTTGGCCGGAGCAATCTTCCTGACGTAATGGTCGGAAACCGTTTCAGCCAGTCGCTGGAGTTGCTGGCTGAGGCGGGGAAGGAGTTTCAGGTAGCGCTCGCGGCTCTCGATCTTCTTGTCCTGGATGACGCGGTCAAAGCGTTCGCGGGAGTCCAGCAGGCGTTGCGCCATGTCAACATGGGCGTACGCGATGAATCCGAACCGGTAGAGAACATCCTGCATGCGTGCCTCGGCCTCCTCGATGCGTTTGGAGATCTCGACCTCCTGCTCCCGGGTGAGAAGGGGAACCTGCCCCATCTGCTTGAGGTACATGCGGACGGGATCATCAAGGATGTCGAGACGTCCGTCGGCCTTCTCGTCCTTGTCATCCTTCTCCTTGTCCTTCTCGTCATCGTCCTCCTTTTTGACCTCCTTGACGCGGTCCACCTCGGAGGCGTCGATGATGTCGACCTCCACGGCACGGAGTTGGGTGAGGATCGAGTCGATGGTCTCGGGATCGTTCATCCCCTCTGGAAGATGCTCGTCAAGATCGTCAAAGGTGATGTAGCCCTGCTCCTTGGCAAGCTTCAGAAGCTCGCGGATCTTCTCCTGAAGGAGCTTCTGGGCCTCGGCGGCGTTGGAGGGAGCCTGTCCGGAGATGGAAAGGGAGTTGCCGGATTTTTCCTTGGTGGCCGCCTTCTTGGAAGTGTGTGGCTGCTCGGTGGGAGCCGACTTTGTGACGGTTGCTTTGGAGGGAAGTTTCGCGGGTGCGGCTTTGGACGAGCCCTTCTTGACGGGCTTCCCGACAGTGGGCTTTGCCGCAGGCTTCTTGGCGGGGGCTTTTTTAGTTGGCGTCGGCTTTTTAACGGCAACAGCCTTGTTGACCGGGCGCTTTAAGGCTTTGGCCGGTGGTTTTTTCGCGGGAGCCTTTTTGGCTGCGGCGGAGGGCTTTACGGATTTTCCGGAGGGTTTCCGGGACGGGGAAGATTGGGAGTTTTTTTTCAACGGAGCGCAGGTGAAGCCGAAGTCGCGGGCGCGGAAAGATCGTTGATCAACGCTTGAAGGTCAAGGATCTCTTTCTGGACGGAGAGCATTTTCTCTGTGGTGATGCCCGGTGCCTTGAGTCGTATGGCCGCAGCTTGCTGCTTTTTCTTGAGTTCGAGCAGGCGAAGGTTGCGCATGGCATCTTGGACGGCTGACAGTGGAGAAGCGGGCATTTTCTCCAATTCCCAACCGCTTACCATGGACTGAAGATGGGGAGGAATCAGGGCTAGGATCATCGAGGGGGAGGGTTCCTCTTGGAGATGCTCCAAGGCGGGGAGCAGTTGCCTTAGGAGATCCAATTCAGGATCCAGTGCCGATGGGGAGGGGTTGACTCTTGTCGAGAGCCATTGCCTGACCTCGACCGAGGTCAGTGCAAGGCGGCAAATCAACTCGGTGGAGGCGGAGACCCTGGAAGTGGTGGGGGTGTTGCGGGGAGTCTCCAGTTCCTGCTCTGGGAGTGCGACCGGATTCTTGACGGCGGCCTCGACCAAGGCCTCGACGGAAAGACCAAGGCGTGCCGCTACATGGGCTGTCGTGGTTTCCCTGAGGGCGGCTTCAGGAAGAAGGGCCAGAAATCCGCTGAGACGCCTCGCAACGGACGCCTTTTCCCTGGGACCGAACGGGGTTCCCTTGGCCTCCGCCTCCGCAACGGCCCGCGCGATGGTGTGATCGAAGAAGTCGAGCGATCCCGAGAGTCTCTCGCGGAACACCTCAACGCCCTTTCCCTTGATCAGCGAATCGGGATCCTCCCCCACGGGAAGGGTGACCACGCGAACCTCAATGCCTGCGGCGAGGAGAGAGGGGAGGGATTTCTCGACGGCATTCTGGCCGGCCGTATCCGAGTCGAAGCAGAGGGAGACTTTTTCCACAAACCGTCGGAGCAATCTTGCCTGATCGGTCGTGAATGCCGTTCCTTGGGGAGCGACCACGTTGGTGATCCCGTGCTCGTAAGCGGAAATGAGATCGATCTGCCCCTCGAGCACCACGGCTTCCCCGGCATCGATGAGGGCACGTTTGCTCTTGTCGACTCCGAAGAGGACGCGTCCCTTGGAGAAAATCGGCGTCTCCGGCGAGTTGACGTACTTGGCCTCCTTCTGTGAGTCATTCAGGATCCGTCCGCTGAACGCCACGACATCCCCGTAATCGTTGCGGATCGGGAACATCAGGCGATCCCTGAAGCGGTCGTAGCCACCCTGGATATCCCCCTCCTTGGCGGAAAGAAGGCCCCCCGCAAGCAACTCCTCCCGGGTAAATCCTTTGCCCAGGGCCCAGTTGCGAAGTGTTTCCCATCCTCCCGGTGCGTAACCGATCTGCCAACTGACGGCGACCTCCTTGGTCAGGCCTCGCCGTTTCAGGTAGGAGCGGGCATGGCCGGCGTCGCGGGAACGCAGGAGGTTGAGATGGAACCACGCGGCGGTTTCGCGGTGGAGTTCCAGTAGGCGGCTCCGCTGGTCTCGGCGGGTCTGCTCCTTCGGATCATTGTCCTCGATGAGGACGATCCCGGCGCGTTGGGCGAGCTTTCTCACCGAGGAGGGAAAATCCAGATGCTCGTAATCCATGACGAAGCGGAAGACCCCCCCTCCTGCCCCACAGCCGAAGCAGTGGAACGACTGCCGTGAGGGATTCACATGGAAGGAGGGACTCTTCTCCTTGTGGAAGGGGCAGATCGCCCGGTAACTCGTCCCGGCCCGTTTGAGGGGGAAGTATCCCCCGATGATCTCCACGATATCGCTGGCGTCGGCGACTTTGCGGATACTCTCCTCGGCGATTCGGGACATGCGGACAGACTGAAGGCTGAAGAGGGAAGGCTGAAGAAAAATCCGGCGCCGGTCCAAGGTTTCCGGCTTCCCCCGTTGGAAAAAGCTCCGGTTACACCATTGCCCCATGGAAGGTACGTTCAACTGCATGGTACGACTTCCTGCACCGGGGAGATCAAGATCGAGCCGCGTCAAGGCATGACCTTGCTCAGTTACAGGAATTTCATGGTGCCTCGGAGCAAGATGGCCGTCCTGCTACGTTTTCCGGCCAAGGAACGTGTGATCGGAAGCTGTCGGGCACTCGTCAACCAAGTCGACGAGAGAGGTCAGGCAGACACCCGGGCTCATCGAGCAGCAAAGGAAGGATCTCCGGATCGCGATGGGGGAGTGATCGTCGGTTCGGTGCATCAGGACAGGATCAGCCTGATCGCGGAGGCAGCCGCCATGATGACAAGAAACCAGTCGAAAAGGGCTTGGGGAACCTTTCCCAGGAGTTTCCTGCCCAGGAAGAATCCGGTGGCAACGGCTGGTACCAGCACCAGATTGAGCAGGAGGGAGGATTTGGAAATCAGGCCCAGATTCAGGCTCAACGGGACTTTTGCGAGATTGGTCACAAAGAAAAACCAGGCACAGGTGCCGACAAAGGCCATCTTCTCAAAACGCTTCGTGAGGAGGTAAAAGGTCATGGCCGGGCCACCGGCATTGGCCATCATGGTGGAGACTCCGGCAAGCAGGCCGGAGAAGGCGGCGAGCACGGGATGATGCATCACGGTGGCGAGGATCCTGCCGTCGAGTCTCTGCCAGACAACAAGGATCATCATTGAAAGGATCATCCATCCGAGGAAGGATCCGAAGAGGGGATCGGGAATCCTCCCCATGAAAAACCATCCTGCGAACAGACCCAGAGACGTGGAAGGAAGGAGACCCCAGAGTTCCTTCCAGTCGACATGGCGGTGAAAGCCCCGGATGGCCATGAGATCCGCGACGATCAGCAGGGGAAGGACCGCTCCGGTCGATTCCTTGGGAGGAAGCACCAGCGCCATCAGAACGACCGTGATCAGGCCAAATCCCGCGAATCCCGACTTCGACAGACCGCAGCAAAACGCAGCAAGGACCGCCATGATCCATGCGGTCGGCGAGAGTCCGGAAACATTCACTGCGTGGATGGTTGCTGCAGGGCCTCCTGGAGGGTCTTGAGCTGTTTTTCCAGAACGGCCGGGGAGTTGGTTTTTTCCCTGGTCACCTGAGCGACCAGGGCCTTCACGCTCTCCACGAGCTGATGCCCGGCGTTCTTCCTCATCAAACCCGCGATCCTGCTGCCGGGTTCGACAAGGTTGCTGTAGCGCAGGAGGGTTCCCCCCTCGTGAGCCTGCAACGTGAGAGCCCCTTTGCCCGATTTTATGTAGCGGGAGCGGAGAACTTCCCACGAGATCTCAAGGTCGTCGGAGCCCGGATGGCGCAGCATGTTTCTGGAGACATAGATCTCGTCGGGAAGCAGGAAGGGCATGCGGATCGTGTATTCCCCCTCGACAACGGAGGGTGAGGGGGTGCTGAGGATCGTGACCGTTGCGCAGTTGGGGATGTACTGGGGATCGAGTTTGAGATCCCAGAAGACGGCCGCCACCTCGGAGGGTGTTGCCTTCACAAGATGGTAGACGATGAAGCGCGGCCAGGGATTCCCGGAAATCTCCTCCTCGAGGATGATCGTCTCACCGGAAGTGAGCAGATCCCTGTGCCTCTGGCTCAGAGCATTCCAGAAATTGATCTCGGAAGCGATGGTTGCGTGGGCGAGCAATGCGGAAGCCAGCAGCAGGAGAGGAAGGGAAAACCTTGGGAGAGAGGAACGCATCTGCGGTGAGAAACTTTGGTGGAGGTAAGGGGAGTCGAACCCCTGACCTTCTCATTGCGAACGAGACGCTCTACCAACTGAGCTATACCCCCCAAAGAGGACTTGAAAATAATTCCGGAGAGTCGGGCCATCAAGGAAATCCCTGAGTTTCAACCGTTCCCTAGCGGCTTGCCCGTTCAGAGGCTACCGCGGACTTTTCGCGCCTGTAGGCCTCCCTTGTCATCATGACAAGCTTGTGCCTCATCGTGTCGTAGATGGCGAAGGATTTGCCGTCCGAAGAGTTCCAGACCCTGTTGATGCTGAAGCGCCCCACCGGACTCCAGATCACGCCGCCTCCCTCATCGTGGAGAAGCATACGGATCCGCTCCTCACCCAGATCCTCGGGCAAGCCGAGCGACTCATGATCGCTGAATAGGCTCAACGCATCGCACATCCCACCATGGAAATGGGCGATGGCGCACAGATCCCCCTTGCGGAAGCAAAGCAGTCCGCTCTCCTTCATGGCATCGCGCTCCGGCTTTCCATAGCGTGAGACGGACTGCTCCGGGGTCTCTCCGATCGCGCCCATCAGGCGCAGTTGGAGGATGGCCAGGCAGAGTAACGGCAGGAGTCGTCTCATGAAGGGGTGATCTTGAACAGACGTTGCAGATCTTTCCACTTGCAAAGAATGCTCCGGGAAACGATCAACCTCGCATGGAATTCACCAACGCCACCATTCACGCCAAGGCCAACGTCTACTTCGATGGGAATGTCGTCTCCCACACCGTCATCACCCAAAGTGGGGAGCACAAGACGGTCGGAGTCATCCTTCCCGGGAGCTATCACTTCGGCACGGCCAAGGCCGAGCGCATGGAGATCATCGAAGGGTCATCCGAGGTTCAACTTGACGGCTCCCACGAGATCAAGCGCTATGCGGAGGGAACGGCCTTCGAGGTCCCGGCCAACTCTGGCTTCACCATCACCGTGAGTGGCGAGACATGTCACTACATCTGCTCCTTCCTCGGCTAAAGCCGAGAAAGAAAGATCAGAATGACATTGATCAGGAAGTCGGGAACGGAGGCATCCTGATGCCTTTTTGCCTGATGAACTATTGATCTCTCCACCTGCCGGGAGGAAATCATTATCTGAGACCTCCCCCCAGGTATTTTCCTGATTTCCTGATGAAAAATCTTCAGTCTTCGGGCGAGCGCTACGACAGGGCCTATTTCGACCGGTGGTACCGCGATCCGAAGACCCGAGTGAAGTCGGCGACCGCCATCCGGCGCAAGGCCGCACTGGCCCTCTCGGCTGCGGAGTATTATCTCGAGCGCCCAGTCCGCACAGTTCTCGATGTCGGATGCGGCGAGGGGAACTGGCTACCGGCCTTGACGTCCCTTCGCCCCGGCATCCGCTACACAGGCGTCGATGCCAGCAGCTACGCCGTCGAGCGCTTCGGGAAGAAGCGGAACATCCGCCTTGGTTCCTTCGCCACGCTCGAGGAGGTAGGGCTCGCCGACTCCTACGACCTGATCGTCTGCAGTGACACCCTCTTCTACCTCCCGCTGGAGGAGTTGAAAATCGGTCTTGATTCCCTTGCGCATCGTGCCGCAGGAGTGGCCTTTCTGGAGCTCTACACCGGGGAGGATTCGCTGATCGGCGACTTCCCGAAGGAAGGTCTCCAAAGCGCTGCCTATTACCGCAGGCTCCTCAAGAATCACGGATTCCGCTCCGTGGGCTCGCATTGCTACCTCGGTCCCGACATGGCCGAGCGGGCGATGGAATTGGAACAGGCGGAATAAAACTCCCGCGGAGGCGCAGAAAGGTTACCGAATGAAGGCCCCGATTATTTTCCTCCCCGTCTCTGCTCCGCGGGAAATCTTTTGATTCGGGTGACTTCTGTGTACGTATTACATCATGAAGATCGCGCGGATTCGGGTCGGAAACGCTGACGAGGAGATCCACTACGCCCGGCCCCTCGATCCCGAGGGTCGTACGATGGAGATCCTCTCCGGTGATCCGTTTCAGGGAGTGCGTCCGACGGGGAGGATCGTTTCAGACTTCACCCTGCTGGCCCCCATGGTTCCGGCGGCCATCCTCTGCATCGGTCTTAACTATCGGAAGCACGCGGAGGAGATGGAGGCGAAGATCCCGAAATTCCCCGTTCTGTTTCTCAAAAACCCTTCCTCACTCCAGGATCCCGGCGCCCCGATTCTGCTTCCAAGGAAGCTTGTCTCCACGCAGGTGGACTTCGAGGGGGAACTCGCCGTCGTGATCGGAAAGACCTGCCGAAATGCCACCCGCGAGAACGCGTTGAGCCATGTCTTGGGCTACACGATTGCCAATGATGTCAGCGCCAGGGACTGGCAGAAGGAATGGGGCGGCTCGCAGTGGAGCAGGGGGAAGTCCTTCGACACCTTCGCCCCGATGGGGCCGTGGCTTGTCACGCCCGACGCGATCCCTGACCCGAATGACCTGCGGATCACCACGCGGGTGAACGGAGAGATCCTTCAGGATTCCAACACGGCCGACATGATCTTCGACGTCCCGGCCCTCATCGAGTTCCTGAGCGGCGACACCACCCTGGAAGCCGGAACAGTCATCATCACCGGAACCCCCGGGGGCGTCGGCCTAGGCCGCACCCCGCCCCGCTGGCTCCAACCCGGTGATCGGGTCGATGTGGAGATCGAGAAAATCGGCATCCTTTGCAATCCCGTCAGCTAGGGTGTGGTGCTTCCTATTCCTGGCGCTATCCGCCGGGATGGTAGAAAAAACACCCCATTCCCTTCCCGCCGCCT
>Ga0209189_1002382_pt1 | contig 13181 bp, 13 predicted proteins | sample C_130820_EF_Meta_FD_187308 | JGI IMG/M metagenome (GOLD analysis project Ga0209189, IMG submission 187308) | Freshwater microbial communities from Lake Croche, Canada to study carbon cycling - C_130820_EF_MetaG (SPAdes) (version 3) | ecosystem: Environmental > Aquatic > Freshwater > Lake... | reverse complement strand
CATTTCTTCTTACTAAAAGTGCCCGTTTAAAATGCCCGTCGGTCTAAACGTGCGCCGGACCCACTTGCGATCGACGTTGAAGCGCGCCGCCGATGCGGGGGCCGTATTCTTATTATACACGGCAATCGCATTCAACATCCGTCCCACGGAGGTCGCACCATATGCGCGCACGGCACGACGCAGAGAACGATGACGGGCCTCCGCCGTCATATGGACCGCATCGTGGTAGCCGAACTGCCCGAGCATGTTCTTCTTCAGAGGACCGATACCTTTGCCGTCTCCCTTGAACCCCTTCCCGGGCAGCCCTCTGTCGGTAATACAGCTCGCCGGCACATAAATCTCACGGTCGCCGCGCCTCTGACGATAGCTAGCACGCAGAATCTTACCTGGAGCACAGTGACGCTTGCGAGTAAGAGCCATTATACTAGGCACAGCGATTTTCGTGCCGGCATAAAAACACCGCCGCCGCTAGGGGAATGTCGGCAACGTCATTTACAGTTCTTACTCTTATTCTAACCATAGCCCTATCGGCATCAATAACTGCCGCACTCCGTGTAAATATCGCCGAGAACTGGACCGAGAAGCGCTGTGATCCCTACATTGTCCCTATCGCCTCCCTCTTCAAGCCCGACAACGACAAACGCACACCGTCCGAATTCGCAGCCGATAATTTCGACTTCTGTCAGCGGGTCTATATTCAGAATACTATTAAGGCCGCCGCTGCAGTGCCCGAGCACCTCGCGGCCCTTACTGCCGACAAGGTCCGCGTTATGGAGAGTCTCGGCGACACCGTGGCCAGTGTATTCGTTAATCTGTGGAAGGTCTTCCATGACACATATGCCTCCTTTATGGACCGCATGAAGGTCGCCGCAAAACTCTTTCAGAACTTCTTCATCAACATGTACGGCATTGTTGAGCGTATCCAGGGTTCGATGCTGTCTGTAATTTATGGACTTATTGCGATCATCGTTGCGACCGTCAACAGTATTCAGCTTGTGATTATCGTCAACATCATTATTATTGGGATTATAACGGGTCTCATGATTCTCTTATTTTTAATCCTGTTGCCGATTGCGCCGATCATAGTGGGCGCTACGGTGGCCGTCGGCATTGCCGTTGTAACAGTGACGACGGCAATAGCGGCATCACTCGTGTCGGAAAAATTTATGCCTGGCGCATGCTTTGTGACGGGAACACGTGTGGCGATGTGGGACGGGACTTCTCGTCCGATTGAATCCATTGTGGTCGGAGACCGGCTGATTGACGGCGGATATGTGACGGCGACGCATCTCTTCCGGAGCTCCGAGCCGACATATATGTTGGACGGCGTGGGCGTGACCGGCGATCACCTGGTTTATATGGATGGATCCCGGCACTTTGTCCGCGATCATCCGAGAGCCGTCCTTCAACCTGCGATACCCTGTGATCTGCGTTGTTTGACGACGACAACCCGGCGCATACATTCGGATTCCTTAGTCTTCGCAGACTGGGAAGAGATTCCCGAAGACGATGAGACCACACAACGGGCCTGGTATGAGAGCGTGTGGCGCACACTGAATTCGGCACCACCGCTCCCTCCGACGGAGAGCGCCCTGGAAGATGCGGGCCTGGCTCCCGAGAGTATGGTGCTGTGTACGGACTGGGTGGGCCGGACGTTTTCGATGCCGATATCGTCGATTCGGATCGGCGACCGCGTCCGCGATGGCCCGGATTCGACAACACGTGTAATTGGTCTGGTGACGCTCAGCGGCGATATGAACACGGATACGATTGCTATGGGCCCGGCGCTGGTCACGGGTGGCACCTGGGTCTTGACCGCCGGTACATGGCGACCCGCATCTGGCCCTGTAACAGAGGTTCATCCGAGCCGCTGGCATCATTTGTACACGGAATCAGGCACATTTATGGTCGGCGATCTCCGTATCCGGGATGCGTCCGACGTTGGTCTGGATCGTCTCAAACCTCTGGTTGAGACCGTCGTACTGGGCTAAATCCGAACGCTATAAGTAGAACGATGACTACCCGTGGAATGTACCTCATCGGAATGCTGGTGCTTCTGTTTGTGGCTAATCTGGCCATGCTGATGGGACTGACGAACTGGCCCCAGCGTGTTCGCGAGGGCTTTGCCGATGCAGTAGTGGCGATGACAGAGAAGAAGGAGGAAAAGAAGGAAAGGCTGACGCCAGACAGCCGGACTGCCGTTGCGGCTGAGGGCTTCATGGACTACCTCATTAATGGGTTCGACACGGCCCCGATTGCCGGTGATGACCGCGGCTATGCCGGCTGGGAGCCTGGTGCCAATCTGCCCCCTGATGCGCATGGCTGGCGTGCGCGCAGGCCCAATGAGCCTAAGGTCTGGGGCAAGTATGGTCGCAAGGACACGGCCATGCTGCCCTTTGAGGAGAATCAGTGCAAGCCCGAGTGCTGCTCTTCCAGCATGAGCTGCGACGGCGGCGGCTGTGTCTGCACTACTCCCGAGGATCGCGATCTGATTAACACCCGCGGCGGCAACCGCCTGGACCGTAAGCACCTGGGTAGTCGCCACGGCTACGATGAGGACATGTAAATTATTACCGTCAGTTGGACTGACACAGATAATTTACTTAGTAACGCGAAGCGTTAGGCAGTAACTACAATGCCAGCATTGTAGTTTGGACAACGCGAAGCGTTAGGCAGTAACTACAATGCCAGCATTGTAGTTTGAACCGGTCCCAGCATGTGTCCCTCGCACACGCGCCAGTGAACATGACTCTCCAGACGTCCCTTGACAGGCACCGTATATGGCTGGGGTTTCCGGATAACGAAGACCGCCACACCGGCATCGTCGACCCGCGTGACACCCGCATTCGCGTAATCCAGATACGCCTGACGCCAATCCTTGATCCGTGCTAGTCCATCAGTGGCCGGTTCCGCAGCCCAATACATGACAGTGGCTCCCGGCGTCAGGCCGTCCACACGCACCTCAGTATCCGCATGCTCGGGAATACGATTCGCCAGTAGTGAGCACGGCATGACCGTCGGCCCCAGAAAGGGCAGATACGAATACAGATTCAGTCCAACCCACGACGCAACCAGGAGCATCAGGGCCGCGGCCCAGGTCTTGCGACCCGCAGCAAAGCTCACCACCGTCCCGCCCACTAAGATAGCCATCGCCACCAGGTTGGCCCATTTCACGTAGGACATCTCTAACGTATCCGCTTATTTTGCCGGCAGCGTCCAGATAGTCGCATCTGCCGGCACATCCTTCTTCACGCAGCGGAAAGCGCCGTCGAACAGAGGCAACGTCAGCTGCTGGACCGGCACGGCGTTCACGGCATCACGGGCAATCGCACAATACAAGTCAAACTGGGGATAGCGCTCGCGGCCATCGGCCCCACGCAGAATATTCTCACCCCGCCGATCCGTCAACCAGAGCCACATCAAATTCCACAGTGGCGACGTGGTCTCATACTGAGTCCGCCCCCTCTGCTTGGTCATCACTTTCCGTGGCTCGATTGCCGCGGGCTCCTGCCACCACAGTGTATCCAGAATTGCCACTGCCAGGCGGCACAGATCAAAGGACCGATTAGGCGTGACCTTTGGGGATCCCTTCTCAAAATAGGGGCCACAGTTATACTGACCGCCCGCCACCGCCTCAGGCGAAAACGCATCCGGAAACCACACACGATTATCCGTGGACGCCGACTTGGGGCGGAAGGTCGCCCGACCGAAATCAATTATCTTCATGAGCCGCCCATAGGTCGGCACACGATAATAACGGTCCCCGCCCACCACACCCGTCAAATGGTAATAGAGATGTGTCTCGCCCGTTCCCACCCACATTACATTATTTGTGTGGAGATCATTATGAACAAAGTCGTAGAGCTGCTGGGCAGTCACGAGGCCGGCGATAACCTGGAAAATCCAGGCAGTCCAACGCTGCTCCTTGGTTTCTAGCATGTCGGTGGTCGGTGCATCGTTTTCATCCATCATAAGTCGGTCCATGGTACCGTCGCAACGTTCGAGAATCGTGAGCTGGACAGGGAAATTGGGCAACACGGCGACGTAGTCTACGTCATCGGTGACCTCCGAATCATCAGATTCCGAGGTGTGGCTGGCGGGACATCGTGCTAGTTGAATTTGAGGCCGATGAACGACAGCCTCCCCAGATACAGCGATATCTGTTTCTTCAATCACGACATCAGATACCGTGCTCACGCTCTCATTGCAGTCTAGGTTGTCCGATACGGACGATGTAGTCGACGCATCATATATGCGATATGCGGGCTTGGGGCGTAGAGGATATGTCAGCGATGTGAATACGGACTTGTCTTCGGGATCGACGGCCAACATCTTGAACGCACCGGTTCGAATCCCCTCGCGAAACCAGTCTTCATCCTCGATATCACACATATCAGTCGTCACGTCATAGCGATACTCGGGAACACGCGCGTTGCCTGTGCCGAAAAAACGGCAAAAATGAGGCGAGCGCCCCGTTTCTACAAGGCGGGATGCCATACATGCGAATACGACATCAGTGTAGGCCTCGTTATAGGGATCATTCAACTTACGGAGTGTGGACTGCCATGCATCGCGAAAATACGGCAGCGAGCCATCTCCGGGCAGAACCTGCTCTCCCGACATGACATCAATCGGATCGACGAGATGGCACTTGCGAATCCAGATAGGCAGAGTTCTCCGTGTGTGATCCTGAAGATTCTCGACGACGGCGACGCTGTCACTGATGTCGACTGCTAGTTCTTTAGCGGCCAGCATAGGAGTGCCTGTGCTCATCTTGGCGACTGACGGAAATAACTGCTCGAGACTGGGGAAATAGGTCTGGAGCTGGATTCCATCAAGGGTGATGGGCTGTCGCTGGGTATAGAACATGTTGAGTTCTCCCGGAAATGTAGTTCCGGGTGTCTTCATACTGGGGGTCGGTGTGATTCGGTATTTGGACGATAACCGCATACGTTTATCTACAACTAAAAAACGGTGACCTGAGTAATGTCAGCACAGCAGCCAAAGCGCCTCAATCTTAAACTCAAGAAGTTTGATATGGCGAAGATTAAGCACGACAAGGTGGTCGTGCTCATTGGCAAGCGCGAGACGGGAAAGTCCTTTTTGGTGAAAGACCTGCTGTGGCATCACCAGGGTCTGCCCTGTGGAACGGTGATTTCTGGCACGGAGGGCGCCAATCAGTTCTATGGCAAGATCGTGCCGTCGATGTTCATTCACGAGGAGTATTCGCCGCTGGTGCTGGCGAATGTGCTCAAGCGCCAGAAGCTCATTGGCAAGAAGATTCTGAAGGATATGACGGAGCGGGGCACGACTTCGGTGGATCCGCGCAACTTCTTAATTCTGGACGACTGTCTGTTTGACACGACGTGGATTCGCGACCGTAATGTGCGGTATTTGTTTATGAACGGCCGTCACGTTCACACCATGTTCATCATTACGATGCAGTATGCTATGGGCATTCCGCCGGCTCTGAGGACTAACATCGATTACGTGTTCATTCTCCGCGAGAATATGGTGAACAATCGTCGTAAACTCTATGAGCAGTATGCGGGCATGTTTCCGGATTTTGATTCGTTCTGCCAGGTGATGAACCAGTGTACGGAGAACTATGAGTGTCTGGTGATTGACAATAACGCCAAGTCGAATCGCCTGGAGGACCAGGTGTTCTGGTACAAGGCCGCACCTCGCCAGGATTTTAAGATGTGCGCACAGGAATTCTGGTCACACTCGGCGGCATACGCCAAGGACGATGATGGAGACGACTTTGATCCGACAAGCGGGGGGCGGCAGCGGCGGGTACACCTCAATGTTCAACGCAATTGAAAAATTGCGTTTTTACATAAGTCTGGTCTCCGACCGACGAATGTTCAACGTAATTAGAGATGCGATGTGGAGGAGTGCGCCAAGGCTCAGGATACCGGAAACCCTCGACGCCGACACAATCAAAAATAGATGACATCGTTGCCTTGCGTAAGGCTGAAGAGGCCTCTTACATTCGGCCACTTCTTATTCATGCTTCTCCTGATCCCGTGCAGCCGCCAGCATCCGGTCCACAGCTGCTTTTGAAGCAGCCCATGAAGCCAGAATCCTACGCTCTTCCTCTCGCTCTTCCTCCGTCAGTGCATCGCGCGCCTCCTGGCGCTCCTTCATAAACGTCTCCCAGCCCAGTCTCACAATCATCTTCATGTAGCAATAACACCAGGCGAAGGTTGCGCCAGAATGGCCCTTATAACTCAGTTCACTGTAGACACGCAGAGCTACTGGGCACGTGCCTACCGGTCCATCTGGCTCTGCCTCAAACTCACCCCATGCCTCGAGACGCGTTAAAGTATCTGCAAGATCCTTTAACCAGTCACGCTCTTCCTCATCTGTCCAACTGCTGAAATCAATTACTGTAGGGTCGAACGGCATTGTAGTATATACTGTCCCAGTCGATTCTTGTCAAGTTTAGGCATAACTGATGGACGCATCAGGTGTTGCCGTAAGCGAAGGTGTTGCCTCCAAAGAGGGCTGTGCCTGCGCCTCAGTCGTGCCGTCAGTCCGGCTGCCTGGCTGCGCCATGGCGCTGGCAGCGCCATCGCGCAGCTCAGCCTTCCTTGCCAGTGACAGGTCCCCCAAGGCATCAAAGAGATCCGCCGCATTACCCGGCGCATCCTGAACACCGAAGGTGGCCTTCTTTTCGGCCGCCAGACGCTCCTTGGCCGCCGCCGTAGCAGCCAACGCCTTGGCCACCTTCTGCCGCTTCTCCTCCTCAAAGAACTCGTCGCGCTTCGCGGCATTCTCCTTGTATGACTGCATGAGCTTGTTCAGGTCATCATTCTGATACTCCTGATCCTTAATCTCCTCTGGGGAGGGATCCCATGGCAGCCACTCGCCGACATCGGCCACATAGACATTGAAGTAGGGGTCCTTCTTGTTGAGTGCCTTGGCCCGAGCATTGGCCTGCTCCTGAGTGGAATACACACCCCGAACCTTGAGGCCGTGCATGGTGGTCTGGAAATTGTTCTGCTTGTGGAACTCGTCCTCCAGGCGCTGACGATTCGTCAGCATATACTTCTCAAAGCCCTCAACAATGGCAGTCTCCTTGAAATCGCTCAGATTGGTCTTCACGTACGTCTCCATATCCGCGGCGGTCTTCTGCGCAAGAACACCACGCAGCTTGGCAATCTCCTCCGACTTCTTTGTGAGCAGAGCCTTTGCGCCGCTGATGTCGACATCGGCGTTCACCAGGTTCACTTCCATCTCTGACAACGTGTTCTGAAGCAGTCGCACCTGCTCCATCACAAAGGCCTCCGTAGAACGGATACGATAATCCATCTGGAAAAACTCCATGAACTTGGTAAAAAAGAACAGATCCTTATTGCGGAGAATTCCCCGGTTTGGGGTCAGGAAACTCAGACACACAAACTTCTGACCGCGGATCTCCTCATCGCCCTCCAGAAACACTTGCGGCTGCTCACTCATCCGGATACTCAGTATTAAGTGGTATGCTTTAGCCCTTAGCGTAATTTTCGTAGCCCTAAATATAAGATGGACGGATTCACCATGAGCGAACTTGTCACTCGTGCCATCAAGTATTTCCTCGAGGGTCTGGCCGTGGCGCTGGCCACTTTCATCATCCCCCAGAAGAAGCTGAATATGGAGGAGATCCTGGCGGTGTCCATTGTAGCGGCGGTGACGTTCGCGCTGCTGGACCTGCTGGCGCCTAGCATTGGCCTGACGGCACGCCAGGGTGCGGGCTTCGGTCTGGGTGCCAACCTTGTGGGGTTCCCTAGGCTCTAAGCTCCGCTTAGAGCCGTCGGTTAACGACCCGTAGCCTATGGCTAGGGTCGGTTCCCTCGCCTGTAAACAGGCTCGTCAATTCAGCCATCGCTATCGCTCAGGCTGGGTTCCCTAGGCTCTAAGCTCCGCTTAGAGCCGTCGGTTAACGACCCGTAACCTAACACCCCAATTCTTGATATACTGCATGACTCATGCCAGGTATCAATAATTACCATACGGCGCCGAATAGCGATTGCGTGTCTTCGATTCCTTAGCAATCGGCACACTCATCGGCCCCGGATTCGCCGAAAAGATATCCGGCATCGGCGGGACCCCCATTGCCCGCCCCTGACCAATTCCGATGGGTTCGTTCATTACCGTCACACATCCATCCCATCGGCAAATCCGTTTCGTAAGCTCCGGAACCATCGTATCCACGTGAGGCACCGTCCCTGCGATTAGGGTCGCCGCCGATCGATTGGCGCTGATAACATGCGCCCCCGCCGCCTGAAACTCTTCCTTTTCATCAACATTACTCAGAATCAGACAGTTGGGTCGATAGTCCGTAAACAGCCGGCCATCATTCATGCGCACCGGTGCACCCGGATAATGGGAATTCGGCACACGAAACTGTAACATTCTCCTTCAGACTGCCATTTTATTCCAGGTCAACCACATCCTGAATATCGGCAGGCGCGGTCACCTGCGACCGGAGAACAGAAAGCAGTTCCTTCTTACGCATCTCCGACGTATTAGGTACACCGCGCTGCTCTGCTAGACGACGCAGCTCCTTCAACGGCATACTGTCCAGGGAAGCAGATTGCTCCGGCACAAGTATCTCTTTCTCCAACGCCTCGAGGGGCGTGCTAGTCTGCTCTTGCTCTTGCTCTTGCGCTTGCGCGACGGTCTCGGGTTCCCAGTCTACATCAGTAAATGGGGCGGGCGCAGTCTCTGCCTCTACAACTGGGGCAGGTGCCGCCCCACGTAGCTCACCGCGCAAGTCAAATACGGCGTTCTCCAGCAGTTGAACTTTCTTTTGCATCAACTGAATGTGACTCCAAAACCAATACAGCACACCGGACACCAGAACTACGCCACTGAGCACGAGCATGAGTGTCTCCATGCCAGGTGGGTTCATTTACTCAGAGCCTGGTTTGTTTTTTTGAGCAGAAGACCGCGTTCGCGCAGGATTTCGCGAACACTACTAAACTGATTCACGCCCTCCTTCAGCCGATAGGTGTAGACAAGTGACTCCGGGCCCTGAGAGGCCTCCATACACAGATTCTGGACCTTTGTGTCTCCGTAACGCTTAGGCAAGTCCATGTAATGCGTGCTTACCACACTATACATCGGGGTGTCATATAGCTCGTCCAGGAAGACCTGCGATGCCTCCACACCGTCGTGCGCATTTGTTCCGTGGAAGATTTCGTCCATCATAAGAAATGTGGAGCCGTTCAGCTTTTGTACCTGTTTGGCGAATTCGATTTCGGCCTCAAACAGACTCATCTGTCCCATAACATCCTGCGGCGATAGGGCAGAAATGATGTTGTCAAAGACCGGCACGGAGGCCCTGCGACCGAACACGATTCCCACGGTATGCGCCATAAGCACGGCGGAGCCCAGCGCTTTCAACAACGTCGACTTTCCACCACGGTTGGGTCCTGTTAGTAGCACGTGGGTCTTCTTTGATCCCCCCATTTCTATCGTGTTATATACACGGTTCGCTACAGCAATACCGGGATGATATAGGTCCTTTATGGCCAGCCTGTTCTCATACTCAGGAAAACAGATACGTTTGGTGGAGGCAATGGCGGCTAACATGTCCAGCTCGCCGGCCTGGGTCATGAGTGTGCGCACCGCTGTGGCCGAATTCCAGACGGTACCAAAGAGTCCCAGCTGGTCGGTGGCGGTCACGGGAGTCACGACTATGCCGAATAGGGTTCCGAGTTGAACAGCGGCATCGGAAAAGGCCGTCAGAGCATCGGCGCGGCGGCGCATGTCGGCGACAATGCCGCGAAGAGAAAGAGCTGCGGATACCTGATTCCATATACTGGCGCCTAGCATGGCCATACTGACACCGATGTGGGCGAATTGTTCACCCATCTCCAGAGTGCCGCCGGTGCCCTCGAACCGTGGTTTGCCGAGCATAGAAGGCATGGTCTTCTTGAGCGAGGTCTGAAGCACCTCGAAATAGCCCTTGACCGTCAGGGGCTCGTTGGATACGAGATTGAAGAATATGATGGGCGCGGCGAGGATAAAGATAGGCAGCAGGATGGAGACACCTGGAAGAAAAATAGTGCGAAAGAAGACGACGAGCTCACTCAGCCAACCGTGGTTATTACAGAAAGAAAAGTAGGAATCTGGGGCCCATAGAATCTGCGTATAGTATTCGGCGTGGCGTTTATCAGTTGTTGCGTTTGCTACACTCAGGGTATCGGCCTCGGTATCCCGAAGCGTCTCTCTTAGCGCCTTAATGCGACTAGCATCGACGCCCTTGATGCGCCGGATTTGCTCTTGACGGGCGTGAAGCTCGGTGGCGCTGGTGAGGGGCGTCTCGAGGCGAAAACGTAGAGCCGCGGCACCGGCGGCAGTGTAGGTCGGCAGCGCGGTCATAATACTGTCTATGTCGATGTCCCGATGCCCAATCATTTGTTTGGTCGTGGAAAAATATGGGAGGGGTGCTACGCACGTAAAACTTGACTCACTGCTTGGGTCCGTATCCCTTAGTACGACGAGGATGGCCGACATGAAACCGGCAATTGCGGAAGCTCTGAGCTTCATGACGCGGCCGTATACGTGTCCAGATGAGGTCAGAGCCCGCATTGCTGCTCTGCGTGTTCCGGTGGAGGATGTCGCCGGAACACGCATGACTACGGACTGGAGGGCCGCCGGGTTGGGCGGTCGCTCTGGTTGGAGACCTAGTGGAGGTGCGGGTGGAGGGCGTAATTACGAGCGTGGTCCCCCGCCGCCCAGGCGCCCCTATATTGATCGTGCGCTCGCACCCCGCTTTGGCAACAAGGGCCGTGCCGATGTGACGACAGAGGAGCGCATGATGGACCGTATCCGCGACAAGATGAACAAGTTCAGCTCCATGACGTATGATGCGACTAAGGGTTGGCTCTCCCAGCTGCTCGACAGTGGCCAGACCGACTTCCTTACCGACTTCATCACGCTGGTCTTTGAGAAGGCGGCGGCCGAGGAGCAGTTCTGCGCCCTCTATGCCCGCCTGATTACCGAGCTATGTACGGAGTTCGCCCATCTGAAGACCGAGCTACAGCGCATCTTTGGGGAGTTCATGCGGATCTTTACGGAGGCGGCAGAGGAGCCGGATGTGGCCGCGGCCGAGTATGCGGCCTTTGTCGCTCTGCGCACACGTCGCCGCTATCGCCGTGGCTACGCGGCCTTCATTGGCGAGATTGCCCGACTGAAGATTCTGACGGTCGCCGATATTACTAGCACATGTAACGTAATTCTGGACGGCATCATGGCCACCAAGGTTCAAGAGGGTCAGGGGCTGCTCTGTGAGGAGTATGCCGACTGCCTGACGAAGCTGGTGAAGGCATGCGCAGCAGGTGCGTCGGTGGACCGTGTAAAGGAGGCCATGATCCGCGGTCCCAGTCTGACGAACAAGGCCCGCTTCGCCCTCATGGACCTGCTGGACATCCTTGGCTAAGATAAAACTATATACTTTTGTATACTTTTTTAGCCGGGGGTCAAAAGTTGACGTGGGGGTCAGCCGGTGACATTCACTACGATGCCGTTAAAGAGAAGTGATCCCAAGAAGCCTTCCCCCAAGAAGAAGGCGGCCCGCCCTGACCACTGGGATGAGTCAGAGAGCGAGTTTGAGTCCGAGTCTGAGACTCTGTCATCGTCATGGGAGGAGAGCGAGGAGTCCAGGCGCAAGAAGGGGCGCCCCCAATTTAGGAAGGTGGAGAAGCGCAGGCCCAGGAGGCGTCAGGAGACCGAGTCTGAATCTGAAGAGGAAAAGCCGCGGCGGAGACGTCGTGCCGAGCCTAGGAAACGTCGTGCCGAGACTGAGGACGAGGACGAGGACGAGGAAGAGGAAGAGGAGACCGAGTCTGAGGGTGAGGAGGAGATGGAGGAGCCCAGGGGCACCATTGAGCTCCGCATCGCGGATTTCGGTAATGAAGAGTATGTGCCACCGAAGCCCAAGAAATACAAGTTGAGCAAGGAGCCCGATAATGTCCAGCGCTTCGTCAAACTCATTCAGACCGATGTAGATCCGAATGAGGAGGACATTGACCGCGACATTGGCTATTTCAAGGGTCTGTCGCCCGCGTCACAGGACAAGCTGTTGTCGAAGCTCCGCAACAAGGTGGAGCCCGCCGTCGCAACCGTGCCCCTTAAATTCCAGATTATGGCCAAGGACGTTCCTGCAGAGGTAGAGCGCGTGGCCATGGCCAAGTATCAGGCTCTGATGAGTATTGATCCCTCGTCCACGGAGTACTACAAGGCTAATCAATGGCTCAATGGCTACACGCAACTGCCGCTGGGTGTGTTTAAGGACCTGCCTGTCCGCATTGAGGATGGTCCTGTCCCGTGTCAGGAGTTCGTATCTTCCGTGCGGCAACACATGGACACGGCGATTTATGGCCACGATGAGGCCAAGCTCCAGATTCTCCAGTTCGTGAGCAGCTGGATTGCTAATCCGCAGGCCGCCGGCAATGTGCTGAGCATTCACGGCCCGCCAGGTGTGGGGAAGACTACGCTAATCAAGGATGGTGTGGCAAAGGCGTTGGGTCGCCCCTTCCATTTCATCACTCTGGGCGGTGCCACGGATGCCTCTTTCCTGGATGGTCACTCCTATACCTACGAGGGATCGGTGTGGGGCAGGATTGTGGACGTGCTTATCAAGTCCAAGTGTATGAATCCTATCATCTACTTTGATGAGCTGGACAAGGTGTCCGACACACCCAAGGGTGAGGAGATCAACAATCTCCTGATTCATCTGACGGACGGATCCCAGAATGACCGCTTTCAGGACAAGTATTTCACGGGTATTGACCTGAATCTCAGTCGGTGCCTGTTCATCTTCTCGCACAACAATCACGAGAAGGTGAATCCCATTCTGCGTGACCGCATGTACAATATCCAGGTCGCCGGATTCGGTCTGAAGGAGAAGCTGGTCATTGCCGAGCAGTATCTGGTGAACTCGTCGCTGCGCGAGGTGAACCTCTTCGAGAAGATTAGCATTGGTAGGGACCTGCTGACCCACATCATTGAGGAGTTTACCGGTGACGAGAAGGGTGTGCGCGAGCTGAAGCGTTGTATTCAGACGGTCATCAGCAAGCTCAATCTCCTGCGGTTCTACAATGATCCGGAGAAGGTGCCGTTCTCTATCAAGGGTTTCGCGCTGCCATTCAACTTGAAAAAGGAGCACATCGGTCTCTTTCTCAAGA
>Ga0209189_1002373_pt1 | contig 13205 bp, 16 predicted proteins | sample C_130820_EF_Meta_FD_187308 | JGI IMG/M metagenome (GOLD analysis project Ga0209189, IMG submission 187308) | Freshwater microbial communities from Lake Croche, Canada to study carbon cycling - C_130820_EF_MetaG (SPAdes) (version 3) | ecosystem: Environmental > Aquatic > Freshwater > Lake... | reverse complement strand
CAAGAAGCCCCCTTCGTGAAGCGGTAAGAAAAGCGGCGTTAGAGCCCGCCCGAAAATCAACCTTGTTGTCGTACTTGAGCGCCTCGGCATGAAGTGTCTCCGGAGTCCAGTGCCCCTTGGGGTTTTTGACTTTTTTCATGTGCCCGCAAATTAAATCCCGAACCCTCAACCGTCTAGCCGCGTTGTATGCGGCCCCGCTTTTTTGCTGAAATTCCTGACGAGTCTGATACTTTAGAGCCTCGGCCTGAAGCCTCTCTAAGTTCCAATAACCATTCGGACGTTTCAATTCGGGCATGTCCCTCAATCCCTCCTCAGAGATTGTTCGCTCAGGCTAGGATCGCCATGACTGTAGCGATCATTTCGCTCCTTCAGTCTTCGATCAATTCCCGCGGCAAAGTGACCCAACTGCTGACCAAAGGAGGGGTGCACGTCCTTCGACTTGCGCCACTGCTTGTCGATGTCCGCAAGGGTGATGCCCCGCCACTGCCTTGGTGCTGGGGTTGATGGCTTGACCTCGTCTCTCGGACTCACCTCCACCGTGACACGATATTTTTTTCCAGAAAGTTCTAGGTTGATGCTAGCCACGTCCGCTCTCCCTCGGCTGAGCCGATTTTTTCTTTCTCTTTAAGGATGCCTCCCCAGCGGCCTTTGCAGGGTCAAAGGGAAGGTTCTGAAGGTCCCGAGTCGGGCTCTTCTTTTGGCATTCACACTCGATGAGAAAGTCGAGCCGATTTCTTCTCTCCGACCACAGGCTCTCTTGGCCAAATCGGGTCTCTCCCCCAACGAGAAGCGCCCGTGGGAGGGGCCACTTAAGGCGCTTGCAGACACCAAAAAGCCTCTGAATGCTCTCGTTGTCTAGCGTCCTTGCCCACTCAGGAAACTCCTTCCCAAAGAGTGCCTTGTAGTCCTTGAGCCCTTTCTCATAAAACCATTGTGGTCCGGGTCTAGAGTACACAGCAGTCCTCCTCTTGCTCTTCAATCGTCTCTGGTCTGGGTCGCGCAATGCGCCTTAAGAACACATCAGGCACGCAACCTCGATGGGTGTAACTTTTCTGGCCGTTGCCCGACTCGTAGACAAGTCGACCGCCCTCTACGATGACCACCTCCCAGACATGGGTGGGTTTATCAAAGCCATACCAAAAACGCTCGCCCTCGCTTCCAATGATTCGAACGACGTTGCCGATGTTCTCGGGAAGCTCAGCTTTTACAGTGACCGCAAGGTCACCCACTCGACAGTTCAGTAACTTCATTTCATTCTCCTTTTTAGCCAGTTCTGCACCATGCACGGGCTGGCAAGTTGGATCTAAATCCCCCGCTCCTGCGCCCCGAGGGTGTTTAAGGCCCCCGGGGATACTTCTTACTGCTCAATACCTGCTAAGAACCCATCAATCTTGTGTGCGAGCTGCCCCTCGAATTGCTCAAGGCTTACCGCATGGGTTCGTAGGGCGTTCAGGTCAGATTCAAGCTCGTTGGCGTCCTCTGCAGAGAAGGTGATTGCCAGACCTCCCCTTTGGTGACACGTCACTTCAAAAACTCTTGAGCCTCGGTTGATGCGCCAGATCTGAAACTGCTGACTGACGTGTTCAACCACGATGGACATGACCTGTCCGCCTTCAATGACTCTCGCCATAGATTTCCCCTTGGTTGTAAAAGAGCGAACGCAGGGGGCTAGAAATGAAAAAGCCCTCTACGGATGAGAGGGCTGACGCATCCCGCTTGGTTACCGAGTGACTCGGTCACATAGCCTTACAAGGCAAACCACCTTGCCCGGGAGGGCAGGTTGGCGAGGGCGTCAGCCCAAACTCAATATGTTTAGCGAATGTTAGTTCGTACTGCGAGGATCGTCAAGAACTTTCTGGCATCAAACCCTTTCTCGATAGTCTCGGGCGCGTGGCGTTCACGAGGCTGTAGGGGTGGCCTTCCATGGGCGTATCAACCCCCTAAAAATATGTTCTGCCTATGAAACTCTAGATAACTGCTCGATTCCGTTGGCACCTCAGTCAGTCGCATCTCTTGAGACAAGCCAAGCAGCTCGACGTCTGCGCTTGTTAGCTGCGGGGAGAGCTCCATGAGGCCATTAGGAGCAAAAGTTATCAGGCCTCTATCAAAAAGACGATCTAGCCTAGCCTCAAGAAGGAGTCCATTGAACCGGTCAACCCGCTCACGATCGTTAGAGAGCCTCCAAGACTTGATGTGCGACGCAATCAATAACCTTAGATCGGATACCCCCGTTACCGCGCATTGTCCGCTCCAGAGCCTGACAACGTCATCTCGGAAACCGCTTTGACCAATTCGAACTTTTTGCGTCCGATCAGCGGTTGTGACTGGGCCCGGACCCTCCGCAGCATCTGCATCAGCAAGAATCTGATCGATATCCACCCTTGTGCTTAGCCGCTCCAAAAGCCTAATGGCAGTGGCCGGTTGTACAGCGAACAGGTAGCCCTGCTTTCCGCGCCCATCACGCGCAAGCGGACCCCCCTCCTCCGCTAAGTCTGAAAAAAGATCTTGAAGGTCATCAACGGGAAATGGTTCGGGTAAATCGGCGTAAGCAACGTCAACACGCCTCCCATCACCTGCCCAAAACTCCGAATCCTGAAGATTGGGCTGAGGAGAGAGATATGCGCTGCTTTTGGCGATGCTCGTCGCTACGATCTTTCGTTCCACCGATGAGATAACAATGTCTCCGGGTTGAACCCCAGCCATAGCCTCCCAGTGAGACTTCTTGTGTCCGGCTTTATCGACGAGAGGGGCCCATAGGTAACCACCAGAGCGGCTTCGTTCGTAGCTTTTGTTCTGAAACACCCACCAAACGGCCATAGTTTTGTCTCCCGAACTCTCAGCCGAACACGGCACGTTCCTGAGGCTCCCACATGGGCGTTGCCAAAGTCTGTCGAGAGCGATTATGAAAGGCTATTAAAAAAGACCTTCGAGTCGCCTCATGCACCCCTGTCTGCTGCATGAGTGTTTCCCGGAGTGGGTGGTGACTTCCTATGTAGTACTCATTCCGTTCGTGCAGGCGCTCAAGAAGTCGGATAGTGGGCACACTCATGAATTTCCCAGACTCACCCCGGTTACAAGTCCGACAGGATAGGACGAGGTTCCAAATTCCATCCACCCCTCCGAAGTCTCCAGCCTGTTTGAGTGCGTGGGGGAAGAAGTGGTCAACATCTGCCGTCACTGGTTCGTCGATGGATATTGGACACTCGCAATAAAAACACTTTCCCCTCTGGTACCCATTCAAAGCAGAACGGCTGCTCGTCACTGACTTACGTCTCTGAGACCCCGTAAAAGCCCACAGACGGCCCTCTGAGGCCTCGTGATGTATGCCGACCATGTCTCGTGACAATCCAAGGTTCCAAGCGGCCTCTACGAGGTTCCAGCGCGCCTCGACTTCATGGGGCAGGTTTCGCGTCTGATCAGATTCGAAAATCTTCGCGAACTCGTCCGTAATTCGGATGCCAGAGTTCTGAATGCGTTCGTCAATGAAAAAACTAAGCTCCACTGGACCAGAACCCACAACGTGAAAAGCGTCGATAACGTTATTAAAGCCGCCTCGAAGCGCAGCCATCACGAGTCTGTCCTTATTGCCGTTCTCATTAAAGTCTCGGCATGCATCCAAGAACTTGCTGGACTTGGAGGTTGTCTGCTTTGGGGACTCCCGCAAATGGCGAGAAATATGCGAGGCGTAGGTCGGAGCGAGATCCTCAAGTTTTAGCAGCGAGCCTGCTGCAGGCTTGAGTTCCAGCAGCGCCGTTGCCAGCGCGAACTTGTAGCTTGCAACGTTCCTCCCGTAAAGGATGATTGAGCGCCAATAATCCTCTGGGAGGAGGGATCGCGAGAGGAACAATCCTGACATCGGAATTAGTAATGACCTTTTCCGGGGATCAGGTGTCGAACGCCGCCGCGCGGATTCTCAACATCCCCTTCCCGCCTCGGAATAAGGTGAATATGACAGTGAAAAACCGTCTGCCCTGCCGCAGCTCCGGCATTCATTCCGATGTTAAAGCCCGCTACCGTTGGATCAAGGTCTCGAATCTGTTCTTTAAGAGACCTCAGCATTGCATTGCATGCAAGCACCTCTGGATCCGTTAGCTCAAAGAACGTCTCTGCATGACGCCTCGGGATCACAAGGGTGTGAAAACCGGTCACAGGAAAGCCATCCCTGACTGCATAACAAAGTTCGGTCTCCGCAATGACTCTCTTCGGATCAATTTCACAAAAAATGCATGAGTTCTTCATTCTTGCAAAGCAGTCGGATTCAGAAAGCTGTTGATCAGCGACGAAACGGCCTCAGTCTTTTCAATTCGTATCTCGTCCACTGGACTGATCTCGCGGACCTTATTGACGCCGGAGATGGCTATATCTAGATGGTTTCCTACAGGAGAACTAAGAACTTCCTGCTTTTGGTCCCATACAGATCCTCTGATCGGAACAAGGTACTGCATGTAGAGTTTCTCTTCAGGGACAGTAGACGCACTGCTTACCCCTCTCGTTGCACTAAGGGATTTTTTCTTCATCATCTCAGCCCGCGCGTTAAGGACATCTTTTTTCGTAGTACGAAGGAAGCGTCGCAAGCCCTCGAGGGGGTACGCCTCAAACGCGCCGATATCAAATCGATTGTCTCGGTCCAGAGGACGCCAAGAGATCGCATACAAGCTTGCCTTGTTTGGTCGATACCCCATGCAGGTCTCATATAGAAACCCGGCAGCAATCAGCACATTCTTCGCGCGGTGCAACGTTCCCGAGGACACAAAGCCACGGGACTTCATTTTCTTAAGGCTACAGCGTAGTGTGCCGTTATTGAAGCCATTGTATTGACGTGCCATCTCAAATAGGAGGGCTCGCTCAACATAACTGAGGGCCAAATACGCCTCCGAATCGAGCACATCGTAAGTAAGGTAAGCGAATCGGCCCTCAATGGGCGCAGAACTCTTGGACTTGCGTTTTGATTTTCCAGACGACATTTCTTTCTCCCTGAGTGATTAAAAAGACAAGCAAAGTATTCGGGAGAAATCGACTTCAAGGAAGAGCTTTAGAAACAATTTTTCTCAATAAAAACAACAGCTTGTTTAAACGTTGAGCTCGAAAAAAATATCAATAACTTAGGTGGTACCAGCGCGTTTAAACGCGTTGAGAACGTTGTTTTCATACACGAACAGAGTTCTTGCGAACCCTTAATTTTTTCAAAAGGCACGCGGTGAAAGCGCGTTTTGTTCGCAACTCCACTCACACCTGAGCCCATGGACTCTCCATGTTTTTCTACCGAGTCAGCAAGGTTCCCAAGAGTTCTGCCTGCACCGGATGCACATATCGTTGAGCCATCTGAAGGGTTCGGTGACCCGATACCAAGGAGAGCTTAAATACGTCTCCTCCCAGACGGTGAGCCCACCTGCTCAGTGACTCATGCCTGAGGTCATGCCAGCGAAGGTCTCTGAGCCCCGCTCGCTTAACCGCGTGACCCCAAGCTTGGCTCAAGAGCGTCACAGATATCGGAAACACTCGCTCGGACTCCCAACGCCGCTGACCCTCTAGGACTTCAAGCGCCCCCTGCGATAGGGGCACCCAACGAGGCAGACCGTTTTTGGTGTCTCTCAAATGGGCCACCCTCCCCTTCACATCAACGTCAGACCACAGGAGGGCCAGAAGCTCGCCCCTTCTCATCGCAGTCTCGAGCGCAAATACGGCTGCTGGCCTCATATGGGGGTTGCGGCAAAGGCTAAGGGACGCGAACAGTGCCCTCTCCTCATCCTCACTTAAGCGTCTGTGGCGAGCCTTTGGGGGGCTCGGCATACGAACGTCCACAGTCGGATTGACAACATTCAGACCCCACTCCCGACGGGCATGTCCATAAATCACGCTGATCGTGTTCATCATCAGACGGACAGTGCTTGCGGATAGCCCTTGGCTAAGCATGCGGTCTCGAAGGTCACGAACGTGAGTGGCACTCACGGACTCGAGCGGTTCAGAACACCAATCAAGACGGCTGATCTGACGAACACGTTCGCACGCCTGTCGATAGCCCTTGTGGCGGATTGCGACCTCTGAGAGGTAGCGATTGGATGCCTCTAAAAGGCTCATAGAGGCTCTGGGAGCGGTTTTCTTGGACTCGGGCTCTAGAACCCCTAGCTCAATGCCCAGCGCCCATTTCTTGGCTTCCTCCAGAGAGGAAAACGTTCTACTGACTGTCTTTTTTACAACGCGAGCACGGGCCTCAAACCTTCCACCCCGAAGTCGAATCGATGCCACTTTCGTATCCCCATAGGAAACGGTTGACGAACGACTCCCGTCGGACAACGAAGGATTGAGTGGACAAAAATGACTGCGCGTGTGGGATGGATTGTGGGATTTTCAGAGTGCCCACAGAGGGCACTTGCTGCGAACCCTTGAAAACATTGGGGTGACCGATGGGACTCGAACCCACGACAACCAGAATCACAATCTGGGACTCTACCAACTGAGCTACGGCCACCACGGATTAAACAGGGGCACCAACTGGCCTGCCGGGAGGGAATCGAACCCCCGACCTACAGCTTAGAAGGCTGTTGCTCTATCCAACTGAGCTACCGGCAGTCTGAGCCCTTCGGCTATGCCCATGGTCGGGGTGGAGAGATTCGAACTCCCGACCCTCTGCTCCCAAAGCAGATGCGCTACCAGGCTGCGCTACACCCCGAGAGTGAACGAGTATAGCAAAGGGCCTTTAGCCAAAGCGGCCGGTGATGTAGTCCTCAGTTTCCTTGCGCTTGGGCTTGATGAAGATCTCGTCCGTCTTGCCAAACTCCATGAGCTCCCCGAGATACATGTATGCGGTGAAGTCCGAGACGCGAGCCGCCTGCTGCATATTGTGGGTGACGATGGCCACGGTGTAGTCATTCTTCAGTTCGTGGACCAACTCTTCCACCTTTGCCGTCGAGATGGGGTCGAGAGCGGAGGTCGGCTCATCCAAGAGAATCACGGAGGGTCGCACGGCAACCGTTCTTGCAATACAGAGTCGCTGTTGTTGACCACCGGAGAGCGAGAGGCCACTCTGGCCGAGCTTGTCCTTGGCCTCATTCCAGATCGCGGCCTTTGTTAGCGCCCACTCCACACGCTCATCCATTTCGGCCTTGCTGAGGTTCTCGTAAAGACGCACCCCGAAAGCGATGTTGTCGTAGATCGACATGGGAAAGGGAGTCGGCTTCTGAAAGACCATTCCGATACGAGCCCGCAGCAGGTTGAGATCTTGCTTGGGGTCGAGAATGTTCTGGCCATAGAAGTTAATAGCGCCTTCGGCCCGCTGCCCGGGATAGAGGCTATACATCCGGTTCAGCGTGCGCAGCAGCGTTGATTTTCCGCAGCCCGAGGGTCCGATGAACGCTGTGACCCGGCGCTCAGGGATGTCCATGTTGATGCTCTTGAGGCCCTGGAATTTGCCGTAATAGAAGTTGAGATTGCGAACCTCAATGGCGTTGGGGAGGTTCATCTGCTCAGCCTGCGTCATAGGGAGTCCTCGGTTGGTTAGTTAGGCCTGAACTTTTTCTCGGAAGAACACACGGGCCGTGATGTTCAACGCAAGAACGGAGAAGGTGATTAGCAAGGCGCCACCCCATGCCAGCGACACCCAGTCTTCGTAGGGTGACATGGCGAACTGGAAGATCACCACGGGGAGATTGGCCATGGGCTGACCCATATCAAGAGAGAAGAACTGGTTGTTGAGCGCAGTAAACAGCAAGGGGGCGGTCTCACCAGAGACGCGGGCCACAGCGAGCAGCACGCCGGTCATCACGCCCGACTTGGCCGCGCGCAGCACCACGCTGAGCGACACCTTCCACTTGGGCGCGCCCAGAGCAGAGGCGGCCTCTCGAAGGGGGGTGGGCACGAGGTTGAGCATGTTCTCGGTGGTGCGCAAAACCACGGGAACCGCAATCAAGGATAAGGCCAGCGTTCCCGCCCATCCTGAAAAGTTCCCAACCGTTGCCACAGCAATGGCGTACACAAAGAGGCCCACGACGATCGATGGGGCCGACAGCATGATGTCCGTCACAAATCGGGTGAGGTTGGCAAAGCGAGAGTGACCCCCGTATTCCGCGAGGTAGATGCCCGCCAGAATCCCCACCGGCGTGCTGATGGCCGTGCAGACGCCCACGAGCATGAAGCTGCCAACGATCGCATTCGAGAGGCCGCCGCCCGGCGTGCCCGGTGCAGGCGTGATCTGTGTAAAGAGATCTAGGTTGATGGCCGAAAAGCCCTTGATGAGAAGGACCGCGAGAATCCAGGTGAGGGCCAGAAGGCCCACGACCATGGCCGAGAGCGACAGGAAGAGACCGACCTGGTTGCTCATCACACGCCTGCGGTAGAGCGGCGATCGAGCCAGCTCATGAACGTTTAGTGGTTTGGTTGACATGGCGACTCTCGGTTAGGTCTTGGTGCCCTGTGACTGCTCCATCTTCATGAGAAGCAGTTTCGCTGCCGTCAGAACGATGAAGGTGATCACAAAGAGGATGAAGCCAAGGGCGAAAAGCGAGGAGAGGTGGAGTTCGCTGGAGGCCTCGGCAAACTCGTTGGCCAGGGTGGAAGCGATGGAGTTACCGGGAGCAAAGAGCGACCAGGAGAGTTTGTGTGCGTTTCCAATGACGAAGGTGACCGCCATGGTCTCACCCAAGGCACGGCCAAGCCCAAGCATGATCCCGCCGATCACCCCTGTTTTGGAGTAAGGAAGGACGACTTTCGTCACCACCTCCCAAGTCGTACAGCCCAGGCCGTAGGCTGACTCTTTCAGGATGGAGGGGACGATCTCAAACACATCGCGCATCACGGAGGCGATGAAGGGCAAGACCATGATGGCCAGAATGAGGCCCGCAGTCAGCATGCCCAGGCCGATGTTTGCGCCCGAAAAGAGCACGCCAATCACAGGAATCTGTCCGAGCGTTGCGGCCAAGAAGGGCTGCGCGATGTCGGCGAAGATCGGAGCGAAGATGAAGAGACCAAACATGCCGTAGATGATCGAGGGCACGCCGGCGAGGAGTTCTACCGCGACGCCAAGGGGTCGGCGAAGCCAGGTGGGGCAGGTCTCGGTCAGAAAGAGTGCGATTCCGAAGGAGAGGGGCACTGCGATGAGCAGGGCGAGGATTGAGGTCACGAGAGTGCCGACAATGGCGATGGCCGCACCAAACTTGTCGTTCACCACATTCCACTCGACCGTCCAAAAAAAGGAGGGTCCGAAACTTGAAATAGCCGGCCATGCTTTCACGGCCAGTGAGATAAGGATGCCCAGAAGGCTTGCTAAAACAAAAAAGGCAAAGAACTGGGTGATGCGCTCAAAGAAGAAGTCCTGAAGACGCTGCTTTCGTGAGATGCGATCCATCTCTGGGCTGATGCTACTGGGGCTTGACAGGGTCGCTGTGTCACTCACTCGGGTCACCCTACTGATGTGGTCTTAAGGACAAGTCCCGAGGGCAGCAGCCCTCGGGATGGGTCGAAGCTCGAACTTAGTTCTTAACCTGAGTCCAGACGCTCTTGCGAATGAAGTCAGTCGCAGCAGCGGGCATCGGAACGAACTCGAGGTCTGCGGCCATCTTCGCACCGTTCTTGAAGGCCCAGTCAAAGAATGCAATGGTGGCCTTCGAGGTTGCTGCGTTGGTTGGCTGCTTGTACATCACGATGAAAGAGGCAGCCGTGATGGGCCAGCTCTTCGCACCAGGCTGGTTGGTCAGCATCAGAGCCATTCCGGGAGCCTTGGCCCAGTCTGCATTGGCAGCAGCGGCAGCAAAGGTCTCATCGTCGGGCATGACATACTGGCCAGCGGCGTTTTGGAGGGAGATGACGGGCACCTTGTTCTGCTTGGCGTAAGCAAACTCAACATAGCCCAGTGCGCCACGAACCTTGCTCACGTTTGCCGCCACACCAGCGTTCCCTTTTCCGCCAATCGACGCTGCGGCCGGCCACTGAACGGAGGCGTTTGAGCCCACTTTCTCTTTCCAACGGGGGCTTACCTTGCTCAGGTAGTCGGTGAAGACCTTGGTCGTGCCCGAGCCGTCTGCGCGGTGAGAGACCGTGATGGTGAGGTCGGGGAACTTCACGCCGGGGTTGAGAGCAGCGATGGCGGGGTCGTTCCAGTTCACGATCCAGCCCATGAACATGTCGGCCAACACGGAACCGGTCAGGCGGATCTTGCCGTTCTCAATGCCAGGAAGGTTGTAGATTGCAACAACGCCGCCCATGATGGCGGGAAACTGGACCATGCCGTCTTTGTCAAGATCGGCCGCAGAGATTGGGTCGTCGGTGGCTCCGAAATCAACCGTCTTGGCGCGGATCTGCTTGATGCCGCCGGAGGAACCGATGGACTGATAGTTCAGGGAGTTACCAGTAGCCGCTTTGTAGGCTTCTGCCCACTTCGCGTAAATGGGGTAGGGGAAGGAAGCCCCTGCGCCCGTAATGTCAATGGCTGCTGCATTCAGGCCAAACGCCAGAGCTGCGGCACCAATTACCAACTTAATTAGACTTTTACGCATGAAGAACGCCTCTTTCGAAGTAATCATTGGAAGGGTTTTTGATCCGCTCAACGCACACTTTCGCGTTGCCGCAAGGGTAATTCCCGACTGTGACAGTTCGGTTAAGGTTCACGCGCCACGAGTAGGGAATGGGGCGTGGGGTCAGCCTGAGAGTGTTCGGGCCAGCCGCTCTGCCAAGACCTGAGCCAGGGACTCCTCGCGACACTCCACCATGATGCGAAGCAAGGGCTCCGTGCCTGAGGCGCGAACGAGAAGCCGACCGTTCGATCCAAGTTCGCGAAGCACGTCTTTTTGGGCCTGCTTAAACGCTGCATGCTCGCGCCAGTCCCTCCCCTCTTGGATCGGCACATTCAAGAGCACTTGCGGGTAGAGGACGAGGTCAGAGAGCAGCTGCGCAAGCGCCTGTCCTGAGTCGACAACGGCGCCAAGCACCTGCAAGGCGCTCACCAGACCATCGCCGGTCGAATGTCGGTCAAGGCAGATGAGATGCCCAGATGACTCCCCTCCAATCTGCCAGCCCGTCTCTTTGAGCATCTCAAGCACATAGCGATCCCCCACGCGGGCACGGCGAAAATCCAGGCCCATCGCCTCAATGCGCTGCTCGAGGGCAAGGTTCGACATGAGGGTGCCCACCAACCCCCCCACAGCTGCCTTTCCACGTTTGGCGGTTCGGTGCTTGCCCACGACATAGAGCAACTCGTCGCCATTGAAAATGCGACCGCTCCGATCGGCCATGATGAGTCGATCGCCATCGCCATCAAGCGCAATTCCGTAGTCGGCATCCATCTCTGCTGTGAGGGAGGCCATCGCCTCGGGCGCGGTGGCCCCAACAAGCTGGTTAATGTTGAAGCCATCGGGTCGATTGCCAAGCGAAAAGACCTCCGCGCCGAGTTCGTGGAAGACATCGCTTGCAACGTGATAGGCCGCTCCGTGGGCAGCATCGACCACGAGCCGCAGGCCGCGAAGGTTAAGGCCTGCGGGAAAGGTGCTCTTGCAAAACTCAATGTAGCGACCCCCGGCATCCTCCAGGCGTCTGGCCTTGCCAACGAGCTGGGGGCTCGTGCAGCTCAGGGGTCCTTCCAGGGCTGCTTCCATCTCAAGCTCCCAGGCATCCGGAAGCTTTTCTCCTTGGCTGTCAAAAAACTTAAGGCCATTGTCTTCAAACGGGTTGTGAGAGGCGCTGATGACCACGCCAGCGGAGAGCCTCAGGGTGCGCGTGAGGTAGGCGATCGCCGGTGTCGGCATCGGGCCCGCCAGCACGACATCCACGCCCGCGCTCGCAAGGCCCGACTCCAGGGCGGCCTCCAGCATGTAGCCCGAGACCCGCGTGTCTTTGCCGATCAAGACTGAGGGCTCGGAGAAACGCTTGGCAAGAATGTGGCCCAGGGCCATGCCGAGCCGCAGCACAAACTCCGGCGTGATGGGGTGTTCGCCCACACGGCCCCGAATGCCATCGGTGCCAAAGTATTTTCGGGGGGCCGAGGGGGTGGGGCTTGGGGTCGTCATGTCAAAAGTTTACCGGTGTGTACCGGCCCTCAGCGCGCCTTGAACGCGAAGCGCATCCACGGTCTGACGCACGTCATGAACTCGGAGTACCGACACTCCGCGCTCAGCGGCAAGCAAAGCCGCCGAGATGCTTGCACCAAGCCGCTGGGCCGCAGGGCCCTCTCGCTCGGAGAGCTCTGCAAGCATCCTCTTACGAGACACCCCCACGAGCAGCGGACCGAGTCTGCCCAGCTCGCTCAGGGCATCAAAGAGCGCCACATTGTGTTGGCGCGTCTTCCCGAAGCCAAAACCAGGATCGAGAAGAATTTGAGAGCTCGGCAGGCCAGCAGCCATGGCGATATCTCTCTGACCTGCAAGAAAGTTGCCCACCTCCCGCACCACATCTTGGTAGTGCGGGTTGCTCTGCATGGTCTGGGGCTCGCCCTGCATGTGCATGATGCAAACTGCCATGTTTCTCTGCGCAATCTCGGGTAGGAGAGCCTGCATGGTGGGCGTCGTAAAGCCCGAGACATCGTTCACCATGTCAATGCCGATGCCGATAGCCGCTTGAACCACGTCTGCCCTCCGACTGTCGAGGGAGAGGGGAAGGCCCACCGCCTGCAGAGCCTCAATGACCGGCAGCACCCGATCCATTTCCTGCTGGACCGAGACGGGCGTTGCCCCAGGGCGTGTACTTTCAGCTCCAACATCCAGAATGTCGGCCCCGTCCTCCTTCATCTGGAGGGCCGCATTCAAGGCTGTATCGCAACTAAAGTGAATCCCGCCATCAGAGAAGGAGTCTGGCGTGATGTTCAGAATGCCCATCACGAGCGGCCTCCCCTGGCCCAAACAATAGCGTCCCACCCGCATCATGAGAGAGAGGCAACCCCCTGCGAGTCAGACGGGGGGTCGCTTCGAAGGTTATGACTTAGGCCGGAGCCGCAGCGCTGTCGGAGGACACCCCGGCCGCGGGGCCTGCGCCCGCAGAGGGCGTGCTGCCGCTACTGTCAGACGTGTGCTTAGGCGGCCGCGGGGATCGGCCCTGCACGATGTCCTCAATCTGGTCTGCGTCGATGGTCTCCCACTCGAGCAGGGCTTTGGCCATGGCGTGCATCTTGTCTTGATTGCTCTCGATGAGCGAGCGCGCGACGTTGTACTGCTGATCGATGATGCGCCGAATCTCCGCATCCACCTTCTGCATGGTGGCCTCAGACACATTTGTGGTCTTCGTAA
>Ga0209189_1002372_pt1 | contig 13212 bp, 13 predicted proteins | sample C_130820_EF_Meta_FD_187308 | JGI IMG/M metagenome (GOLD analysis project Ga0209189, IMG submission 187308) | Freshwater microbial communities from Lake Croche, Canada to study carbon cycling - C_130820_EF_MetaG (SPAdes) (version 3) | ecosystem: Environmental > Aquatic > Freshwater > Lake... | reverse complement strand
AACTCCTCCAAGCCTTTCCGAAACCGGCGACGATCCCGGACCTCCAGGCCCTCGTCTACACGCAGGTTCTGACGAAACAATCGGCCCTCTTTAATTCGTGGAAGGAGATGAACCGCATCTCGAACGAACAGGGGACTCCGTTTCGATGCGTCACCCAGTGGGCGACGTATCAAACCGGGAAGGTGAAGGACACCCTAGGACTGCCTTTATTGCCTTTGCCGTCTAGTCCAGTCCCCCCCTCAAATGAATCAGCGTCAGAGGCTCCGTCCGCCCGAGCCGCTGGGCCGAGTGAATCATCGTCTGCCCCTGTCCGTAAAACGGCAATTCGTAGAAAAAAATCAGATGTGCCGCCTTTGAAAGCGTGACCCCCTGTATGTGTTTCAAATTCGACACGACAAGGACTTTCGTAGTTCCCCTGTTAAAATTGGCAATTGTCCGATTCATTTTACCAGGATTACTGTCCAGATGTTCGCAATAAATGCCATATTTACCAAGAGTGTGGTGAATTTGATAAAAGGTATTCTCAAACGGCGTATAGACGACATGCGACTCGTTTGGATGGGCCAGAATGTACGTGACGCAGGCTTCGGGACGGCTCTCGAGCTCTTGGACCTCACTCAATGAATCTCGTATAGAGAGCATGTTGGGCAAAAATAGCAGGGCCCGGCAGGTGGGACATTGTGGGTGCGTCAATAGTTGCCGCAAAATACAGGCCCCGCAAAACACATTCATACAACAAGAGAGAAACACCTTGTTTTGTGGAGATTCGAGACAGATGGAACAGACGTCCTCTTCCTTGCTTTGAATGAGGGTCGACCGCTCCGAATGATGGCACACGAGTTGGTCGAGTGTCAGACTGGGAATGTCCAGGGCCTGAAAGAGGGCGGGGATGCGCTCGTGGGTGAGCCCCTCGAACTGGTTCTGGAGAAGGGAGGGCGGAATCGACGCCAGCGTCAGTTTGACGCTACAAGGAATCGTCTGCTCTCGGAGAGCGGGAAGAACCAAGGGCGTCGAGTTCCTTAAAATCATGGCTCCTCGACAGGGATGCTGAAACGGAAGGAGATGCTTGAAGAAACTCGACCCTTCGATCGCGGTCGACATGACGACGTCATTTTTTTGAATCGCATCCAGCCATTTCGCAGCATCTTTATGTAACTGGACTTGGTTGCGAACAGCTGTTAGCGCCGTATTATGTAAGTAGGCATTTTTAAACAAAAAGCACAGCCATTGGCTGGAAATCAACCAGACAAACTCTGCGACCGGGACGGGGTCGTTCGGGCCCAGATACAGATTGGCCGCCTCGTCGAAACACACATACTGGAGTCCAATGGCCTGGAGTACTAGATATTCATAGACGTCCTTGTAAAGTTTGGAGGTCGTCAACACAAACGAACTCTGACGAATTTGGTCGGGCGTGGTCCGATTCCGCAGAAGTCGCCGACTGTCGATGATAAAGGGGGACAGGTGGGTGTGCTTGGCGGTCTCGTCCCGCCACTGCTGGAGCAGATGAGGAGGGACAATCACGAGCGAGACGGCGGAGGCATCCTGAAGGGGCTTCACTGTGTGGGAAAAGAAGAATCGATTCGACTCCAGAACGTACTCGCTGCTGCTGTTGCTGCTACTGCTGCTACTGCTGTTGCTAGCAGCAGTAGCGCATCTTTGCGACGCCAAAAACCCGAGGACGCTCAACGTCTTGCCCGACCCCGCCATATCCCCCACGACCCCTATCTTCCCCTTCAGGTGATGGACCGACCCCTCGGGGGTATACCCCTCCCTCATCGCATGGCTATACGCATACATGGCCTTGACCATCCGCACCTGGTGGGGCAGAAGAGGCGTCTTCAAAAGGGGGCATTTGGCAACGGACTCATGAAGAAGGTCCCACAAAGGGGCATACGTTGACTCATAGGTGTCCACTGGATTCTGGAAGACACTATTAACTATCTGTAATTGTTCTAATGATTCGTTGTAATTCATTGGATGGATACACAGACTTGCCTTTAGGCTTATTGATAGGTTTGATAAATAATCAGAATGAACGGCGTGTCTTTTTTTTGATGGATCTCCTCCTTGTAAGGGTTCGCCGTTTACGTTTACCCCCTGACTGACTACAGGTAGCCTTTGTAATACGATTATCCGAAAAGGTGGTGGGGGTTATTGTATACATCTTCGTACCAACTGTAAGAGTAATTGTGCCTGAACGCAGACAGGTGGCATCCTCCTCACTTGGTATCAAATTACTTATAGTGAGAGTTGCCTCTTCATCAAGTTTCATACCAGGAGCACACCTAATTGTATATTCACCAAATGGTATTTGTAATGATTGTGATGCTATAAGTGACCTACCAGGTGCCGTAGGAATAGAGTTCCCTTCGCTGAGTGGGTGGTATATAATAATAGTATGAATTGGATAACTTCCGAAAAATGACTTACGATGATATGATACGGTTACGTAATATTCACCCCCTATTTGGTCATACCGAACAGGTGTATAGGGTGTTGGCTCAGATGTTAATTTGAAACTGAATACGGTACTTGAATTCATCTACTTAGCATGTCGCAAAAAAGTCCCGAACCGCCTTGGACTTGATAAACGTGCTCAGTTTCATCGAGGTGTCCTTCAACATAGTGTTTCCTGCGGATCGAAGACCGTTCTTATCAAAGGTATTGTCCGCATGGCACATGACGAGAATCGTCTTGAAGGGGTCCAGTTGAATCATGGGGTTCTTGTAGTCGTCCAGGAAGGACTTTTCTTCCGCGTGCGTCTGCGTCTCATTGTAACGGTGCGTCAGCATGTACTCCCGGCGATAGGCCATGGTTCCGTTCGTACAATGGTTCGGATTGTAAGGACCGGCCTTGACGATGGCCCCGTCGCTCCGAAAATAGAGGTACATTTCGGACGAGCCGGCGAGTTGGACCTTTGGATTCTGCGTGAACTTCATCACCACGTGAGCCACACGTTCGGGCGGGTAATAATCGTCGTCGTCCATGGCGACCATGATGTCCCCCTTTGCGTTCTCGTTCAGAAGGTTGCGCTTCTGGCCAATCAACAACTTTTCCTCGAGGGGAATGTATTTGATGTTGGGAATCGTCTTGGACGCCTCGGCAAAGAGGTCGGCTACCTTGTCCGTTCCGTCATCGATGATGATCCACTCCATGCGGTCCTTGGGATAGGTCTGAGCCTTGTATAAGTTGATTGCCATCGGAATAAAATTACGACGGTTAAACGTGGGGGTCAGGACAGAAACAAAGGGCCTCATTCTACCTATAGGGTGGGGTTGTTATTTAAGTTAGTGCTCCCATCTCATTGAACCATCGGGGTTTCTCCATATACCATTTTGGGAATCAGGAGGGGTATATGTACTCTGACGTTGATTTATAGGCGACGGTTGGCCCCTGTTAGTGCTTCCAGTAAGAAGAGGCGTCCTGTTTGTATTGTCTAGAGAGCCAAGAGCAGGAGTTCTAGCAGCAGAAGCAGAAGGAGCAGCAGGAGTTCTAGCAGCAGAAGCAGAAGGAGCAGGAGCAGAAGGAGCAGGAGCAGAAGGAGCAGGAGCAGAAGGAGCAGAAGGAGCAGGAGCAGAAGGAGCAACAACAGCAGGAGGAGCAGAAGCAACCGCAGGAGGAGCAGCAATCACCGACACGCCGCTATTCGGATAATAGTCCGACTTATTCAAGTCCTCAAAATACTTATCCGCATTGGATATGACTTTCTGTAATTTTCCAGAACTTTTCCATGTCTCATAGTTGGGAAATGCGGACTGTAGGGCCTGTTTATAGGCAGGTTCTACTTTTGTGGTTACTATATTAAACATATTAGGATTTTCACCCTCAAAAAAGTAGGTAAACCAGGATGTAAACCAGGACACCCATCCTGACTCTCCACGCTTCGATGTACGCAATGGCACAAGAAATGCGTAATTGTAAGGGAGTATATCGGGCTTTGATGTAACAATATTATACAGTATAATACTGATATAATACCCTGCTAAGATTAAATATATGAATGGATTAAACATATAGGATAAAATCACCACGATAAACAATAATAGGCGGATATACACTGTGTGCATAATCGCATCATTTGCTGCAAACGATGCTATCGAGATTGCAATCATCCACCCCACTAGGCTCAGGACCCAAGGCCATATAGGTGTATAGGTGCTTGAACTACTTGTCGCGTCCGATCCATCTGTAGTTCCCACCCCGTTTGGAGTCCCCGATCCGTCTAGAGTCCCCGACCCGTCTGTTTGTTTGGATGAAAACCATGACGCACCGGATGGACCAAACGATTCAGAAAAAGGGATTGTCGTATAATTACGCACAAGTCCCACCATGTTTGTAACGTGTCCCATCCCCTGTGACAACAGGGACCCCACCTGTTCATTCACGGCAGTATAGAGGCTCATGCGATAATCCTGGTATATCGCCTGATATAAATATAGTCCCTTACAGCGCATATTTGAGGCCTCCCAGGCCTGAACGGACCATCACCCAATTCAAATTCTCCACATAAATGTCAATAATATAGCAATAGTTGGTCGTAGCCAAGAGGGGCTGGACATTCAGGTCCACCTGTAAGAGACGAACACGGCTCGAGTTGAGGGACCCGTCGGGCTGTGGATTGGGAGAATGGAGGCCAAAGGGGTAGATAGCCAAATTCGGGTCTGGCTCTCCGTCCAAATACTTCCACGGCACTACCTGCGAAAAATACTCGATAGGCTTCTCTTCCTGAAGTTCATTGCCATCGCCCAAGACCCGTAGACTCTGGAGAATGTGGGGCATACCGGCGACTTGAATCAGTTGTCCCGTCGCCTCCCCTGTCAGTATATAGGCCGGGTAGGGGGTCGCAGGGGCGATCCAGGGTGTTTTAGACGGATAGGGCCAGTTGGACCAATTTCCGACATCGTTGCGATTCGGAAAGTCGGACCGGCGGGGGACAATCACGAGTCGATTGATCGGATTGTGCGTTCTCAGTTCTACCAGTTGCCGGCTCACGATCGTGAACGAATAGGCCGTCACTTGCCGCACGAGGTACTGAAGCGACTGATTCGCAAAGATTTTCCGTTCGTCGTCCGTCAAATACACATAGGTGGCCATGATGCGGGGATTCAGGGGCCAAGTCGGAATGAGGGGGTCCGGTGCTCCGAAATCGGTCAAGAACATGCCGATGTTGTTACACGTGTAGGGACTCTGGACGTACGAGGGGTTGGTGGGCTGGTTTAAGGGGGCGGGAATTTCCTGCCAACCGGGTGCGACCGTGGCGCCGCTGGCGTCCAGGACCTGGTACAGCTGGTTGATGGGTCGGAACGTGACCTGGACCTCGCACTCTTGATACTGGAGGGCGACGAGGGGGAGGGCCTCGTAGGTCGTCTCGGTGAACCAAAAGGGAAGGGGAATCATGAGTTGGCGGCCAAAAATGGACGGGCGGTTGACGTTCCCGCCCGCCGTATCCGGATAGACGAGGGGGTAGCCGCCCGACGCGGAGCCGCCGGCCCAGATGCCCGCCGCAGGATTGTTGAGCTCGGGCACGTCCCCCACCAGGGTCTGCCATTTCCGAAACTGCGTATTCGTGAGGTCGGCCTGGGCCTTGGCAATCATGTAAGTCCCGTCAAATTCCTGGATTTTTTGCCCGCCAATGTAGAATCCGACCTGCTGGATGAGTTGGCAGCCAATGTAGCGGGCCCAGTTGAAATTGTACTGATAGGCGCGATTGATGTCTGGACTGTTCAGGTCAATCCACTTACAGAAAATGTCCGGAAGGTCCACCACGAGGTACATGTCCCGTACGAGGTCCGCCACACGCTGGATTTTCAGACGGACCTGAATGGGCTGATCCGTGAAGAGTTCCTGCGGGCCGTCCATGGGCTGCGTCACGGATTCTTCGGAGAAATGGCTGTATTTCTTGTACGTTTTAAACCAAAAAGTAAAAGCTGGATTACCACTCAATAGGAGATTCTGACCTCCATAGGATACTAAGACGTAAAGACCACCTCCACCCATTCCCTATTAGAATGATTGGTAATCTTACGTTTAAATCCGCATGGACACTAATAGTACATAATTTTGAGACCGTTTCAGAACGTTCTCAAAAATATCCCATGACGATGTTTAATACCTCGTCGTCCACCACGTATCCTCCAAATAAGGACCCATAGGGTCCTGCGTCGCCGAGGCCAGCGTTGTGCTCGGTCCCTGATTCAATAGACTGTTAATCTCCGTATAGGAGAGGGCATAGTTGAAATAAATAAGACGACTCAATTGCCCCTGCATGACGCCAAAGACGTCCAGGTCCTCTCCATTGAGGGAGGGAATCACAGACGCCTTGAGTGAAATGCGCCTCTGCGAAAAGGCGCAGATGTTCTGATAATTCTGATACGGCAGAAACCCCCCATAATCCAGGCGCTTCTTCAAATTCCCGTTGATGTAGACCTCCAAGTGAGTCGAGTGACTCACGAGGGCCACATGGACAAACTTGTTGATGGGGAAATTGTCCACCTCCGTATAGGTGTTCCAGGTCTTGTAGGTGTTCATGTAGACCCGCAGTGTATTCGTGTGACTGCTCATAAAGACGCCCGGGCCCAGCAGGGGGAACTGGCCCGGGTTTCCCTTGTGAAAGATGTGAAGAAGCCCCTGCTCTTGGCGGAAGGTGGAGGGGTCGACGTTGAGAAAAAACGAATAGGTGAACTCGACGCCCGTGCGCTCATTGTCGGACAAGGCCAGGGGTTTGGACTTTGGTAGATTCGGATTCTGCTCGATTTGATACGTCTTGGTATTGGTCGTATAAGTCAGGGGCAACAGCGTCGTTCGGTTGAGCGACATGCGGTTCATATAGGTGTAGATGGCGTTCAAAGAGCCGAACGCAATGTAGAGAATCACGACCGCCGCGAGACTTATCATAATCTCTAGGTACCAGGGGGCCGGTTTTGCCGTGCCATCATTTAAGTCCATTCCTATCGGGGAGGGGGAAAATTAGGTGCCCTGGCTCGGGCTCGGGACAAAAAAGGATGACAAGTAGCTACCCAGAGAGGTAATAGGGTTCGGTCCACCCATGTATAGGTTATAGACGGTGTTGGGGTTCAGGGCGTAATTGTACATTTGAATAGAGTTCACGTACCCTCCGAACCCTCCGTAATCGAGCAGGTCCGCGGTATAGCCGCCCCCGTCGACCTTGTAGAGGGCCGGCAGAACACAGGACCGGGCGAGTTTGCCGTCGATATAGACATCGACAGTGCGGCCATTTACGGCGATGGCTACACAGACCCATTTTTGGAGGTCGATGGCGGGGAGGTCGCAGAGAGCCGTACCGTCCAGGAGGCTCGAGTCGGGGTAGAGCGTATTGAAGAGAGCGTCCCTCGATGCATTGTCGAGAGCCTCCGTAGGCTGATCGGGAGTCGAACCGAGAGGGGGGGAGGACCCGACGGGGGACGAAGAGGCCATGGTAGGAGGAGGCGCAGAAGAACCAACCGGCGTAGGAGCGCCCATCATGGCCTGAAGAGAGGGCCCCGACTGGAACCCGGACGTCGTCGAACTGGAGGACCCCCCCCGTGTGTGAAGGCGGACCCGCAGGGCCGGCTTGTTGGCCCCCAAATAGATGCGGATCGTATCAAGCGTATTGCCGCCAATGCTCATAATATGCTTGTTATATCCGGACCGAACGCCCCAGTTCTGGACATAGAGCCACATGGATATGCTAAACTCGCCACCCTCGTACAGGGGAGGGAGATTCGACGACTGAATCGTGATGGGGACGGTCGGATTTGCCGCGGTTTTGGACCCTATCAGGACACTGGACTGCATCGTCGACGCCGAGAAGAGATACTGATACAAATAGTACAACCCTATGAGTCCTCCCACAAGAATAAGGCCCTGAAAAAAGAGGGTAACGGCCCCATTGGAATCACTCGATGATTTACTCGAGTTATTATTCATCGCTCTGCTGAGGAGAATGATTATTTTTTAACGGTTCTAAGCGTACCGACTCGACCAGGCCTTGAGGGTGTTGCTCGGGGGCGTCGAGACGGGGTTACAGGGAATTCCTGGAATACACGCCGTCTGTACGTTTCCAAAGGGAATTGGCAAAAAGGGGAGAGGGAATTTGACAGGGGGCTGGCCCGTCATGTCGGAATAGCTGGCCCGTAGAGCACTTATCTGATTCGGCGTGGCCCTCGAACTCTTGGTAAACATGTGAATCGCTTGGCCTAGAAGGGCCTTGTCCCCAATGACAAGAGGGTTTGAGATGGACAGGGGGTAGACGTCGATGCGGTGCGAGGCTACAATCTTGTCGTCGTACAGGACGTCGAATCGGCGCCCGTCTCTCAGAATACTTATAAAGACCCACTTCTGCAGGGTCAGGGGCGGCAAGGGAATTGTGATAAACTCCCTGTGGGTCGTGTAGACGATGAGTTGGGCCGTGGACTGGGGAATCTGTACGTTGGAACCTCCTGACACGTCAAAAAAGAGTCTCGACGGGGCAATCTGGAATTCGAACGAACCCTTGACACCGAGCAACGTCGTATAGGTGAGAGCGGGATGTTGGTTGGAAGGTTCAGGAGTTATGAGCGGACCCTTCATCCGAATCGTTCGGTCCCCGAACTGGACATTGAAAAACCCGGCCACCGTGCTCCCCCCCTGGGACAGAAGAGATGTCTTGACGGTCCCGGAGTCCACAATCTGCGTCTCTTTGCTAAGACTTGTCAAGGAGGGCAATAAATCCGTATAGGTATTGGACGAAGAATATACAATCCCGATGACCGTATAGACGACGATTGTAGCAAGGAGTATGATGATAAAGGACGTTACTAAGATGGCCATTTCCCTAGTAGGATGTAGGATTTTTTGAAATGCTTACGAGGAGGTCGTGGTCATTGTGCCAGGAGACGTGCTTGCCGACGAGGCACCGTTTACGCTTGATTGAATAGACGACGACAGACTTCCCAGATTCGTCTGAAATGTACTAGACCAAGAGGATAGACTCGTATCGATGGCCTGTTCAGAACCAGAGCCAGAACCAGAGCCAGAACCAGAACCACACGACGACGTAGGAATATCCGTCTTCTCGCTCGGCTTGACGGTCATGAGCGCAGGCGAGGCATAGCGCATCTGATTGGCCGAAATGACCGAACTCCAGAGATGGAGATTCGCCACCTTGGCGATTTCGGCATTGATGGCCTGGGGAGGATAGAACATACCCGTAGCATTGACGGGGGTCGTTCCAGGTGTAAAGGTCCTCGTCCGCTGTAGCATTCCGTTTAGGTAGACTTCCATGGCGGTGTCCGAGATGGTGACTCCTACCCGAAATGGGGTCTGAACGGGCACATTCTGTAGAATCACATTTTCCATATAGGTGTTTGTCGTATCGGCCGTCAAAACGCTAACCACCAGGTCGGTCGTATCGGGCAACAAGGCAAAGGCTACATTGTAATTGCCCAAGAGTCCTTGGATGGTGGTCGTATTTCCCTCAGTAGGAGTCCCCGATACATCAAGGGGAGGGCCCCTGTGAAATAAAATACGGGGGGACTTCGACACGTGCATCGGATTCTTAATATCAATGTCGAGTGCAAAGGACCACTGAGTAGAAGTGGCCACCACATTCGTACTTATATCAAAAAAAGGGCTAAATACGGCAGGCTTTCCACTCCCCTGTTTCCAGTAGATTTGACTCGAATCCCCGCCAGGAATCGGTATGTACCCCGGTCCGCCAGGATAGAGACGAAAAATGGGGGTAATCGTGTAGTTGATAATTACCAGAATCACGACAAGAACGAGAAAGATTCCGAGTATGTATCCGACAATGCCACCCCACGAGGTGGTGGGAGTCGCAAGAGCGTAGGGGTCTGTGAACCGCTTCGAACTGCGAGCATAGATTGGAAGTTCAATCGGCATAGGGTCCTCTACCAATAGCATCCGTTTTCCACCGCCTCAAAGTGAGTCGGTCGCTCCTTGGCCGAATCTGGCCGGACCCAGTGTTCATTAAAGAGCGGCTGAAACTCCGCCATCGTGTCCCACCGCCCCCCTCGAATTCCGAACAGGAGTTGGGTCGATCCGCCCATGTGAATGGCCTTCTTGCCCTTGCGTTTCGCATGGGCCACGAGGGGCAGCGAGTGGATGCCGACGCCTACGATGGCCACGTCATAGTCGATAGCGTCCATCTGGGCCTGGACAGCTCGAATGAGACCGAGGGAATCAGTCCATTTGGCGAGCATGTCCTCCTGGATCTCGGAACTCTGAACCCCGAACGAGAGCGGAAAGGCAATTGTTTGAAATGTGGACTCGGGGTGCCAGAGGCCTTTCCGAGAGGCCCAAATGTCCTGAAGATGGGGAACCTGCGCGTCCACAGAGGCCGCAAAAGGGCTGATGACGAGAATGCGGGCTTTCGTAGCCGTCCACCAATGAGCAGGGTTCGGCGACAAGAAGCACTCGAGAGTCTCGAGTGAGACTTGCTGGGCCTTCTTAGCAAAGGCGCCCAGGAGTTCCTGGGCCTGGTCTTTCATATACCAGTTGGGCGTACAATCCAAGAACAGAAGAGATTGGAGGAGTTCATCGGCCATTCGGCAGGCCGTCTCCTGAGTGGGAGGGAACAGGCCCGTGTGTCGACACAGAGACTGGAGTATCTTTGGAAGAATGGCGGGGGGTATGGTCATACGCCTTGACTTGAACCGAAAATAGGCAAGTTCGAGTTCAAACGAGCCGAGTTTTCCGACCGCCGCCGGCTTACGACCCGTCAGAGCCGCATGGACCGCCGCAAACGCCTCATCACCTTCGAGGGATGCCATCTACCCCCCTCTTCACATTTCCTATTTAGATTCGTCAGGGCCCGTCTCAGGGTCAAAGTGGATGCGCTTGTAATAGGCCTCGGTGGCCTTGGTGTCGCAGTCCGCAAGTTTCTCCCGGACATAACACACAAAGGAGATGCGGGTCCACCGCTCGTCCTCCCCTTGTGCCCCCACCTCCGACTTGGTATAGACGGGGTCGAGTCCCTTGTTGAACGCCGCATCCTCGGCCGTCTCGGTCATCGGGGCGTTACAGTGCCACTCGTGGACGTCCATGGCCACAAAATCCCCCGCCCTCAAGTCAATCCCGACCCCGTACTGGGGGAAGAGGGTCTCGCCTCCGTGGTATTTCCCCCTCTCCAGAACTGTCAAATTCCCGTAGCCGTCCTTGAAGTCGCCGGCGTCCTTGTGAAGGGCCGTCCGAAAGTTGCGGTTAATCGTGACGGACGAGAAGGCCGTGTCGGCGATGCGATAGGCGGGGGTGGACTTGATGCGCTTCTGCTGGGCCCGATAGGGGGCCGGCACCAACTTTTGGAATTGCCGGTCGATGGCCTGTAAGAAGGGAATCCCCTTTCGATATCCCTGGAAGTATTTCTGCGTGTAGGACGTCATGCGGCACGGCACCTTGGCAAACGGCGTGGCCTCGAAATAGCCGACGACGGACGAAAAGACGGTGTTATTGACCCGCATCTTGCTCTCGCCCCCCTGTTCGTTCTCGTAGGAGGCCCACCAGCCATTGTTCTTGACGATTTTGCGTTTACGCCAGTACTTGGACTTGGGGTTAATGGGGCCGGCGGCGGCGCCCCGGCTTCTGGAAGCTCCGGCGGCCTGGTAGAAGGAATCCCAGCCGAGTTGTATCAGTGCCTTGGAAAAGACGTTCTTGCGGAACTTGGCCAAAAGTTTGCCATCCGTGGTATAGACGTCGGCGTTCTGTCGAAGAATGCGGCACCCTTCTGCGTTCTGAAAGGTTCCCTCCTTGGCTTCGATGGCCTCGTCGGTCAGGACCTTGGACACGACAATCTTCTGGACGCCGCCCTTTCGGGTCCCTTGTCGGGTCCCTGTTCTGTGCTTTCTCGTCGCGGTCATACCCTGATAGTGAGTGACATGAAAATTTGAAGGAGGCCGGTTAAGAACAAACAGGTATACAGCATCACGCCAGAATGACACCTTTGGAAATTTCGGCCGGCCTCGGGGGGTGGATAAGTCTTGTTCTGATTCTTCTTCTGATTCAGAACAAGCCATTGAATCCTCTTGGCCTATTTCTAACCCCCTTTGTTGTCGTTGGCCTTGTCTATGCCACCCTCCAGGCCGTGTGGTACAGTGCCCTTCTCTTCCTGTATGTCCTTACGGCCATGATGAATCCCCTTCTCATGGGTGCCACCTTTACGGCCCTTCTGGTAAGCGTTATAACGTTCACAACCCTGGATATTGCGAACAAGTATAGGCTTGGTAACGACCCGATGACTCCTCGCAGACCGACAGAGGAGCAGGTGACGGAGCAGGTGGGAGAGCAGGTGGCGGAGCAGACAGGGGAAACGTCTAGTGTTGAATAATAACATGTACGGCACTATAACGACAGGGGGCTAGGGGGAGGCCAACCCCCGCAGGGGGTTGGAGGTCCCCCTATATCATATTGAGGAGGTGAAGACCGTAGAGCCCCCCTCCCAGAAGGCCAATGCCGCCGAATCCGACCAGAAACCCCCTCACAAAACTCGCCGTATCGACCTCCTGCATATCCTCTTTTTTCCAGACAGGGCTGCGGTCTCGTTGCCCCAGCTTCTGGTAATAAGCCAGCACCTCCTGTTCGGTCCAGGTGGGTTTCTCAAGTGCCTTATTGACCTCGTTGTGGATGTCGATGGTCCAGCGGAACAGATCGGCACGGCGATCCAAAAAGGTGGTGATAGGCTTGGCCTTCATGTGGTTGGAATAATGGTCTCGGCACACGCTACAGGGAATCAAGAACTGGAGACTCTCGAAAAATTCCTTGGCAGCCCGCTTTTCCGTATAGGTGGGCTCTTTGGGATAGCCGAGTGCGGCAATGTGGATCGTGTGCCAGAAGAAGGGCCCCCATACCGTGGGACTCAAGTGCATCTCTAGATAGTTTCTATTTTTTAAGGGGGGGATGCGGCCACGCAGTGGCCTGCCTCCCCCCAGGCCCCCCTCAAGTAGGTCGGGATGGTCAGGGAGGTCAGAGACTGGTTCCAAACTACTTGAGGGGGGCTAGGGGGGAGGTGACCCCTGCGGGGTCGCATCCCCCCCCGTCTAAAGAGGGATTGAAGTAGCCCCTATAAGGATATGTCGTACCATACGGACCATGACACACGACGTTTTACATGTTCCAATTGCCACATAGAGGGTCATCTATTCAGGTCATGCCCCCATCCCATCACAAGTTATGGAATTATTGCCGTAAAATACGACGGAAACACAAACTCTCCCTGGA
>Ga0209189_1002370_pt1 | contig 13214 bp, 10 predicted proteins | sample C_130820_EF_Meta_FD_187308 | JGI IMG/M metagenome (GOLD analysis project Ga0209189, IMG submission 187308) | Freshwater microbial communities from Lake Croche, Canada to study carbon cycling - C_130820_EF_MetaG (SPAdes) (version 3) | ecosystem: Environmental > Aquatic > Freshwater > Lake... | reverse complement strand
GAGGTCCAGCCGCTCGGCGCTCAATTCGCAACCGCTCACGCGGCCATCGGGATGCTGCCGCAAGCTCAGCGTGATGGTGCTGGCTGGCCAGCGCACACCATCTCCGGTGAGAAAGCCGAAGCGGCTGGCGGCGAACTCGCCACCGCTGGCGGTCTGTCGACCACTGAGGCGTCCGGTGACTTCGCTGAACAGCAGCGGCTCGAGGCCGGGACGCAAGCGGAAGGACACATCCCGCAAGGCCACGTCAAGAGCCACCGACTCGGCGCGCCCCTCGTCGAGGTTGATCCAGGCACGCAGCGCACCGTGGCCCTGATCCAGATCGAAAGGCAAGGTGGCGTGCTGTCGAAGGGTGCCGACATCGGCTTTTGGAAAGTCGGCGTAGGCGGTTCCCTGCCAACGCTTCCAGTCACCACTGTCGGCCAGCAGCGGCTGCTTGAACTGCGCCATCAGCGTGAAGCGCTCGCCCCATTCGGGCGGCGGCGTGGCATCGATGCGCATCTCGTGGCTGAGCAGGGAATTGCGCACCGCCACCTGCACATCGGACAGCGTCAGCGGCACGGCCGAGTGCAACTCATCGACCCAGCGCAGCATGCCGCCGCGAATCACGAACTCATGCTGATTGAAAAACCAGTTGGCCAGCGCCGGGTCGCCATCGCCAGGCGCGCTGAAATCGAGGCCGGCGACGAACAGGCGCCCGCTCTTGTCGCGGTGCATCTCGAGCTGCGCGCCGTCAATGAAGAGTTGCTCGAAGAGGTTTCGCTGCGTCAGCAGCGCGTGCACCGACAAGGAGGCCACCACCCGCGGCAAGCGCAGCGCCGGCATGCCCTGCGCGTCAAAGACTTCGACGTTCCTCAACTCCAGCGTAGGCGCCAGACCCCCAGAGGCCACGATGATCTCGCCAAAGCGAACCGGGTGGCCGATCATCCGGCTGGCTCGCTGCTCGATGGGCTCTCGCCACCGATCGATGTGCGGCAGAATCGTCCAGTGCAAAGCCGCCCAGATCAGCACCAGCAAGCTCCACGCTGCGACCAGCAGGTAGCCGATTGGCCGCAGCACTCGCACCCACCGTTGTTCCTTTGCGCTCTGGGCGTCGGAAATCTCGTCAGGAATGTCGGCGTCTGTGGCGGGCATGAAGAGCGTGGGGCGCCTGCAAAGGCATTGAGACGGGTCGTGCCCGCGGGGATGGGGCCAGGCTCGCCCGGGCGGCGTGCCGTGACAAGTCGTGCGCCTTTCGTCGACCCTAGAGCAATCTAGCACAGCACCCTCAACCTCCATGGGTTCCCTGACCAGTTCGGTGGCCTCGGCGAACGCAGACCACAGCCGGTTCGTGCAACGCATCCGCCGCCGTTATGGCGACGAGTTGGCGCTGCTGCCTGCGGGGCTGCCACGCGCTGCGGTGATCGCCGATCTGGTGGCGCGTCTTCACAACGCGGGCCGCTCACTGGCCAGCGCCCTGCGCGTCGCCCGGCAACTGGTGCTCGAGCGGCTGGCCGTGCTCGACATCGAGCAGGGTGCGACGATGCAGGACATCACCCTGGCGATGAGCGAGCTGGCCGAAACGGCGCTCGACATCGCGCTGCGGCAGGCACTGGCAGAACACGACGAGCGCCATGGGCCGCCGCTCGACGACGCCGGCAAGCGAATCGAGTTCTGGGTCATCGGCATGGGCAAGCTCGGTGGCCGCGAGCTCAACGTGTCGTCAGACATCGACCTGATCTACCTCTACAAAGACGGCGGTCACACGCATGGGACGCTGCCGGTCAGCGCCCACGAATACTTCTCGCAGGTGGTGCGCACGCTGTACACGCTGATCGGCGAGACGACCGAAGACGGCTTCGTGTTCAGGATGGATCTGGCGCTGCGCCCGCACGGCAACTCAGGCCCGCCGGTGGTCAGCCTGCCCATGCTCGAGGAGTACTTGCAATCGCACGGGCGCGAGTGGGAGCGTTTTGCCTGGCTCAAGAGCCGTGTGGTGGCCCCGCGCGAGCGCGAGGAGACGCCTGCCTTGCTGTCGCTCTACAGCACGGTCAACACCTTCGTTTTTCGCCGTTACCTTGACTACGGCGTCTTCGAGGGCCTGCGACAGCTGCATCGCAAGGTGCGTGAAGAAGCGCAGCGGCGAGCGGCCGGGCGGCCAGAGCGTGCCAACGATGTCAAGCTCTCGCGTGGCGGCATCCGCGAGATCGAGTTCATCGTGCAGTTGCTGCTCATCGTGCGCGGCGGGCAGTTCCCGGAGATCCGCACCCGCTCGACGCTGAAGGCGCTCACCAAGCTGGCCGAGCGCGGGTTGATGAAGCCGGCCAGCGCGGCCCGGCTGGCCGAGGCCTATGTCTTCTTGCGCAGGCTCGAGCACCGCATCCAGTTTCTTGACGACCAGCAGACCCATCTGCTGCCCAGCGCCGATGCCGACCTGCGCTGGATCGCGCGCAGCCTGGGCCTGAACTGCACCACCGATGCGTGCGAACTGCTGCTGCTGTGGTGCGAGACGCGCGAGTTCGTGGCCACCGAGTTCGATGCCCTGCTCCACGAGGGTCAGTCGGCAACCCCGAACAGCCATGGCGTGGCCTGCCGCGGCTGCGTCACCACGTTGCCGGCGCTCGACAGCCCCGAGCTTGCCGCGCGGCTGCCTGGCGAGCTGGCCACCCGAGTCAAGGCGTGGTGCGAGCTGCCCAAGGTGAAGCTGCTGCGTGACGACACCCGCTCAAGGCTGGCCAAGTTGATCCTGCGCACCGCCGATACGGTGCAAGCCGAACGCTGCACGCTGGAGGCGTCGGTGCGCTTCATCGACTGGCTGGAGCCCTTGCTTCGCCGCGAAAGCTACATCGCGCTGCTGGTCGAGCGGCCAGAGGTTCACAACCGGCTGCTGCGCATGCTGGGCGGGACCCGCTGGCCGATGCGTTATCTGATGCGGCACCCCGGCGTGGTCGACGAGCTGGCCGACGAACAGTTGCTGCATGGCCGCTTTGACGCCGCCGAGTTCACGGCCGGGCTCGACTCTCGCTACGCGACCTGGCACCGCTCAGGAGAGGTGGATGAAGAAGCCTTGCTGGACACCCTTCGGCGCGCTCACCATGCCGAGCTGTTTCGCACACTGGAGCGTGACATCGAAGGGCACATCAGCGTCGAGCAGGTGGCCGACGATCTGTCGGCGCTGGCTGATGCCACGCTGTCGTGTGCGCTGCGCTGGGCGTGGCGGCACCTGAAACACAAGCACCGCGAACAGCCTCGGGTGGCCGTCATCGGCTACGGCAAGCTCGGTGGCAAAGAGCTGGGCTACGGCAGTGATCTCGACGTCGTTTTCCTCTACGACGACGCGGACGAACCCGATCGGGATCGCGCCAGCGAGGTCTACGCCGCCTTCGTGCGCAAGCTGATCGGCTGGCTGACGCTGCGCACCTCGGCCGGGGAGTTGTTTGACATCGACACCGCGCTGCGACCCAACGGCGCTTCAGGCCTGCTGGTGACCTCGATCGCGAGCTTCGAGAAGTACCAGCTGGGCCGCGGCAGCAACACGGCGTGGACCTGGGAGCACCAGGCCCTCACGCGGGCCAGGTGGTGCGCCGGCGACACCTCGCTGATCGCACCGTTCGAGGCGGTGCGTCGCGCCGTGCTGGCAGCCCCGCGCGATGCTGTCGCCTTGCGCGGCGAGGTGCAGGCCATGCGCGAAAAGCTGGCCGCCGCCCATGCGGTGCCCGAAGACGTCTTTGACGTGAAGCACAGCGCGGGCGGCATGCTGGATGTGGAGTTCACGGTTCAGTTTCTGGTGCTCGCCCACAGCCGAGAGCACCCGGAGCTGCAGCCCGATGTGGGCAATATCGCCTTGCTGCAACGCGCCGAGACAGCCGGGTTGCTGCGCGCGGGCGTGGGCATGGCAGCAGCCGACGCCTACCGTGAGTTGCGTCGCGCGCAGCACCTGGCACGCCTCGACGAGCGAGCGCCCCGGGTACCACCGCAAGACCTGGCCCCTCAAAGGGCGGCCGTGGTCGAGCTGTGGCGGTCGGTGTTCGGCTGAGCGGTGAGCAGCGGTCAACCGCGCGCCAACGGGCCCGGGCCCTGGCCCGCCTCGGCCTGGTGGTGGGCAGCGCTGGCGTTGCTGCTGGGCGCGAGTTCTGTGCTTGTCTTCGGTCTCGAGCGCTGGAGCGGCTCGGGCCTTGGGCGGGCCTCGCTTGCGCTGGAGTGGCAACCGTCACTGAGCGGCTCGCAGCCGTGGCGCGCCTGGACCGCAGGCTTCGTTCATTACAGCGAACTTCACCTGCTGGCCAACCTCGCCGGCTGCGTGCTGGTGGGCGCACTGGGCCTCGCAGCGCGGGTGAGCGCTCGCTGCGTGATCGCCTGGGCGATCGCCTGGCCCATGCTGCATCTGGGGCTGTGGGCACAGCCCGCGGTGGCGCACTACGGCGGGCTGTCTGGCGTGCTGCATGCCGGCGTGGCGGTGGTGGCGATGCATCTGCTGTTTCGCCCATCACGATCGCAACGCCGCATCGGCGCGCTGGTGCTGGCGGGTTTGGCGCTCAAGTTGGTGAGCGAAGCGCCGTGGGCCGGGGCCATCAGCCACCCTGCGGGCTGGGATGTCGCCGTGGCGCCGGGCGCCCATGTCAGCGGTGTGCTGGCTGGCGCCGTCTTCGCCGGGCTGGCCGAGGCCCTGCATTCGGGCTGGGGCTTGGTGCGTGAGGCGCTGGGCGCGATCGACGCCCACGACTGACACCGCGTGCGCGAGATCAGCCGCGAATGCGTGTGACCAATGCGGTGGTCGAGTGGCCGTCGACGAAAGGCAGCGCACGTGCCTCGCCGCCCCAACTGCGCACAAGCGCCGTCTCGGCCAGTGTCTCGATGTCGTAGTCGCCGCCTTTGACGTACCACTGCGGCCGCACGCGCTTGAGCAGTTCAACTGGCGTCGACTCGTCGAAAACCACCACCAGGCCGACGCTCTCGAGCGCGGCCAGCACACAGGCCCGGTCAAGCTCGGTATTGAGCGGTCGGTCGGGGCCCTTGCCCAGACGACGCGCTGAGGCGTCGCTGTTGAGTCCGACCACCAGACTCGCTCCGAGGTCTCTGGCCTGTGCGAGGTAGGTCACATGGCCGCGGTGCAGGATGTCGAAAACGCCATTGGTGAACACCACCGGTTGCGGCAAGGCCGCCACCCGCGTCTCGACCTCGCCGTGGGGGCAGAGCTTGTCGAACAGCGAGGCCAGAACGCGTCCTCGCGCAGTTCAGACGGCGGCGGGTTGCGCTGCCACCTTGGCAGCGGCAGCAGCCACCGAGGCGGTGACTTCCTTGCGGAAGCGGTTGAGCTCCTGCACGGTGGCAAAGCTGCGCTCCATGAGCAAGCTCATGTTGTGCAGGATGCGGTCGACCACCTTGCCCTCCCACACCGAATCGAACTGGATCTGGCTGTCGAGCCAGGCCTCCAGCCAGATCGGATCAGGCAGGCGGCTTTGCACCGTGTCGCGCGGAAACAGGCTTTCGTTGACGTGCAGATTGGTCGGGTGCAGCGCCTGCGCGGTGCGTCGGGCGCTGGCCATCAGCACACCCACCTTGGCGAAGGCGGCTCGCGCTTCATCACCGAACTTCTGCATGGCGCGCTTCATGTAGCGAAGATAGGCGCCACCATGGCGGGCCTCATCGCGCGCCAGGGTCTCGTAGATGGCCTTGATGACCGGCTCGTTGTGCCATTCGGCAGCGCGGCGATACCAGTGATTGAGGCGAATCTCGCCGCAGAAATGCAGCATCAGCGTCTCGAGCGCTGGCGCCGGATCGAACTCGAAGCGCACCTCGTGCAACTCTTCCTCGGTGGGCATCAGATCGGGCCTGAAGCGGCGCAGGTATTCGATGAGCACCAGCGAGTGCTTTTGCTCCTCGAAGAACCACACGCTCATGAAGGCCGAGAAGTCGCTGTCATCGCGGTTGTCGCGAAGAAACATCTCGGTGGCCGGCAACGCCGCCCACTCGGTGATGGCGTTCATCTTGATGGTTTGCGCCTGCTCTTCGCTCAGCGCGCTGGCATCGAAGGAGTCCCAGGGGATGTCCTTATCCATGTTCCAGCGCACGGCTTCGAGTTGCTTGAAGAGTTCGGGATAGAGCATGGTGGACATGGTGACAACGCCTCTTGACGGATAGGGAATTTTAGTCGCGTTGACATGACCACGCAGCGCGCAGGCTGCGCCGTGGCGCCACATTTCAAAGCGAGTCGAGGTCGCCCAGCAACACTGTGGCCGCCGCACGCCGGCGCTCGCGCTCGGCCGCATCGAGCCGGGCCACGTTGCGCGCCATCAGCGCCGTGCGTGGGTTGGCCGCGAGTTCGGCCTCGTGGCGATCGAGAAAATTCCAGTAGAGCACCGTGTACGGGCACAGCGGCTTGCCCGTGCCTTGCGCCGCCTTGGCATCGGGCGCGTAGGCGCAGCCACCGCAGTGGTTGCTCATGCGCTGGATGTAGGCGCCCGAAGCAACATACGGCTTGCTGGTGAAGCGCCCGCCATCGGCGTACAGCGCCATGCCAGCCACATTGGGCAGCTCGACCCACTCCACCGCGTCGACATAGACCGCGAGGTACCAGGCCGCCACCTGCTTGGGGTCGATCTCGGCCAGCAGGGTGAACAGCCCGGTCACCATCAGCCGCTGGATGTGGTGCGCGTAGCCGTACTGCAGCGTTTGCTCGATGGCATCACGCGCACAGGCCATGCGGGTGTCACCGCTCCAGAACCAGCGTGGCAGCGCGCGCTGGTGTGCGAAGTGGTTGGCCTCGGCCAGGCCGGGCATGTCCAGCCAGTAGACGCCGCGGATGAACTCGCGCCAGCCCAGGATCTGCCGGATGAAGCCCTCAACGCCAGCCAGCGGTGCCCGCCCGGCGCGATAGGCCCGCTCGGCCGCGGCGATCACCTCGCGCGGATCGAGCAGATGCAGGTTCAAGCTGCTGGCCAGCAGCGAGTGCCAGCCGAAGGGCGTGCCCGCCCACATGGCGTCCTGATAGTCACCGAAGCTCACCAGCCGCGATTCGATGAATGCGTCCAGCGCACGCAGCGCCTGCTCGCGCGTCACCGGCCACACGAAGTGCTCGAGCGAGCCGGGGTGATCGGCAAACAGCCGGGCCACGTCGGCCAGCGCCGAGCGGGTGAGTGCGTCGGGCTCGAAAAACTCAGCGGGCGGGATCAGACCGGGCCCGCCTTTCGGGTAGCCCTTGCGGTTGTCGGCGTCGTAGTTCCACTGCCCACCTTCGGGCTGGTCGGCGTCGGTGGCGTCGAGCAACACTCGGTGACGCCTGCGCATGTCGCGGTAGAAGTACTCCATGCGCAAGCTGGACTTTTCGGTCTTGCGGTACTTGCCCGCCCAGCGCGCGAAGTCGGCGCGCGAGCACAGGAAATGAGGGTCATCGAGCACGCGCAACGGCACGCCGGCCTCTGCGGCCGCGGCCGTGATGTCTTGCTGCAGCCGCCATTCGCCAGGCTCCAGCAGGCTCAAGGCCTCGGGCTGCAACCGCTGCAGCTGCGCGGCCAGTCGGCCGACCAGCGTGGGCTCAGGGCTGTCTTCCAGGCCGATGTACTCGACGACGAAACCGCGCTCGCGCAGCGCGTCGCGGCAATGGCGCATCGCCGCAATGAACAGCGCGATGCGCGCCTTGTGGCTCCACACCCAGCGCGCCTCGCCGGGCGCTTCGATCATCAGCACGCGGTCTTGCGCCGGGTCGAGCCCCGCCAGCGCAGGGCTGTCCAGGCCGAGCTGGTCGCCGAGAACCAGCACGAGCTGACGGATCGGGTGGCTCACGGCCTCGGTCGCGATCGCTGAGCTTCGCTACGGCAACGCTCGCTGCAGAACTTCACGTCGGCCCAATTCTTCGCCCAGGCCCGCCGCCAGGTCATCGGCCGCGCGCACTGAACGCAGGGTTTTTGCGGCAATGCGGCCTTGTTGCCCTTGAACCCGCGCGCGTTAGGCGTCATTCGACACCATGACGCCAGCGCTCGATCTGGGTGCGGATGTCGCTGAGCAGCGACAGCGCGATCACGCCCTCGATGCTGCGTCTGTGCAGCACCGGCGAGGAGCCGCCCACCCACAGTTCGGTGGTGGGGTCGAGCTTGCTTCGCAGTTCCGTCAGACCGTCCACCACCTGATTCGGGTTCATGCAACCCGTGAAGCCAAGGGCCACGATGTCGCTTTTGTAGGCGGTGGCAGCCAGCGATATGTCCCACAGCGGCGTTTGTGCGCCCAGAGACACACAGCGCGCACCTTCGAGCGTCAGCAGGCACTCGGCCAGCAACAGCCCCAGGCTGTGCGGCTCATTGGGCACGGTGGCCAGCAGCACGCGCGGTCGGTCACAGGCGGCAGCCTGAGGAATGTTGCTCAGAGCCACTCGCAGGACACCGTACAGGCACTCGGTGTAGGCGTGTTCCTCGAAGATCTCCATCTGGCCGCGCATCCAGGCGTCTCCCACCATGGTGTTGAGCGGCACCACCACTTCCATGATGAGGCGCGACAGCCCGATACGCGCCTGGCTGAGCAGCAGGTGGCGACGCAAGGCATCGATGTCATGCGAGCGAATCAGGGCGAGATAGGGCTTGAGATCGGGCGCGACCAGCCCCTTGAAGACGGCCTGCGGCGAATCAACGGTGTTGTCGCTGAGCCGCTGGAGTTCGTCCATCGGCATCGGCACCAGCCGCCCGGGGCGATGGCCACCGTCCATCAGCCGCTTGACGATGCGCAACTTTTCGACCTGCTCGAGTGGGTAGGCGCGCTCACCCACTCCATCGCGCTGCGGTGCAGGAAAGCCGTAACGGCGCTCCCAGATGCGCAGCGTGTCCTTGGAAAGTCCGGTGTCTCGCTCGACGGCGGCGATGGACAGCGTGAGCGTCTTCAGATCACGGGCAGGATCGTTCATTTCAAGATGCGCGCCCGCAAACTTGGCGTCTGACCACTCGGGGAATTTTTGAGCCGCTCATCCATGGGGAATTGATTTTGTATCAGTATCGGGGCTTGAAGACGATTTGTGTACGACAGTCTTTCGACATGGAGGCGAATTTGCGTTCAATGAAGAGTTTCATGCGGTTCTTGCTGGTGCTGGTATCGCTGCTGGGCGCGGCCGGCGCCCAAGCGGCCACCTGCCCTGCGCTGCTGGCGCGCGAGATGCCGCGCCTTCAAGATGAAAAGCCACAGTCGCTTTGCCAGTACGCCGGCAAGGTGGTTTTGGTGGTCAACACCGCCAGCTTTTGCGGCTTCACGTCGCAGTACAAGGGCCTTGAAGACCTTTACGCCAAATATCGCGACAGAGGTCTGGTGGTGCTCGGGTTTCCGTCAAATGACTTTGGCGCGCAGGAGCCCGGCAGCAATGGCGAGATCGCCAAGTTCTGCGAAGGCACGTTCGGGGTCAAGTTCCCGATGTTCACCAAGACACGCGTTTCGGCGCGTGCCGGGTCTGGCGTCAATCCCCTCTTTGTGGACCTTGAGCGCATCACCGGCTCGTCGCCAAAGTGGAATTTCCACAAGTACCTGATTGCCCGCGACGGCACCACGGTGGAAAGTTTCAACAGCCTGACCAGCCCGGACTCGTCGTCGCTCACCAGCACCATCGAAAAGCTGCTGGCCCAGCCGTGACCCCCACTTCCTTGCCCAAGACCCGACAGTTGGCGATCGAAGGGCGGATCGCATGAGCGCCTCCTCACGGCGAGTCGCGGTCATCGGCTCGGGCATCTCCGGCCTGTCGGTCGCGCACGCCCTTTCGGCACAGGCTCAAGTCGCGCTCTTTGAAGCTGGGGACTACTTCGGTGGACACACCCACACCGTCGACGTCACCCTCGGCGGAGTGACTCATGGCGTCGACACCGGGTTTCTGGTGTTCAACGAGCGAACCTACCCCAACCTGATTCGGCTGTTTGGTGAGCTGCAGGTGCCCACGGCGCTTTCGGACATGTCGTTTTCGGTACGGGTGCCCGACATCGACCTCGAGTGGAGCGGCAGCAACCTCGACAGCCTGTTCGCGCAGCGGCGCAATCTGGTTCGCCCGGCGTTCTGGCGCATGCTGGCAGACCTGATGCGCTTCAACCGCATCGCCACGGCGATGGCCCAGCGCGGCGTCGGGTCGGCTTCGCAACCCAGCGGCGAGGCGTTGCAGTCGATCGGCGAGTTTCTCGACCACCATCGCTTCAGCACGGTGTTTCGCGACTGGTACTTCCTGCCGATGATCGGCTGCATCTGGTCGTGCCCGACCGATCAGATGCTGCGCTTTCCGATCGACACGATGATCCGGTTTTGCCACAACCACGGTCTGATCCAGATCACCAACCGCCCGCGCTGGTTCACGGTGCGTGGCGGCGCGCGCGGCTATGTCGAGCGACTGCTGCGGCACATTCCAGATGCCCGGCTGAACACGCCGGTGCGCGGCGTGCGCCGGCTTCGCGACTCGGGTCAGGTGCTCATCGCCACCGACGATGCATCGCACGTCTTCGACGATGTGGTGCTGGCCTGCCATAGCGATCAGTCGCTGGCGCTGCTCGACGATGCCTCGAGCGCAGAGCGCGAGGTGCTGGGCGCCATCGGTTACCACCGAAACCGCGCGGTGCTGCACACCGACACCGCACTGCTGCCGCGCAGGACGGCCACCTGGGCCGCCTGGAACTACGAGCGCGCGAGCACGGCCTCTGGCGAAAAGGCGGCGGTGTGTCTGCACTATCTGATCAACAAGCTGCAGCCGCTGCCTTTCAACACGCCGGTGGTGGTGTCGCTCAACCCGACGACCGAGCCGCGTGCCGACACCGTGCATGGCGAATTTGACTATGCGCACCCGGTGTTCGACGCCGCCGCCATCGCGGCACAGTCGCGCGTGCCGATGCTGCAGGGCTGCGCCAACACCTGGTTTTGCGGTGCCTGGACGCGCTATGGCTTTCATGAAGACGGTCTGGCCTCGGGCCTTGACGTCGTCGCGGGCTGGCGTGAGCGCTGGGCGCCGGATCTGGCGGGCGCTTCAGCGAAGTTGCCGACCGCCGTTGCCGCATGAACGCGCCATGGTCCTTCGCGGCAGGCCTGCCCCGGCCACTGATCGGCTTTGGAGAGGTGCGCCACACCCGCGTGCGACCGGCGCACAACCATTTCGTCTACCCGACGTACTTCCTGATGCTGCCCATGCGCGCTCTTCGCGAGGCGCCGCATCCTGATCTGGCGCGCAACCGCTTCGCTGCGATCAGTTTTTCAGACAGCGACCATGGCGATGGCCGCGCAGACAGTCTGGCCTGGCTCGAAGAGCTGCTGCACGGCGAGGGCATCGACGATGCCCTTGGCGAGGTCTGGCTGCACTGCTATCCACGCGTGCTGGGCCACACCTTCAAGCCCGTCAGCTTCTGGTACTGCCACCGCAGCGATGGCACGCTGGCTGCGGTGCTGGTCGAGGTCAACAACACCTTTGGCGAGCGGCATTGCTACTTGTTGCGCGGCGAGCAACTGGTCTACGGCGCCGAACAACGCGCGAACAAGGTGTTTCACGTGTCGCCGTTTTGCGCGGTCTCGGGCAGTTATGCATTTCGCTTCATGCACAGCAACACCGTGCCCGCTGATGCAGCAGCCGGCGATTGGGTGGGCCGCACCGTGGCGCGCATCGACCATGCGGACGCACAGGGGGCGCTTTTGCAAACCAGCGTGAGCGGAGCCCTCGTGCCGCTCAGCGCTCGCTCGCTGCGCCGCGCGTTTTTCGGCATGCCGTTGATGACGCTGGGCGTGGTGGGCCGCATTCACTGGCAGGCGTTGCGGCTCGCGATCAAACGAGTGCCCTTCTTCCGCAAACCCCTGCCACCGAGCGGATTCGTCACCCGCTGAAATTCCCGTGCTTTCGGCACGGACCCCATCTGAAGCCAAAATTCACCCGATGAGCTCCACCACCCTCACATCAAACGCCCTGCCTGCATCGGCACCCGCGAGTGCGCGGGCGGTATTCCGCCTGCTGAAGAACCTGCACCATGGCGCACTGGATGTGCAACTGCCCGATGGCAGCATGATGCATTTCGGCCATGCTAACGACGGTGACCCCCGTGCCGCATTGCGCATGCTCAACTGGAACGTTTGCAGCGCCACCATGCGATCGGGCGACATAGGCTTTGCCGAGACGTACATCGCTGGCGACTGGAGTTCGCCGGATCCGACCGCGCTGATCAAGTTGATGCTGGCCAACAGCGCCGACGTGGAATCGCTGGTCTACGGCACTTGGTGGGGCGCACTGGTTTATCGCGTCAAGCACTGGCTGAACCGCAATTCACGCTCGGGCAGCAAGAAGAACATCCATGCCCACTATGACCTGGGCAACGACTTCTATCGGCTGTGGCTGGACCCCACGATGAACTACTCGAGCGCCTGGTTCGAGGGCGACCGCAGCCGCCCCTTGGCCGAAGCGCAATGGACCAAAGTGCGCCGTGCGCTGCGCGAGTGCGAGGTCAAGCCCGGCGATCGGGTGCTGGAGATCGGTTGCGGCTGGGGGGCACTGGCCGAGTGCTCGGCACGTGAGTTCGGTGCCACCGTCACAGGCGTCACCCTGTCGAGCGAGCAGCTCGCGTGGGCACAAGAGCGGCTGTCCAGCGCCAGGCTGCCAGGTGATTTGCGGCTGCAGGATTACCGCGACTTGAAAATCGGTGCCGGCGAGGGCCCCTACGACGCGATCGCCTCGATCGAGATGTTCGAAGCCGTCGGCCGCGAGTACTGGCCGAGCTTCTTCCAGACACTCAAGTCGCAGCTCAAGGCCGGTGGCAAGGCCTGCGTGCAAAGCATCGTGATCCGCGACGACATGTTCGAGCGTTACGCCAACTCGACCGACTTCATTCAGCAGTACATCTTCCCCGGCGGCATGCTGCCCAGCCCGAGCGAATTCCGAAAGGCGGCGCAGCATGCGGGCCTGCGCGTGGTCAACGAGCTGGCTTTCGGCCTTGATTACGCTGAGACGCTGCGGCGCTGGCGCGAACGCTTCCTGAGTCAGGACACCCCCGTGAGAAAGCTCGGCTTCGATACACGCTTCATGCGAATTTGGGAGTTCTACCTGGCCTACTGCGAAGCCGCCTTTGCGATGGGCAATACCGACGTCATGCAGTTCACGATGCAGCACGACTGAGATGGGTCCGCTGTCGCGCCGTGCGGTGCTTGAAGCAGTGACCCTTTCAGTGGCCTGCACGGCGCTGCCGCAAGCCTCAGCCAGTTCGGGGTCGGCTTCACGCGCATCGACCCCGCCTCCAACCGAGGTGCTGCGCGAGCTGCCC
>Ga0209189_1002369_pt1 | contig 13215 bp, 27 predicted proteins | sample C_130820_EF_Meta_FD_187308 | JGI IMG/M metagenome (GOLD analysis project Ga0209189, IMG submission 187308) | Freshwater microbial communities from Lake Croche, Canada to study carbon cycling - C_130820_EF_MetaG (SPAdes) (version 3) | ecosystem: Environmental > Aquatic > Freshwater > Lake... | reverse complement strand
CTTACTCAGAAGTGTTTGACGATTATATGCCACGAGCAGTTGAGCTTATGGCAAATCAAGTTGTGTTTGCACGTGAACATGGGCATACTGTGATTTGGGATCAAACCAGTACCACTGTGAAAAGTCGTGCTAAGAAGTTTAATATGCTTCCAGACTATGAACATATTGCCATAGTGTTCCGTACTCCAGAGTTGGGTGTGCTTAAGGAACGTCTAGCCAGTCGTCCAGGCAAAGAAATTCCATGGGCAGTGGTTCAGGGTATGATTGATAATTGGGAAGAACCAACCTTAGACGAAGGATTTACAGAAATTTGGTATGGTTGACTAGGACTAATTTTGGTGCTATAATACATTTTTAAATTAAGTGTTGCTCAAATCCCCAAGGAGAACTAATGGAATATCAAGTTGAGGCTGCTAGCCAAAAAAAGAAAAAGTTCATTGAAACCATTCTTCCGTCAATGATGCAACAACTGGGGTTGACTAACAGTAGAAAATCTGTGTTCATTAAACTTGAAAAAGACTGTGAGGGCATGGGCTATACTGTGCCAATTGATGTGTTGGACAGTTATGTTGTGGTTATCAAGCCGTCACTGTCTATCAAAGATATTGGACTTACATTAGCCCATGAAATGGTTCATGTACGACAGTTTGCCAAAGGTATTCTTAAAGTAAAAAATGGTGTAAACTATTGGAAGGGCAAACGGTTCACTAAAAGAACTAAGTATTTGGATCAGCCTTGGGAGCAGGATGCATTTGCAAGGCAAGAAATCGTTTTTAGAAAATCAATTGAGTAAAGGACACTAAATGGCTGGCAAGGCAAAATCGGTTTACCTAACAGTAACCAAAAAAGGTTCAACGAAGACAGAATTTCACAGAATGTTTTTTGATGCAAAATCATTTAATGACTATGTGAAATCTGAAGAATTTAAGGCCAAATGGCCAGCTGAAGAATATGTTATTGTAAAAGAAGTTTATTAATGAAAGGAGAGATGTATGCCTAGCGTATTTTTAGTCAGCGACACGCACTTTGGTCACACGGGCGTATGTCGCTTTACCCGTAACGATGGTGTTACAAAGTTACGCCCATGGGACTCTGCTGAAGAAATGGACGAAGCCATGGTCAAGGCATGGAACGAACGGGTAAAGCCCACTGACAAGATCTATCATTTGGGCGATGTGGTTATCAACCGTAAGGCTTTAGGCATCATGAGTCGCTTAAACGGCGACAAGGTGTTAATCCGAGGTAACCATGACATCTTTAGGGATGACGAGTATCGTATGTACTTTAGAGAATTACGTGCATATCATGTTATGAACGGAATGATCTTAAGTCATATCCCTATTCATAGTGATAGCTTAGGACGTTTTGGTGTTAACATTCACGGACACTTACACGCAAATCGTGTTAAAAAGCCTCGTGGAGTAGATGCTAGAACTGGAGAAATACTTTACAGCGATGAAAACGATGTAAGATACCATTGCGTTTGCGTGGAACAAACTCCTGATTTCGCACCAATCTTATTTGAAGACGTTATTGCACGTATTGAAGAAGAAGGCGGATCGGTAGGTTTTAAGAACGGAAACGGCCCAACCATGTAAAATAGCCCCCTGGGGGCTATTTTGACTTCTTTCTAGGTATTCCTGTACAATAATAAATATTGGTACATTGGGAGCACCTATGTTTGATTGGAGTAATGTAAAACGGCAATCTGTTATAGATCAATTACTGGAGTTATCTTCAGAAATATGCGATCAGTTACTCACTCCTGAACAATTTCACAGCGTTATTTCCAAGTTTCTAAAGAAAAGATTTCCCATCAATATAACGTTATCTTGGGATATTACGGTGAAACATTATAAAGTAATGATTGGCGGTAGTTATTGTAGCCATAGCGACGAGTATGATAAGAAATGCATATCGCTGGAGTTTCATTATAATCCCAACATTAAACAATTCAAACTTACTAAAAAACGATATTCTCAAATTTCTACCCTAGTGGCTGATACATTATTACACGAAATCATACACATGAGACAATATCGTCGACGAGACTTTAGATCACTGCCAAATTATGATAGCATGGCTAGAAGTAGCAGTGTTAGAGAGGAACAAAGTTATTTTGGATGCACTGATGAAATTGATGCCTATGGGTTTAACATTGCCTGTGAGCTGTTGGAAAAGTATGATGGTGATCAACGATCAGTGATCAAACATCTTGATCTCAATCTCAAAGGCAGTAGGAAATCAGGCGGTAGTTGGAAAATGTACCTAAAGGCATTTGGCCACGATCATAAACATGAAATAATCAAAAGATTAAAGAAAAAAGTAATTCGATACTTACCACGTGCTGTAAGTGGAAAGCCTTTCAAGAGTCGCGACTGGATCTGTCACTGACTATTAAATACATTGCGTTCTGTGCTAATACGCAAAAAAATAAAATAACACTTGACAGAACCTAAATAAACCTATAAACTGTACAGTATAGGAATAACACAATGACCGAATCTAAAACGTTTCAATTAGATCCCGTGCTTAATGCGGGAATTGATCAAGAATTCAAAAAATCTGAATATGTCCAGGTGCTGGTCAAGGCAGCTGACATAGTCAATGACAAAGGCTATTCGGAAGGCTATTTGGGTGATGCTATTCGTGCCAAAATGAAACGTGATAAAAAACGCTTTTGGGCAGGCGATAACATCAGCGACTATTTGCACGAAGGCGACAAAGAAAAACTAATTGACGAAGCCACTGAAGCATTTGAAACAGTGCTTGATCGATTGTTGATTGATCGTGATAACGATCCTAATTCAAAAGGCACAGCACGTAGGCTGGCCAAAATGTATTTTAATGAAATAATGGCGGGTAGATATGAACAAGCACCAGACGCAACAGCATTTCCAAATGACTCGCAGGACCGTTATGAAGGCATGTTGGTTGTTCGTAGTGAGCTTCGTAGTATGTGTAGTCATCATCACCAACCTGTGGCTGGTGTTGCTTATATTGGTATTATTGCTGCCGAGAAACTCATTGGACTCAGCAAGTACACCCGAATTGCCCAATGGTGCGCCAGACGAGGTACTCTCCAGGAGGAACTTTGTAACGACATTGCCCGCGAGATTAGCAAAGCTACTGACTCAGAGAACGTAGCTGTCTACATCCAAGCAACACACGGGTGCTGTGAAAATCGCGGCATTATGGCTCACAGCAGTTTGACACAGACCACAGTACTCAAAGGTTTCTTTAAAGAAGATGCTGGAGCTAAAAAAGAATTTTTTGATAATATCAAATTACAACAAGAATTTGCACCAAGATAATAAAAGGAGAAATTATGACAGTACAAATCAACAGCAAAATGGTGGCAGTAAACGACAGTTTTAGTGTCAACATGTATGATAACGGATACATGGTCGAATACAGCGGACGCGATGCAGAAATGCACTTCGTAGGCTCTAAGACCATGTGTGCCAACTTGGAAGAATTGTTAAATTTGATCCAGGCCATTTCCGCAATGGAAAGAAACGATTAAACTAAGGAATAAAATGAAAAACAAAGGTAAATTAAATATCCCTACTAAAACTCCCATTGCCAATGCAGTAGGGACTGCTGACAATGGCATGCCAAAAAGTTTTTTATCAACACAAAAAACTCCGCAACAGAGGCCTGCTGGTTCACCGCCTAGTATCATGATTGCAGTTCCTGCGATGGAAATGGTCAATGCAGAGTTTGCACAACACTTGGCTATGGCTGCTGCCAATATGGTTGCCAATGGCATTAAGATCAATTGTGCATTTAACATTGGTTCAGTTATCACAATTGCTAGACGTAACCTAGTTGAAATATTTTTGAAAAGCGATTTTGATTATATTTGGTGGGTTGACAGCGATATGAAATTCCCCATTGATGCACCAATGCGTCTTTTGGCTCGAAACAAAGAAATCGTCGGTGCTAACTACCGTAGACGTAGGTTCCCCAATCCTAACTTTACTGGAATGATGGGCGGTTCTGGAAAATTTACTGAATTCCATACCACTGACAACAGTCCAGCAATGGAGTTGATTGATGTACTGCCTCACGGTATGGTATTGTGCAAACGCGAAGTTTACGAAAAAATCCCACAACCACACTATTTGCAAGAATTTGTGAAAGAACTTAATCTTGAAATTGGTGAAGACATTTACTTCTGCCAACAAGCACAAAAGGCAGGATATCAAATTTGGTGTGATCAAGAATTGAGTCGTGAGACTGCACACATTGGAATTTTCCATTTTAATTACAACTTATCAGTTCCTCAATAACTTTTTGAAAGAAACCCCATGTTATATGAAAGCATAGAAATTCGTAAAGTCAATAATGGTGTCATTGTCACAGTGAGGTCCGACGACGAAGAAGATCAAGAATTTGTCTATGATCGTGATAGCAAAGCAATTAAATTTGTCAAAGATCTTTTGGAAACAAAAAACAAACAACGGGCACCTGCCTAAATAAATTATGAATATAAAGAAAAAATATAACATAGGGGATACTGTTTGGATTTACGGTATTGGTAATAGTAAAAAATCCACTAAAGGCACAGTGATTAAATCATTTATCATTGATTATGAAAATTATAATGATGAAGTACACTATGTTATTGCTGTACCCACTGAGATTGAAAATCTTTTGGAAATTCGAACATGGCATACTATCAGTCAAACTGAAAATGGCCATGTGGGCAGTATCAGAGAGGCATTTATTGACGATGCCCCTGCTCGTAAAATATTGGCTAGAACTGGTATGACTTTTGCATCAGAAGACAACCAAGAATTTACTGGTGATGGCCATGATGGTATGGGAACAACTTTGGATGATTTTGAAGACGGCCCTAGTACAGAACAAATTCATGCCGCTTTAGAAAAGTCTAAAAATGAATCACGACATGGACCATTGGTAATTAAAGATAATAAAACACCACGTCGTAAAAATTATTCAAGAAAAAAGAAAAATGTTTCCAGCCACAACTCTTGAATCAATAATGCAGTTGTGGTCAAAGTCAAATGAAGCTATTATTAAACCACAACTTGTAAAATCTGGAAGAGGTTGGTTGCTTTCTATTAATCAATATTGGCAAAGTGTAGATGATGCAGGCAATCCATACCATAGTTCCGATCTAGACGAACAGATTAAATGGGCAGTAGAACAATTAGAAGATAAGGCTAGAAGAATAGCATGGAACATATGGAAATTTAAAACCAAGCGTGATGCTAAAAAATTTATAACCGTGTATTACCTGGTATGGGGAAAGTAAGATGGCAAACACACGACAAGGACGGCTACCTTCATGTTGAAGAAATACATGAAGTAGTTGTTCATCGGTTTACTATGGGCGATGTTGAAGATCCGGATCTATATGCCGCACAGCCTCTTTGGGAATGGCAAGAAAGCGAATCAGGTAAGTTTGTTATGGAACACGCTATCGATACACCAGTATGGCATAGACAAGCTGATCCAGTAAATTGGGGACATCAGTACATAATTGTAGCAGAATTGGAAAAGAAAAAACTAGCGGAATTTTATTTGAAATGGGGAAATCCAAATGGAAATAGTACGTTATGGTGAAACTTGTACAGTAAAACAGGTCAATACTACCAAAAGTGTTGAGGCAGAGGTCCACGAATTTCGAGAACAAAAAAATCTCACAGTGGTTTTGAACAAGAGTGTGAAACTGCCCATGACCTGGAATGGCAAAATGTATGAAGGTAGAATGGCTGGAATAGATTTTGTCAGTGACGGACCATCAATCAAAAAATCAACCACAGGACGATAAAATGAACGTTTTTAGAGACCAAGAAAAATTCATGCGGGCCTGCGGGCAAACAGTTGACAACTTCAACGAATCGCAATATAATATGTACAAGAGCTTGATTGAAGAAGAATTTCAAGAACTTCAAACAGCACATGACATGGAAGCAGAGTTGGATGCTCTTATTGACATCCTAGTCGTAACCATAGGTGCCATACATTCAGCAGGTTTTGATGCAGAAGGTGCTTGGAAGGAAGTCATGTCAACTAATTTTGCCAAAATTGATCGTGAAACTGGCATGGTTAGGCGTAGGGAAGATGGAAAAATTTTAAAACCACTGGGATGGCAACCTCCTAATTTATCACAATATTTGAGGAAATCATGAGATCACATTATTGGACCTGTAGTAAATTTGCAGACTGGCTTCGTGGCACAACCAAGCTCAAAGCTGGTACCAGTGAAGAATGGCACGAGTGGGAAAATCGTGCTAAACAGGCATATCCCATTCGTTGGTGGATCGCTGAAGAAGGACTTGACTATGTTCAAAAATTTGTTTACTACATACCAGATCGATTAAATGATGTACGTTACTATATTAATAACCGTTGGGTTTCTTGCAGCCATGCTCTTACCGCACATGCTCAAGACATCAAGCCTGGTTCTTGGTGTGATGTCGGCCACCGCTTTTTGCCTTGCTTGTTCAATGAGCTTGTGGATTTTGTTGAAGTAGAACAAGCATGGCATCACTGTATGTGGAATGACGAAGCTAAGACTAAGTTTGCAGTTCCTTGGTATCGAAAGGGCTGGCTACGCTGGAGAACATGGCGTTGCCCAGAAGCTGGCATGGAATATTTGAAATGGGCAAGCACCCTTACTAACAAAGAGTTTCTCCAAGAGGGTGAAAAAGAAGAGCCAACTTATCAAGCCAAAGCCGCTAAGGAAATTATCGAGCTTTACACTTGGTGGACTGTTACCTATCCAAATCGTCCTGATCCATACGAAGCAAGTGGTTGGACTGATCACTGCGAAGCCATGCGTGTAAAGTATCCTGGTAGCTTTATGGCAAGCCTAAATAGCAAGGATCCAGCAGACAGGAAAGCCAGCGATAAGGCACACAAGCTACTTCAAAAGATTGAAGCTCAGTATGAAAAAGAAGATGAACAAATGATGATCAGACTTATCAAAATTAGAGGTTCACTATGGACTTGATTACACAATTTCCTGCCGAAGGCATAATGAAAACCAATGACTGGGGAGATTCAAAAGTTTATCGTGTCGCATGTAACTGCGGTGCATTAGATCACGATCATCATGTATGGGTAGAAGCTGATGACTATGACATTTCAGTTAGCATCTATACTACAACTAAGACTAACTTTTGGTCAAAAAGCCGTTGGTATCATATTTGGACATTGTTAACCAAAGGCTACATTGATACAGAATCAACTGTTTGTATGTCCAGACAGCAGGCCCTTAATTATTCCGAAACTTTAAAGAATGCCATTGACGATGTCGAACAATTCCGAAAAAACAAAAGTAGCCAGCAGTCCTGAACGTCATACCTTTCAAAAAGAAAGTTACATTAAACGTGCAGTAGAAGCAGGTCAAGATCCTTTGATGGCAATGGTAGGTTGGTATGATCAAATTAAAATTGATGATGCTAACAAAATCCATGATCCAGAATGGCAAAAAAATAACATGGAGTATGATCTCCGTAGCACCAAATGGATCTGTGACAAAGTCAAAGCCAGCGATGCATATGCTCAAAACTTATATGCGGCCATGTGTAATATGCAGTTTATCAAATTGGATGTTATACCAATCCTAAAAGATCAACGTTGGAGTGCCAGTTGGCGTCATAGTGGTGGCATAATTGCCGACATGCAGGAAAAGGGTGACTATATCAACTGGTACTGTAGTGGTATGGGAGGGCTTGTTGGTGATTGGGATCAAGATAGTGAAACTTTTGAACAATGGCAGGCTCGAACCAAATATGTTCCAGAAGGTGTTGTTACAGAAGAAATTCAAGAAGATTTGAAAAAACTAGGCTGGGTTGCAGTCGAATGGGACGAGGATAATTAAAATGGATATGGATAATGCGGCTACCTGGTTAGCAGGTAGCATTTTATTAATGTTAGGTTTTATTGTTGTTGTTATTGGTATTGTTGCTATCAACAATATCATACATAAATTTTGGAAACCTATAAAGTTTTTTACCCCTGATAGTTGGACTGCATTTAATCCACCTGATCATATTGGAATAAAGTCCAATTCAGAAAGTTCTTTAAAGATTAAAAAAGAAACTTTGATGAAATGATTAAAACTATTGTTCTTACACAAGATCAATGGAATCGGCTTTATGATCAATTCAAAAAAGATCTTCCATTGAGTGTGATACTTATTCGAGATAAAATGAAAAATCATCTAGGATGTACCATACGAGAACACGAGGAATGGGAACCTGTAAATAATGACTATTACGGGAGTAGGGTAGTTACAACCCGATTAGATTTTTTTGATGAGAAAAAAAAGGTCATGTTTTTGTTAAAATACAGCGAATTCATTAATAAAGATATTTAGGTATGAATATTGCTCTCAGTCAACGAACTATTATTCGAAACGAGGAAACCTATGATGCCATTGATCGCTCATGGTATACCTTTTTGAGTGGGCATGATCTAACATTTATCCCCAATCGTTTGGATCAAGATTTTGATAAAATTGCAGAAAACACCGACATTTTAATACTCACAGGGGGCGATAATAGCCCCGTACGCAGGCAGACAGAGCGCAGGGCAACTATTGCTATGCTCAAGCGAAACAAACGCATTGTAGGGGTTTGTCATGGGGCATTTTTACTGACCAAATTCCTAGGAGGCACTACGGGACGGAAAACTGGTCATAAAGAAGTTATCCACAAAGTTATTCACAATAACTGTGAATATCTTGTGAACAGCAATCATAAAAACTATATCAAAACTCTCCCAATGAGTGCAAGAATTCTTGCCAAGGATGAAGAAGGGCATTGTGAAGCTTGGGTAGATCACAATATAGCAGGAGTAGTATGGCATCCAGAACGTATGGATTCTAGCTGGATTCCTGAAGAAATTGCCCATTTTTTTGGTAAAAAAATCTAAAACCCACTTGACTTTGCGGCCTTTAGGCTATATAATAACAGCATTGTGCAACAACACACTAAGGAGCAAAAATGGCCACAGTCGCAGGTGTAAAATTTAAGCCCAAGGCAAAAAAGATTACTAGTACAAGTATTCGTGAATATGCCAAACGAGATCACAGTCCTAAATGGGATGGTGCATCAACTATGTCCCCCGAAGAGTTTTTGAAATACTTTCACGGAGCAATGAGCTACTATAAAATGGAAAGTTCTGCCAAAGAACTAAAGCCTAAAGTCATTGATTGGATGGGCAGAAATGGATATGACCGGGCTGAAATATCAGCATTCAAAAAAACTGATGATTGGCGATGCCATATTACCATGGGGGCAATTGCCGCAAATTTATTAAAAGGCATGCCAGAAGTCAACGAAGGCTTTAACAATGGTAAAAATACCGGTGATTGGCTGCGTTTGGAAATTAGTAAAGTAGTTGCAGATGGAAAGAATGACGTTGAACCTGTGATTGTGGACAAAACAGCAAAATTGGCTGCTCCTGTAATTACTATTCAAGACCGTATTCGTGATCAGGCAGCTGATATGAGTGAAGAAATTGACTATGCCATAGATAAATGGATCATGGATCCTGAAACTTTTAATCCAAAAGAATTCAAATTGATTAGTCTGTTACGTGGCAAGGGAACTAAAGCACCACAGGCTCGTTATATTAAATCATTTTTTGAACGTGGTCACAAAGAATTACTTGAATTGTCCTCTGGAAATGCTGATGAACAGTTGCGAGAAGGCTATCAACATGTTAGTCGTAAAAATATTAAAAAATTGATTGAATTTTACGAATCAATTGCACAAGCCTGCGAACAAATTGCTGCCGAAGCTAAGGTGCTTAAGAAGCCAAGGGCGAAGAAAGCAAAACCTGCCGAAGAGTTAGTCAAGCGCATCAAGTTCAAAGCCATTGATGACAAGCTAGGAATTGTCAGTGTGCCTGTAGCGGGATTGATTGGTGCTCAAGCCGCTGTAGTTTATAATACCAAGAGTAGAAAAATTGGTATGTACATTGCTAAAAGTTCTGCAGGATTATCAGTCAAAGGTACCAGTATTACAGAGTTTACTGAAAAAAGCCTACAAAAAACTCTGCGTAAACCCGATGTACAACTTAAAGAATTCCGAGACCAAAATACACAGAAGCGTATTGAAACATGGTTTGGCAAGATCAAAGCCACAGAAACTGTGATGAATGGTAGAATGAATGAAGAAATTGTGTTGTTGAAGATTTTTAAATAATAGGAGATATTATGGTTAATTTTATAAATTGGTGTAGCAATAATCGTAAACCCATTGGTTATGCCATTGGTGGATTAAATGTAATTTCTGGATTGTTTGCTATTATGTCAGGTAGCATGATATCCGGAGTGGCCTGTTTGGCTATAGGTGTTTTAATTGTTTTTGATGCAAAGGTGTTCAAATGATCTCAATAAAAGAATGGATGGAATTGGTTGACTATAAAATTACCGAAGGTGATACTTATGGGTGGCAATGTTACGGCCCCAATGCTTATCAGCTGAATAGCTGGAATGGTGTCCACGGTAAGGGCGGGCATAGTTTTAGTATTGTGTTCAGTACCAAGAGTCAAAAGGTCTACGAAGTCAGTATGTGTGATTATACCAATGATCGTGCTTACCGAATGATTAATCCAAAGTTTCAAGAAAAGCATCGTAAAGAAGCAATGGAACGAGGAGTTAATTTGAACGAAGCATGGGATGACGTGGACTATGTGGAATTGGATGTGGTGGATGACGTTATCCAAAAGGCACTGGCTATTCGTGCAGGAGAAGATTATGATACTCGTGTGCAAGTAGAGGTTGACTTTTCGGATGAAGAACTGTTACAATATATGAAACTAGCGCACCAGCGTGATATGACCTTTAACGAATTTGTTGAAGAAGCGTTGCGTCATGCTATTGAAGAAGTAGAAGCTGGACGTCTTACCAAAGAAGATGCTCAGAAATGGAAATTGGAAAGTCAAGAAATATCTACAGAACAAAAAGGCCTGTATGACTGACAAAGTATTATGCAAAGACTGTAAACACAGCTTTAGAAAATTCTCCGATTGGTTATGGCACGGTGAATCATCATTTGCTTACAGTTGCCGTAAAAGTTTTAGACCAACACACGACGAACCAGATCTAGTTCTTGGATCTAAAAAGGTTCCAGCCAAATATGAATCTTGCGGTATTGCTAGAATTTCAAATCCTAATCTAGATTATCGCTGTGGTGAAGAGGGCAAATTCTGGCAACCAAAAAATAAAAAGGACTTGTTCAAATTTATTCGACATGTGAGTGTATGAGATGATATCATAGCCGTCATGGAATTTACATGTTGATACAATTTAGGTGATAAACATTATGAGTGGTTGGAATACAATTGAACGGATTCGAAGGCTTGAAGAACAAATTGACAAGCTGGGTTTTAAGTTTGCCAAAAGCAAGCACAGTGATTGGAGTGATGATCACGGAGCCTTGAGTCTTGTGCCAAAAGATCCAGATGCATTACCAATTTACAGTCGCGATGCTGAACTGTATGTGGGTAGCGTAGAAGGATTGGAAATTTGGCTGGCTGGTATTCGTTGGGCTCGTGAATACGACATGATGTTGAAACTGAGCGATGACAAAAAACGTGCTCGTAAAGAGCAAGACGAACGCAATCGTATGTTATTGAAAACTATCAAAAATAGTAAAATTCCAGAAAGAGTCAAAACATGACATTGCCTGATGAAAGATATCGAGCAGTAGTACAGACTCGAAGATTCTTGTTGGATCTTTGTAATAGTGAACATACTCCCAGAGTACCTAAATTGATACGAGACACAGCACGTAGCATGTTGAGGCACTATCCCACTCAATACGATATGGAAATGGTTGCAGACAAAGCACCTGAAGTATTTCAAGAACGTATGGAACCGTTATATCGTATGGTCAAACAATACGGCATAGATAAGAAAGATGAACAATGAAAATTGGATTGAGCTACAGTCGGTGTATTAGAGATATTGTCGAAGGACATGTGGATATCAATGATGTCCTAGTCGTTATTGCTCGCACAGATTTTGATCCGCGAGACGATAATCAGTGGAATGGTATTTGGATGGGATATCGTCAACGTGACGGCTGGAGCAATCCTGAATGGGCTGACTATACCAACGACGATGAAGATCGATTCCGTAGTGTTAGCATTGAACTTTGGGAAAGTGGTAAATTTCATCAACCTCGTCAGTTTGGAGCCTATGCGACTAGGCGATCAGAAATTTGGTTAGAAACAGTTCTACCAAATGATGAACTTGATAAAAATCCCACAGCCAAAAAAGCATGGGATCAATTTCAAACTGTGGCCGGATTGACCAACGTAAAATTAGACAAGGATTATCAATGACTGAGGAATTTGATAGATACGATGCTTTTGAAAAAGAAATGCAGGAAAAGTTTCCCAAAATGTTTACCGAGCCCTGCGGAGGATTTTGTTGCGGGGAAGGCTGGTGGCCAATTCTAAAAAGTCTCTGTGGGCAGATTCAACACCAAATTGATTGGAAGGCCAAACAAGGACATCACGTCCCACAGGTAGTTGTGACACAAATCAAAGAAAAGTTTGGTGGCTTGCGCTTCTACTATGACGGGGGCAATGAATATATTGACGGACTAGTCAGTATGGCAGAATCATGGGCTGATCACACCTGTGAAACTTGTGGCAAACCTGCTACGAAAAAAACCACAGGATATATTAAAACTGTGTGTGATAAACACTATGAAGAATTTAACCAATACAAAAAAGGAAATCAACAATGATGAATACACTAGTACCCATGGTGGTAGAAAAAACTGGTCAAGGCGAGCGTGCCTTTGATATTTTTAGCCGATTACTCAATGAACGAATCATATTTTTAAATGGCGCAGTAGATGACCATAGTGCCAATTTGGTCATTGCACAGATGCTACATCTGGAAAGTTCGGACAGTGACAAGGACATACATTTTTATATCAATAGTCCTGGCGGGGTAATTACCAGTGGTATGGGTATCTACGATGTCATGCAATTTGTCAAACCAGATATCTGTACCTATGTGATTGGCCAGGCATGCAGTATGGGTAGTTTTTTAGCACAAGCTGGCACTGCTGGTAAACGATTTGTGTTGCCACACAGTCGTACCATGGTGCATCAACCCAGTGGCGGTGCTCGAGGTATGCAAAGTGATATTGAAATTCAATATAAAGAAATTACTCAAATGAAAAAAATGCTAACAGAACTGTATGT
>Ga0209189_1002367_pt1 | contig 13217 bp, 14 predicted proteins | sample C_130820_EF_Meta_FD_187308 | JGI IMG/M metagenome (GOLD analysis project Ga0209189, IMG submission 187308) | Freshwater microbial communities from Lake Croche, Canada to study carbon cycling - C_130820_EF_MetaG (SPAdes) (version 3) | ecosystem: Environmental > Aquatic > Freshwater > Lake... | reverse complement strand
TTACATTCCTAAGGGTTGACCGCCGGGGGCGGCACCGCCACCTGGAGCTGGGGGAGGTACACCTTGACCGCCCAATGTTTGTTGACTCATATCCCCTTCAGTATCCTGACCTTCTTTGTCATAATTCTTTTCGTATGCATCATCCAACTCGTCTAGTTCAATGTTCTGACCAGCTAAGTCAATACTACCTTCACGGATATCATTCATTAATTGTTTTGGAATCTCAATACGAACTAACCAAACTTCACGTTCAATCATTTTGGGATAATGTGTTCCGGCTTTGTAATCGTCAGGGCTATCAATTTTGATAGGTACTTTGATTTTTGTCTTTTTAAAGTGTACAGTGCAACCCAACTTGATAATTCTTTTTCCTGCTCTTGGATCGGGCATTAGTTTGGCAGGATACATAAAAATACATGCCACCGTGTACTTTTTAATCTTTGGTCCATCAACTAATTCACCCAAATCCCAGTTCTGATAGGCGTACATATCGGCTTCATCTAATACTCGTTCAAAGTCTAATAATGTGGATAGGGAAGCATCGCTGGTGAAAATACCCTTGATACTGTCAATAATACTAGGGTAGTCAATATCTGTGAAAAAATCGGTTGTTGGTGACTTCATAATAAAGTATTTATCATTTAAAATCTTATTATGTTGATTTAAGAAATACCGGGGTTAGCCTAATATTTATCATAATACGTGTGAGAAATACATGACTATTAAACACACTACCAGAAGTCTTAAATAAGTGTGAGAGGACAGCAAACTCTCATTTCAATAGGAGAATTTAACTTGAGCAAAAGAAAAACTGGTGCTCTCCGACAGGAGCAAGAAGCTAGAACGTCATATTCTAAAAAACAAGAAAACACATACTACACACAGGAATCAAAAACAATCAACTTTAACTCGTCAAAACCTAAATCAACAAATAAGCATATAGAACTAATACCCAAATCACTCAATCAGGAAAAATACATCTTAGCATTACTAAATCCAGAAACGGATATAGTAGTGGTCAGCGGTCCTGCGGGTACTGGTAAAACTTATCTAGCTATGCAAGCGGCGATTAAGGCTATGAAAGCTGGAGAATGTGAACGGATTATTCTGACACGTCCTGCAGTGGGTGTAGATGATGAAAAGCATGGGTTCTTACCAGGAGATTTAAACGCTAAAATGGAGCCATGGACTCGTCCGTTGCTTGATGTATTGCGTGAATACTACACAGCAAAAGAAATTCAGTACATGTTGGAAGAACAGATTATTGAGATTGCTCCACTAGCCTTCTGTAGAGGTCGCAACTTCAAAAGAAGTTATGTAGTGTTAGATGAAGCTCAGAATTGTACACCTAGTCAACTCAAAATGATTATGACTAGAATCGGCATTGGCAGTAAGATTGTAGTTACTGGCGATATTGAACAAGCCGACAGAAAATCAGCCGACAACGGGCTACTAGACCTACAAAATCGTTTGGGGAAGGGGGTGATACCAGGTTTGCAGTTATGCAAGTTTGAACTGAAAGACGTTCAACGACACCAAATTATTGAACATATTTTGGGTCTATATCAGTAACCTGGTCATCCGAGTCAGAGGGGGAGATTACTTCCCCTCTCCAACCATTCTCATCGGACAATCTATCTACAATAGCAGGATATACACCCTTGTAATATGCATACAAATTACCCCAATCAGTATCTACTCGTTGTCCATCAATAATGCATTTGTTAACTTTGCGTTCCCGAAAGTCCATAATTATATTGACTGTTTGAAGGTCAGAATTTTTGATTTTCTTCCCCAAACCAACCATCTCATCAATTTTACCGTCAGGTTTCTTTACGTAAGTTACAAGTAGATATCTCATGTTGTTAGTTCTGCTAATGTTGCTGCCAAACTAATTTCAGGAATGCCAACCATTGATAGATTTACTAAGCCATTGCGAATTACAATGATTGCTTGGTCTTTTTGTTCTGGAGTCTTGCCCCACAAGTCTAAGTTATTATACATCCAACGATATGTATCTTCAATACGTGTAGGATACAATGCTAAATGTTGTAACAATTGCTGACGACCTTCGATTACTTTACCACTCTTAAACAAACTAGTGGCTTCAAGCAATAATTCATCTTCGCTATTACCTATACTTACTGGTGGTAGTAATGTTCCTGTACTGCTGTTAACTTGAACTTGATTTAAGCACTTACGCAAGTCTGGATATGTGGCACGGACATAACTATCTAGTGTATCCAAATCAAATTGAACGTTTTCAGTAACCAATACGGTTGCCGCCCTTGCAGTAAACTCTGTCATATCAGTTTTAGTGATATGGAATTCGTGACAACGACTCTTAAGTGCAGGGATAATCTTGTGCTGATAGTTACAAGTTAGAATATAACGAACTGTACCCGCGTAAGCTTCCATGTCATTACGCAATGCCGCTTGTGCTGCCGCTGTAAGATAATCTGCCTCATCTAATAGAACGACTTTGAAGTTACCAAAAGGCATTGTTTGTACAAAGCCATTGATTTTATCACGCATATTGTCAATGCCGTTTTCACGTGACGCATTAATTTCTAACACATCGTATTCTTGCACATCCAATTGATGTATCAATACTTTTGCAAGTGTTGTCTTTCCTGTACCGGGATCGCCGCTTAACAATAGATGCGGGATAGTACCAGAACTAATCCAACCCTCTACTTGTTGCTTTTGTCGTGCGTCAACAAAAACATATTCTTCTACTGTTGTAGGGCGATACTTTTCTACCCAAAGATTGTTCTTCATCGTTTCAATGCTTCGTAAGTGATAATGTGATTAAGTGATTCGCCCAAGTCTTTTTCATGGGGTACGATATGCAATGAGTTTTTCATTCTGTCTGATTTTTCATCATAGTGACGCAATTCAACTACATGCCCGCCATTAGCAGGATATAAATTGAAGCAAGTGCCACGACTTTCTAACTCACCAGATGAATCATGTCTTACTGGATTAAGACGAACATTGTTTTGTCTTTTACTACCAGTAATAGCAAGATTGGGTCCGTCATCATAATCTTTCTCTTGCGGAGTGTTGTTTGCCCAGCGAACCTTCTTTAAAAACCATTTATCAAACCACTTCATATTAGTATACCTTATCACTCATTGTATCATCATTGGGAAGTTCATCACTAACTAATAGGATATCGTTAGGATCAACTTTACGAATTGTTTTCTTACCTGTTTCATCTTCAATATCAATACCTCTAGTCCATCGTCCATGACTGATTAGTATCCATTCACCTACTTTAACATCAGTTTGCTCTGGACCAACAGCATAGACTTGTGCCCATCGTGGTCTAATACCTGAACTCTTACCATCATCACCCGGAATAATAATTCCACTTGATGTAATACGTGATTCAAAACTCATATCGGTAACAATGATTGCGTTACCGATAGGTTTTACTGCTTTAACTTGATGTGCTTCAAATGCTAATTTACTCATGTGTTTATTATATGTGAAAGATTGTATATTTTCAAGGCTTTTGGCTAACTACTTTAACAATGTCATCGACCGAAAAATCATCGGCTACTTCATCATCATTTAGCAGTTCCATTTCCTCTGGCGTAACAATATCTACTTCTTCTTCTTCTACTGGTGGCGGAACATACATTGGTTCATCAGGTGTTAGCTCAGATTTTTTAATTTCGGGAAAAGTATCATCTGCTGTTGCTTGACGTAACTTGTCTGCCATGCCGAGACTGTCAGCTTTGTTGGATACTGTTTTATTGTATACCGAATTAATACGTTGGTTATTATCCAAAATAACCTGATTTTTTCCATCAATAACATCACCACGTGCATTTACGCCCATGTTACCTGCGGCTCTTACATGCTCAAATCTACCGGCTAGTGCTGCCATATCAATTTCTTTTCCGATTGCGGATCTCATTCTAGACATTTTATTACTCCTTATTTTAAAAACTCGTCAATTGACAAGTCATAGTATAAACTATTTATCCTGTGTACACCTAATAGAAATAATACAAAACTAGCGATACTACTACCTCGTCCTACTCCCCAAACTACATTATTTGCTCTCATTGTGTCAACCAAATACTTAAGATATCTTAGTAACGGGAATAATCCACGTTCTTGGAACAATATCAATTCTTGCCCAGCACGTTGTAGTTCAGCGTATCCATTTGTTTGGTCAAGAACAAATCTAGCAATATCCATATCAATATATTCTTTTGGCATGAACCATTTGTTTTGATTCTGTGTGTCAAATTCTTTTACAGATAGATTTGGTTTAGTGTATACGGTGAATTGTGGTTTATTTACAATTTCTAATGATTCATTAAAGATGATAGGTTTATCAACCAAAGCACGTTTAAGTTGTGCTTCTGGATCAGTTAGGTAGATATTACAAATATCATCATGTGACAATATCTGTTGACCAAATTCATCTGTATACATTTTGCTATTGTAACAGATTACAAAACGAATGTCAAATTATGATTTGTCCGTTTTATTGTCAAAGTTAGCAAACATAACTTCGTTAGATGGACCTGTAACAATAGGAGTTATGGGTGTTTCTTCCCAACCAAGATACAAATCTTCCCAAGTAACATTATTTTTAATTAATTTTACAATTTTTTTAGATTTGTTTTTCTTGGTTACAGAAGTTGTTCTAATAGTAGAATCATTCCACCATCCTGGTTTATTAAATGGTCCTAAGTTTTCTTCTATTGAATGTTTACACCATACTCCGTCACTCATGCTGGACGATATAGTAATATCAGTTACAACTAACCTGCCTTCATTGATGGTATTTAGTTTGGAAATAAGCATAATACCAATAATTTGGTCATATGGTTCTTCAGGTAGTGTGCAAACTTTTAAATCAGCATCCAGATACTTCTGTATTGATTCATCTTCATCTTCACAAATGAAAATTGAATTCTGTAAACAGTGATTTAAAAAGTATTTGATACGTTCTAGTGCGATATTCTGTTCACGTATGATTTCGGATTCAACATTAAAGTCTACATCAATCTCATAGTTGTTCAATATAAATTCATTGCTGAAGTATACACCGGTTGTAAATGCAAATGCACTATTAATTCTTGCTGTCATTGGATATGTTTATCTGTTGGTCGATGTTTTGTTTTTTATACATCTCATCCATACGTTTCTTTAACTCAATGTTATAGCTGTTGATTACCATTTGAATTTGGTTAGCCATATGTTGATTATTCATGCGACTTGCAAAGGTCATCTTTTGATACAAACTAGTAATAGCAGTTTGTATTTCTTCCGATGATTTTTTGGATAAGTCGTTTAAATCTAAGAATGGATGAGTAATATGATTATTCATCAATATATTTAATTAGATGCTAGTTAGTGATATTTTTTTCCAAATGATAGAGGATCCATCATAATTACCTACACAGTAGTACAAATATGTTCCATCACCGCATATAGTACCAGCAGTGTCGCCCACTGCACCAATTCCACCTGGCGTGCGTGTTCCTACTTGAAAGGTTTTTTGACCTCTACTAATAGGAGATATTTCTAATGTAGTTCCGCAATTTTCAGTTGATATCATATACTGCAATTTAACTACATCTTTGGGAACACTTACCGTATTAGTGTAAACTGAACTAGGTGCGGGATTAGCATTACTTGAATAGTTTTCTAAAATTCTAGCACTGAATCCCATACCAGAAACAATATTTCCTGTACTATCAATTGTAGTATCTGGAAATTTAATAGTTGCTTGACTGTTTGCAATTGTCAATATCAATTGTACATTACTTTGTGTTCCAGTTGGAGCCCAACCACCAAAATTAATAGTAGTATTACCTGTAATAGTACCATATTGTACGTCACCTTGACTGACATTTATTAATTTAACATCTGAACCAGAAGTATTAATATCAGTTCCTATGTTAAACGTACTTGCTCTAAAACTTTTTACCAGTGCATTACTTATTAATGTATTAGCCATATCATTGTTAAGATTGACACCGTTTAGTGCAGTTTTAACAATAGCTTTATTTTGTAGGTCAGTAATTTCTGTACCTGCAGTGGTTAAGTTATTTTTGATACTACTAAAATTATCTCTAAATCCTCGGCTGTCATTGTTAATACCGGGTATTGGATAGTTTGCATCAATGTTGTTACTGTTTATTTGGCTCATAGTGTTATTTCCGTAGTGTATTTATGATTCAATTTACTTGGGTAAAATTGTTTTTTGCGGGAATAATACGTAAAAATCATGTGAATCTAGTGGATCAGGTTGAGGGCTGGCGCTTGGTAATTTCTCCCAACTTTTCGGTGAGACGTAATTATTAAAATCAAACGTAGAACTCTTATCCACAGTGTAACGGTCAATTAAGAAATATATTTCATTAAGTTTGTGACCCCAATTATTGTTTATATTGTTCTTAACTGTTTCAGCATATCCTGGCTTAGTATAACAAATTACCCAAGCTTGTTGAAATCCTAAAATGCTACCATTTGCTTGTTGACTTGACATCCATCTTGGTAATAGTTTACTATCGTAATTTTCTTCTAAAACACTTGCAATTTGTTTCCTCATGTTATCAAAACTTGCAGGGTATAAGGTGTTTACTAAATTTGAACCCATACCAGCAAAATAATTTACTGACGCATTCATATCTGTTTCATAACTAGTATATAAATCTGTTCTGCTATCAATATTGTTACCGTTAGTAGTATCAATGCTTCTTGGTAGTGCGATTTCTTTTGATACGCTTACACCTGAAGGAGTAGCTAAGTTATCTATTACTTCACTATAGACAACTTCATAAAGTACATTTCCAAAATCATCTTTTGCTATAGCAGTTTTTAAATTGCCTAAGGTAATTTGTCTCCAATAATGATTTTTGTTAATAGCAGAAATATATTTTTCTATAGTGCTTGCTTTTATTCCATAAACTTGTACAAATTTAATTTCTTTTGTTTTACCAAAATAAATGTCATTTGGTCTGTACAAGTATTCAGTTGGTATTAAGTTAGTGTCTGTTAATAAAGAATTAATTATTGCTCTGTCGGCAAAATTAGGTGTTGCTTTAAAATACATTGTTTCTGTGGGTACAGTATAATATTGTTTCACGATTAATGTAAATTCACGTGTATCTTTCAATAATGGATAGTTAGGACTAAATGTTTCTACTGTAAATTTAAAAGTTGTATTGCTACCAAATTTGCTTAACGTAGTATTAACTTCGTTTGCTACTTTTCCTGCTATCTCACCGGTTTCAAGTAACGTTAAATTTGGTGGTAGATTGCCAGAAATTAATTTATATTGCAACGAATGTGACGCAGTAGCATTTATTTTTAATTCACTGATAGTATTATTGTTTATGATTCCCAAATAATAATTTGTAACCCAATTAACTTTTGTACTGACGTTGTTTGTTACTTTGATAGAAAAATTATATATTTGACTAATAGCGGTTGGAAAGTTTTTCTTTTTCACACGCACAGAAAAATTATAACTATTGAAGCCTTCTCCGTTGATTACAATAGTACCGGTAACCCAGCCTGTAGTAGAATTTGCAGTCAACCCATAAGGTAAATTAATAAATTCATAAATTATATCATCATTTTCAAAATCGTATCCTATGATTTTAAATGTAAAATTACTTCCGCTTTTTATTGTAGGTATGTCGTTATATGGAATATAATATCCATAGTATGGATCGCTTGGTGGAATATTAAACGACAATGGTTTGTTATTTAAGATTTGTGGTTTTCTAGAATTAGCTGACTTGTTTAGTAAATTATTCAAAACAGTTATAGAAAAACTTTGAATTGCTGTACCCAAATCATTTTCAAGTTTTACTGTAAAACTATAAGCTTGTTTGATAGGTATGCCAGTAGAAGTTTTTGGTGGTTTAGGATAACCTCTAATTAATCCTAAATTATTCATCTCTAGCCCAGGGGGCAAAGATCCGGAATATAATGTAACTTTAACTGAACTAAGTTCTACTGGTTTAGAATAAAGTAATTGATATTCTACCCAAGTGCTGTCTACAACAGTTAAAATATTTCCTTTAGTAGTAGTAAAACTAGGTTGTAATTCTCCTAATATTGTTAAAGAGAATGTTCTGTCTGCAATTTTACTATATGAGTCAGTTGCACGTACCGTGAAAGTATTGGTTGTGTCGTTTGCTACAGTAGCAGGGTAACCATCAATAACACCATTTTCAGTTAAACTTAATGGGGCAGGTAAATTACCATTTAATATACTATAAGTAACTGTTTTTGCTCCCACACTAGGGTTAGCAAGCAATACAATATGTAATAATTTGGTAGGGGTATATGTGCCTAATGAACCTGCGGGAGTTACCCATGTTGGCTGTGCCATTAAATTATCCTAATAATTTTAGTGCTAACTCGTAATGATGTTTTCTATCTTCAATTCCGATAGTACCACCGTTGATACGTTTTGTAAGACCTACAAAGTCATCATTATCACAAAATTTGTTTAAGTCATTGTTGTCCCAGAACCAACCAGCAGAACTAACTGCACCTTCTGGTGTCTCTAAATACGCAACTGTTTCTTCAACACTGATGCCTAAATCTTCTGCAAACTTTGTATAGTTAGCACGACCGGTCAATTGAATTAATCCACGACCACAGAATTTGTATCCATCACCACTTGCTTCATCACCGTTACTCATACGATTAGCATACACACGATTAGCAATCTTTTCCGGCTGACGTTCATATTGTTTTGCAATATCTTCACTTGAGAAATACTTTTTGAATGTACCCATTAATCCTTTTGCACTGTAGTTTAGATTCTCTTTAACAAAATTAAATCCACCTGACTCATGTGCTGTTTGTGCTAAGAATGCGGCTGCTCGTTTGTGATTATCGTACATGTCATAATACTCAGCAACTTCATGCAATGCTGTAGCATATTTTTTCAATACAGTTTCTTTTGTCTTTGGGCATAATGCCTTTAAAATTTCTAACGTAATCATTTGTTTTCCTTTAAAATCTTCCTACTGCAATTTCAATGACGCCCATTCCGCCATCAAAGTTTTCTAAACTCTTACCAATCACACTGCCTACTTTAGGTGATTCTTCTGCTTTTGCTACACCACCACCAGCTGATACTAACATATCGCCTTTGCGTACTTTACCAATTACTTTACAAGGAACACGTCCTTGGAGTGCAACCATTGTAGGGAATTCACATTCCATAGCAGAGTTTAATACATATGCAGGATCAGTTGAAACTACGCCTGCAACCTTTGTTGACATAATTCTATATGACTCAATAACTTCTTGGTCACCATCAAAATCAACAACAGTACCTGGTTCGATATATTTATTGGCAGCATATACTTCTGCTAAGTCAGCAAATGTAGCAGTTAATTTTGATCCTGGACTTAGTTGCCAATTACCAGTGATAGTACCTATAGCAACGTTAGACCCGGTTGTTAGCAACGGTGTTCTAATATACCCAGTGCCTACTACAGCACCACCTATTAAATTTAATGGAGTTGTAATGTCAGCACTAGAGGTTAGTCCAGCAGTAGTAGTACTACCTGATACTATTAACGTACTTGACGACCTTAAACTACCTGCAGTTAAACCACCGGTTACACCTATTGTTCCATTAGTAGTTAAATTACCTACGCTAGCATTACCGGTAGCAGTCAAACTACCAGTACTAATGCCACTAAGGGCTACAAAAGTATTTGCATTTAATGTACCGGTATCAGCATTGAATCCAAAATTGCTATTTGTAAATAATCTTACATTACCTGTAGTAACAGAAGTCATTGTTAAGAAATACGCACCTGAACTAGCACTAGCAGGTATGTTAGCTAGGTAACTTACGTTTGCACTTGAAACGTTACCTATAACATTTGCTCCTGATATATTAGTTAAGTTTGCACCACTACCATTAAAACCAGTAGCCACAACTTGTCCAGCATTAATATTTCCAGGAAGTGTTACATTACCGGATAAGGTAACATTTTTTGAACGTAAGTTACCGTCTGAATTTATGTCTCCGGTTGTTACTAACGAATTAACAGTACTTACACCGCTAACTGTTAAACTAGTCAAAGTCCCTATACTAGTAATGTTAGGTTGTGCACCGGTGTAAACAGTTCCGGATACAAGTGCATTGCCTACTTGTCCGGATACATTAGCACCTGCTACTGCATTAGCAGTTGTTGCATAACTTACTGCTCCTACTACACTTTGACCTAAAATATTTGTAAGCCCTGCACCATTACCAACTAAGTTACCCACGGCAACAACACCTGTAAGATTTATATTACCGCACGTAATATCACCGGTAACTGTTAATCTAGATAAAGTCCCAAGGCTGGTAATATTTGGTTGAGCACTGGTGGTTAGTGTTCCATGTAAATAATTTGCTGTTGCAAGATTTCCTAAGTTTGCATTATTAGTACTAACGTTTCCTAAAACAGTTAGAGTATTACCGTTGAAGGTAAGATTAGCACTAGCACCAACAACAGAATTGTTATTAAATAAAACTTGTGTATTACTCCCCACAGCCGATATTGTAGGAGATGAAATAGAATTTGCTGAAATACTATTAGCAGTTACTGATGGAGTAATAAGTCCGGATCCTACTGCACTTAATGTCAACCCTCTTAGTACACCCACGCTAGTAATATTTGGCTGAGCCGCAGTTGCTAATGTACCAGTTACACTAGATGCTGAAATACTTGTCATATTAATACTATCGGATAAACTAAGTGCAAAAATATTATTACTACTCGTAGCTATTGCTGAATTACCTGAAGGACTTCCAATACCAACTTTTAAATTATTATCAGTTTGAATAGTTACTTTTGCAATATTTGAAGATACTGTTACTGCACCGGTTTGTGTGTTTACGCTTATGCCGTTACCGGATTGTATACTACTGACACCAGTAGTATAAATTGTACCAAATAATTCTGTAAAATTGTTCTGTGCTTTTAAAAATGCAATTCTAACTGGATCAGCATCTGGATCATTTGGAAACGCGCCTAAATTAATATTTTCTTGTGCCATAATTATGCCCTATAGTGTATTTATCGTTTTTAAAGCCAAAAAAATAGCCCGATATTCTCGGGCTATTAAATGCGAGAATTACTTAGATTCCGCTTAGTTTTCTAAAATCAGACAACAAATCTGTGCTGTCTTTCATTAGTGTACCTTCTGCTGTAACAATTTTAATAATTGGTCCTGTAGATTGGTCACGTTTTTGACCATTCAAACCACCACTTATAGTTTTCATCATGTACTCTAAGTCTTGGTCTGCTGTATCATCAGCACTGTTAGCATAGCTTTCATCTACTGGGTGCTCACATCCACATGATTCCATTGGGTAACCACATTCGTTACATGAATCGTGACCTTCTTCAAGACTGCTTGTATCTGTATATTCTTTACCACCTATGCTGAATTTTTCACCGTGTGGTGTGTCTTTTAACTTTTCAGTGAAATTATTACCTTCATCCATTTCTTGTTCATCGTCACATGCACATGGACTTTCTCCGCATTCTTCGCACTCACCATCTTCATGGTCATGTTCTTCTTCGTGACCTTCTTCATGCTCGTAATTTTGGCTATCTTGTTCACCGCTATCTTCGATGCCAGTCATTTTTTTAATTAATGACATCATGTCATCTCCACCTTCATCACCCATTTCACTGTGTGCATGAGGACTACCAACTGCGATTAATTGTGCTTCTGGACCAGAATGTTCATCATTTGACATTGGAAGACCGTAGTTGTTAACTTGTTGACCATGCTCTTGTTTAGCACCACCCATACCACCTAGACCTGCATTACGCAATAGTTCAATGATTTCATGTGCATTGCCTTCTGTAGCACTTACATTCACACTGTCATGACCTTGGTCATCAATCGTAGTACTGATTGTAAGATTTTCATTAATCAATTCGTTTAATGTACTTTTCCAAGTTTCAACTTGCACATCTTTCATATTTTTTCCTTCAAATGCTCTACGTGAGCTTGCTAAGTTTCTGATAAAGCTTCCTGCTTCTTTAACACCTTCAGGATCAGATACTGCAGGTTTAAATGTTTTAGAATTGTCCGGTACTAATGGTTTGTAATCATCTTTACCCCATCCTGGGCTTGCTGTACGTGCTGCTGGGGTGGGTGTATTTGGATTAACTACAGGAGGATTAACTGAACCGCGGCCTGCACCTGCACCTTCATCAACTGTACCTTGACCTAGATAATGATGGAATGCTGTAACAACTTCACCTAAGAAATCTGGATCATGATTTAATTTATAATGTGCAGACTTAGGTGTCATGCCCATTTGAATCATTTCGTGATATACTGCATTAGCAAACTCATCAGAGTCAGAAGCCAATGTAGGATTCTCTTGTGCTAAAGTCTTACCAACTTTCTCGTAAGTATATTCGCTTTCTTCCATTACACGTGCTTCGGAAACTTTCTTTTTCTTACGCAATGCTTCAAAGTCAGCCTTTGTTAGTTTACCTTTTGGTTCTGCAACATCTAAGTTGTCTTGCTTGCCCGGTAAATCTTTTGTCTCTTTAACTTTCTTAGCAAGTGGATTCTTTTTCTTGAAGGACGGATAAGGTGCTGTCTGCGTGAATGCGTTGGAGGTTTTAGCTGGCTCTTTCTTGTCGCCAATGGCTTTTTTCATTGGCTCTTCTTTGTCACCATCTAAGAAATCTGGTTTTGCACCTTCTTTAATAGACTCTGAGCGAGGAGGTTTAAATCCATAATGACGTTTCTGTGCTTGCCTCATACGGTCAGAAGTTCTAGGATATCTAGGTCTATCATCCTCATCTTCACCGGCGTTGCGTTCTTGATTTCTAAAATCATCGTCAGCTTGCTTATATCTGTTCCACTCATGTTGTGCATCTCTATCTGGATTATAGCCGCCCTCTGATACTGGTTCTTCTTTATCGCTATACTTAGCACGAATGTTTTGTTTTGTTTTTTCACTAGCACCTTTACGACCGGCGTCTTGTAGTTTTTCAAAACCTGGACCATATTTTTTCTTACCGAGCCATGCCTGTAAACCTGATTCCTCAATTTCTGATTCATTAATCATGTTATCAGAAACTACTTCCATCCAATCTTTTAGACTATGCTTGACAGACTTCTTACCAACTTCACCTTTTGGTTTGCCACCTAGCATGCCTTGTAAGCCTGATGTATCAAACTTA
>Ga0209189_1002360_pt1 | contig 13235 bp, 22 predicted proteins | sample C_130820_EF_Meta_FD_187308 | JGI IMG/M metagenome (GOLD analysis project Ga0209189, IMG submission 187308) | Freshwater microbial communities from Lake Croche, Canada to study carbon cycling - C_130820_EF_MetaG (SPAdes) (version 3) | ecosystem: Environmental > Aquatic > Freshwater > Lake... | reverse complement strand
CTCTAACTTCGATTTCTTTTTCGTCATCCGCTACCATTAGACTAGCACTAACAACACATACGCCAGAAGAATTTAAACCTTCGCTATATTGAGTTATGTCATCCCAGAAATAGAGAATCTCAACTGTGTCTTGTATTTGCTTTTTAAAGCTGATTTTAGGTATATAGTTTCTGTCACGATTTTTGACACCAACCCACCCCAAATTATCAAAATATTTTCCCACAATTACACACATCTTAAATTCTCCAGATATGTGTATTTATTATAGGAATGATTGAAGGCACTGTTACATGTTTAAGAGGGTTCACGCTTTCGTCCCTCCCCTCCAATATGTTCATCCTCGGCCAAGAGGCACGCCAACCCGAAATTCAGTTTGGTACAGGGATATGAGGGTCTTATTACCTTAACAGTTAGGCAAAAGTGGCTGAGTTTTCTTTATCGCACGCCTTCAATCATTCACATTGATTGCTAATTATAACTTATATTTGTCGTATTCCCTAAACTAGTCCTGCCAAAAATAGCAGACAATACTCGGCTAGCTGGCATAAAATGCTGTTCCATAACATGTCCAGCTAACCCATATGCTGTTGTTCCCATATCTATATAATAAGTTTTTGTGGGCCAACGACTGCGTTTAAAAGGATAACTATGGATCAACAAACATTCATCAGCTACAGATAGGAGATTTGATCTTTCATTTGAATTTACTGCTTCTAACATTTTCAATGCTATTGCAATTTCGCCAATATCAGTTCTTTGAAAATTACGTGCCATTAGATGCACAACATAGGCTTCTATATCATTATCTAGGATGATATCTGAAAATCCCTCGCTTTCAATTACGAGATCATAGCAGCTTTTTACATAATCAAACCAATGTTGTGTTCCCATAAAAATATTTATGTTGGACAACACGATTTAATTGCTATACAATACTGTTCAAAATATCAATATATCGATCTGCTGTTAAGTGTTTACAACAATCAATATGCCCTAAATAGCATTTTTCAAAATTCCAATAATTGGCTCGCCAACGACTTTCACATCCAATACATTCTATATTTGGCTCAATCGCATAGGTTTTACCTTTTTCTCGAGATGGAATTCGATACTCAGCAGCCACCGAAGTATAACCACAAATAATAGGAGTTGTGGTTGTACCAGCCAAATGTATAGGGCCACTGTCTACCCCACACACTGCCAGAGATTGTGACATAATAGATGCTAATTCTGGAATGGTTGTTTTGTTTCTTAGATCAACTCCAAACTCATCAACATTTTGCGCTAAACTTGATTTTGGTATTAAATCCTTTTTTGCTAAATCTAAATCCATATCAGTTTTACCAACAAATACTGGTATTAAATTTTTTGACTTTAACCATTTGGCCACTCCGAGAACATGTTCAGGATGCCACATCCTAGTATCATCTCTATAAGAGGTGATTAATACTACAGCCTTAGAAAAATCAACATTAAATTTTGAAACATCCACTGGGTCTAAGGGTACATAATTTAATTCAGACAATGGAATTATAGTATCACAGAATCTTAGTGACGAAAAATGACTTAGATGTAGAGCTTTGGGGGTGTTCCTAACAAATACACCTTCACTTTTTTTATTCAACATACTGGCTGCAAATCCATTTGGTATTCCCCAAAAAGATTCATCTGTGGAGTCAAAATCCTTAAAGTTTGAATCTGGAACAAATGGGAAAAATGGCCTAAATAATTTTTTGGCCACAAGTAAGTAAGAACTGGGGTCGGTATAATAATTATCCACCATATACTTAACTACCGGTGCCGCAGCCAAAACGTCCCCCATAGCTAAAGAATTTAAAATAATAGCAAATGGATCAAGTGTGAGATTTAACCGTTTTTCACCCGACGTAGTGAATGTGTATTTGTTTTTAATTGGATTCATAATTTTAAAAATACCTTATTTGGGTGCTACTAATTTAACTCTAGCATGTACACCAAATGCTTGACGCATTGGGCCGTTTTCTAGAGCAAATTTCTCTGCGACATCATGTGGGGCAAACGTAAACCCATTTGATTCTAAATAACTTCTATTAAATTGACTGATAACAACATCCTCAGCTTTATGCCATAAAAGGTTGTCAAAATTATCTTGAAGGAATTGTTGTAATCGATGACTTCTTAAACTAAATCCACCATTACCAACAATGAATTTTTTGGGAACACCTGGTTGTAATTGATCTGGATACCAAGGAGCACCTATATAATCATATTTTAAAAATTCATCATCCCAAAGGTCTGGATGCCAAACAAATCCATCCCACTGTGCCACTAGCACAAAATCTTTACTAAAATATTTGGCTAGATCTCTAACCATGAAGAGGGAATATTCTTCTCTACTGGAGATTTTTGGAATTTTTTCAATAGCTGGGTCATCAATATCAAAATGAGTTAATAGTTTAACTTCCCCAAATTTAATATCCGCCCTACAATGTTCCAAACTTAATTTGGTACTTTTATAATCAACACAGTCCACTATAACTAGTGAAACATTATCTAGTGTTTTCATAAATTCCTAAAAAAAATATTTATTGATGTTTAATTTAGGAATAAAAATTTGTGTCAAACTAAAAAATGATTGATAATATAGACCACATCATCCAAATACATATGACACCGAATTGCAATATCTGGAGCTTTTATTCCTCTTGACCATAATTCTTTTACTTGCATGACCCTGTCTTTTTGATTCATAAATCCCCCAATATAGCAACTAGTTCATGTCAATGAATCCTTTCATTGACTTCACACTCAACAATCCATTCATTGAATTGTGTATGCTTAGTTACTATAACGCCTTGAGCCACTGCTTCGTTGACAAAATGCTGTAATAAAGCATTATAAAGTTCATCAGGCATGGTTTCTTTATCAAAAACAATTTTCATTAACTACTCCTATTCAAAAACATCTGCTTGGTTTATAGTCTTACCTTCCACATCCTTTGCAGATAATTTTGGGGCATCAATTGGCCATTGAATGTTTATGGTTGGATCGTTCCAAAGCAAACTACGCTCATATTCTGGATACCAATAGTCTGTAGTCTTATACAAAAATTCAGCAGATTCGCTAAGAACAACGAACCCGTGCGCAAAGCCTTCCGGAACCCATAACTGGCGTTTATTTTCGGATGTTAATTCAACCCCAACCCATTTGCCAAAGTTTGGTGATGAGCGCCTAATATCAACTGCAACATCTAATACAGAACCTTCCACAACTCTAACCAATTTTCCTTGAGGGTTTTGAATTTGATAATGAAGTCCTCTTAAAACGCCTTGAGAAGATTTGCTATGATTATCTTGAACAAATTTGACATCTAAGCCAGTTGCTTGTTGGAATTTTTGTTGATTAAAACTTTCAAAGAAAAATCCGCGATCATCCCCAAATACCTTCGGCTCTAAAATTAGTACCTCAGGCAGTGCAGTGGTTACAATTTTCATATCACTCTTTCCAGGTCCAGGTTCTGTGTTTCTCGGCGATCCATTCGGCACCGTCATACTCTTCCAGCTGCCACTCGACATCATCAGGAATCTCGATGACTTTGAGATCGGAATAGGGAGTGTTGATTGTGTCACTCATCATACGCTCTACCATCTCAACTAGGATAGGGCAGGTACGAGGAATGTCGAAATAGTAGAAGTCTGGATCGGTGATGTTAGCTTTCTGCTTATATTCTTCAAAGGCTTCATTGGAAAGACCAAAGCCACCATAACAGGGATTAATCACTACTTTCATTCTTCAACTCCGAAATGTTCTTGTAAATCTCGTCTAATAAACTTCAAGGCATTGTTCCAGGACAATGCAGCATTGTCCCATATTTCATTACTACCACCTCGTTCAGCATCGTGTACAATGCCTAAACATTCCTGAACAATCAACTGGGCGAAGTATTTGTGGTCAAAATTCATATAAGCATCATTCAAACCAGCCTGTTCAGCAAGTTGTTTAATTCGTTCGTTCATAGTTCAACCCCTTAACTGATTACAACCACAGGCTCTGTTCCGTCTTCACCGTACTCATCAATCAGTTTGTGCATGCGGTGATAGTCTGAAAATTTCACTGAGGCTTCTTCCACACGATCTACTGTGGGAGCCACTGTAGTACGCCAGTAGTCACCACAATTATAACTAAAATGAACTTTCATATTAGGATCACAGGCTTGTAGTTGTTGAATCAATTCTGATACTGTCATGTTATAACTCCTATTAATGTGTGATTATTTCTGACCCATGATGTACTCAATGAGTACCCACTTGGCACGATTCAGCAGTTGGCGCTGATCTTCCTGGATATTGGCCAGGGTGTCTGAATCATAAGGACCGTAAGCCATCATCTCCTGACAATCGCTCAACAGGCTTGCTGCCATCATTGCAGGACCGGACAGCTTGAAAGTCAACGAACTTTCAACAGATTCACGCATGCCAGCTACTGTGACACCGTACATGCCCACTTCACGTTTCTCTTGAGCTGTTAATGATTCGTAAATTGCTGTTGCCATTTCCTACTCCTTTTTGCGTTACAATACAAGTATTATACAATCAAAATTGGTTTGAGTCAACCAAAATTCCCAAATATTAAACTGTTGCTTTTATGCAACATTACTATCTTAATAAAGACTTTAGATGTTGCTCAAATGCAACAAGAGTGAAGGGTTTGATTAAGAATGAAGTTATCCCCATTTGAGCCAATCTAACTAACTCAGCTTTACTAAGTGCAGATGCAATTACCATAATTTGAAAATCATTGACAATATGTTTCTTTTTGATTTCCTCAATGAACTGAAATCCATCAATACCAGGTAAGTCCACTTCGGTAAGTATAATATCATACTCATGTCGAGTCATATTCAATAGTGCCGACTCGGCATTACCAGTCTCTTGAATATTAGAAAAACCCATGTCTTTTAATTGTGCTCGTATAATACTTCTCATCGAAGAATTACGATCAACAATTAGAAATTTAATGGTCATATATCAAAAAGATCGATCAATTACTCCAAAAACTTTCACTGGATTGCGAGCAAAAATACGGAGTATCATACCGCTCTAAAAATTCTGCACCACTCATCAAGTTTGTCTTGGTCACATAAGTCTCGTGGATTTCAAAACGATAACCTAAACGTGGATGATATAATTCGTAGAGCTCATTACTCTCACGTAACATAGCTTCACGATCTGCACGGTCATAGTCATATTTTCCCACTAAACGCTCACCACTTTTTTTGCGACCGTCTCGTTTGTAGATTTCTAATGTGAACATCATGATCTAAACTCCTTTTTGCGTTACAATACAAGTATTATATAACCAAAATTAAGTTAGGTCAACCGAAATATTAGTTGTTTTTTTACAACATAGTGAGAAAACACCCTAGGGTGTTTTCTCAAATTGGCGGAAACGGTGAGATTCGAACTCACGGAACACTTTTGATGTTCGACTCCTTAGCAAGGAGCTGCCTTCGGCCACTCGGCCACGTTTCCTTAATACCATTACTATAACAGCAGAGTTAACAAAAGTCAAATCTTTTTAAATACCGCAGTTAAAATATTTGGATATTCATACACAGATTTACGTATGACATCCTCGACATTTGAATATGTGATCATTTCAAATCCATGACTCAACATAAATGCCGCAAGACTTTCCTTATTAAAGTGATGTAGGTGTTCGTCTGGCTTTCTATGCTTCCAATTCTCAAACCATTCATCATCAAAATTATGACACCAAGGCAATGAAATTACCACATAATTACATTTTAAATCTTTAACAAAACCAATTTCTGGATAGTGTTCCAAACTATCAAAAAATGTAATAACATCATAATTCTGATCAAAAATATCAGAGACAAATTCGCAACCTGGTGGCAAAAGATCTTCAAAGAGATCATGGCCCGAACATTTTTTTATAATGTTTGTACATACTCTTAAAAAATCACCAGTGCCATATCCCACATCTAATATCGAATCGGGAATACGACCGATTGCACCAATGGTGTAACCTAATCGCAGATGGGCCATTTCGTTTGTTAATGTTTTTAGTTGGCCGTAACCAACATCAATATATGATTTATCATATACGAATGGGTTACGATCAATTTGATGTATGACACCAAATTGATCTTTTCTATAATTTTGATTTTTCATGAGTCGTATAACTTTTTAAATTCATTCAACAGTTCGTTTTCTTATCTGCAATGCAGAATCAATATCTTGAAATCCAAAGGTTCTCTCACATTCATGACAATCCCAACATTGGCTTCTACAATTGGTTAAAAGTTTTTCTAATTTTGTTCCTGATTCAGTAGACCAAATTCCCTCATAGGTCTTATATGTGGATTTCCAATTTTTTTTAGTATATCTAGTATCGATCCACCCCATAATCCAATTATGAATTGGAGACAGATTATTATCAGCTATCTCATTAAAGTCATCTGCATAAACAGTGTCGCCCACAAAACTTATAGAAGTTTTTTTAAATTTATCAGGATTATCATAATACCAACAAGCTTTCATATATTTTGAATCTTCAGCACGGAAAGCAGGAGTTGTTAATCTGCCGGAATATTTAAGAACGTCCACTAGAGTTGCAAATTGATTGAATGTAGAAACTTCACTGGCCACAATATCCACTCCAGATCTGGGAGTTTGTTTAAATCCATCAGCCCCACGCCACCCATTACAGCTTAGATCCGCTGGACCACTAAAATAGTCCACGCTGATTATTTCGCCCACACTATCATGCTCTTTTTTGAACGGACATCTATAAATACAGGATTCGGCAACCAATAAACTGGTTAGCAACTTTTTTTGAGGATTTTTACTATTCATATAATCTTGAGCCCTTTTAATCCTCTTGAGCTCTCGAATATTTCGATTTAAACTACGGTCTAATAGAATTGTATTGTAACCAAGATAGGCATAATCAATCAGCTGCTGAGCATCTGCCACTATTTGATTAACAGTACTTTTCCAACGCATGTCGGGACACCGTTGTTGTAAAATTCCCATACGCATAATATGCTCACTGCTCATTGTGCAACTTCTAAGTCCACGATCATAATATCCGCCCACCCATTCCACAAACTGATTTAAAATTTTGGGATCCCATATCAATTCATGTGGAATTTCTATAGTGTTGAATGTTAAACTTATTTCAATACCAGTTTCCTCTTGTAACTTAAACAAGTAATCAATTTGTTGGTCACTGGCCTCGACTCCCATGGGATTCCCACAACGTCGAGTTTGCCCATTATATTCATAATAAAAAAACTTGCCAAAATAAATATCATGCAAATTATTATGAAATGCTGGATCTGCATTTTTTATTAGATTATAGAAGGTGTCGGCATATTCATTATGAAATTGGTCATAATGTGCTATTGAGAATTTTTTATTGAGATTCATTTTAAAAACTTATTGAATTTATATTCATAGTCGTGTGTTATAATTTACTATGTGCCATTTGTTATTATTCCATTTTGAATTTATTTGCATTATTGTCTGTGCTCTTCGATCATGAAAATATAATTGGCCCCGAACTCGATTAAAAATACTATCAACTAAACAGAAAAAACTACTAGGCGCACAATGTATTTCTTTTGCGTTTTCTATTAGTTTGACATATTGTAACATATTATTAGTAATACCAGCTTTGACCTCAATTACTTTTGATGGTTCAAACCCAGGAGACGACCTAAAGTTATCAATATTTATATTCATATTTCCTACCCCAGACTCTTGATGAATTAATATATAATTATCATTGCCTTGAGTTAAAGTATTATATAATTCCTGAGATCCATCAACATTTTTTGGAAATCTAAACCCTGTATATCTAGTAGAAAAAGGCAAATCATAATAATCGTATATTTGTCGATCCCAATTGATTGATATTGACATCCCCCCAGGCGACCCAACCCTATTAACATATGTGGCATATATGTCGGCAGGAGATATCTTCATTAAATTGTTTGACTTTATAAATTCTACTTCTTGGGCTGGGTTGTCAAAAGGGACAACAATAATATTGTCATAGTCTTGATATAAACAATTTAATGTTTCAAAATAATGTCTCTGTGCTGGATAATAAAGCTTATCAGCATCTTTTGCAAAAAGATGTACAATGGCATTATTTACTATGCTGTCGCCCAGACTCATTCCTCCACCATAAAATACCTGGTTAAAAATTTTCATATTTTTTCCACGTATTTTACTATATTCCAAGAATTATTATTCCACTTAGAATTTACCTGTAACATTGTCGTAGCACGAAGGTCGTGATAAAATAATTTTGCAGAAGTTTGGTTAAACATACTGTCAACTAAACAAAAAAAGCTACTGGGCACACAATGTATTTCTTTTGCATTTTCAATTAATTTTTTGTAATGCAGCATATTTTGTGTAATTCCCTCTCTAATCTCGATGATTTTTCTTTCTGGGAAATTATAGGACTTTCTCCAACCTTCAAAATTTATATTCATCCCATTTGGATGATGATATGTTGATTGATGAAGCAATACATAGTTGTCATCACCACCAGTTAGTCGATTATACAACTCATCACTACCATCTATATACTCGGGCATTTGAAATCCCAAATATCTATAGGAAAAGGCGATATCATAAAACTCATATAACTGTCTAAACCCATCAATTGGTATATTTACATATTGTGATAGATTGGGTATATATATTTCAGTATGTGTTATATCAGGACCGGCTATCTGAAAGATTTGGTTGTTTGATAACAATAGATTGGCTTCTTCTTCTGAAGAATAATGTACCACTTCAATATTCGAAGCTTCTTGAAATAAAGACTTAATAGTCTCAAAATTCGATCTGCGGGCTGGGAAAAATAACTTATTTGATTCCCTGGCAAATTTATGTACGATTGGACTCATTACAAATGAATCCCCAAGGCCAGCCAAAGTTAAACCACAGCTAAAAAATATCTCATTAAAGATTCTCATGCGTCAACCACCACGACCAGTAGTTTTTTTGGCAGGTCGATTGATCATTTACTTATTGGTTAAAGTAAACTTACCAGGATCTGACTTTAATGCATTTGGATTGGCAAATTTTTTTTGAGCCGCCTCACGAGCTAGATTGATAAATGGATTGTTACTTTTTTTAGGTTCTGTCATAATTAAACAATTTTTAAAATGGAGCGGGATATCAGAATCGAACTGATGACCGAAGATTGGAAATCTGCTGTTTTACCATTAAACTAATCCCGCATATATCATTACTTACACTTACATTGTTCCGGCCATAGGAAAAATTTCCGAAATAACTCTAGCACAATTCTTTGCAATTTCTTGATGTTCCAATTGCGTACCATTGGCACTACGTAAATCAATATAATGAATCCAACTACGCAATGTGCCACTCATATATAATCTACTTACTGTATTGCCCTCTGGTAATATTGCTCTAGCTTGCTCTTTGGCAATGCCTTTGGCAATAGCCTCGGCATAGGTTTCTTTAACAGTTTCAATAATGAATTTTTGTTTGGCATCCCACCAAGACTCCAATTCGGCATCATTGGATATAATACTGTTCTGGCGATTTTTTGTATCTTGCAGTCTAGCTTCACGAATCACAAAATCTAAATCCTGCGTGGGATCAGCATAACGTTGACTGAACTCTTGAAAACTAAAACTTCTATGTCTTAATATTTGTCTAGCAATATCTCTAGTTGTGGTGATTTCCATACATACGGAAACCATTTCAAGTGGACTCCAATGTTGATTTTTAATCAAATAATTGATTAATTTTTCACTTGTATCACTATTAAATTGATTTGATGGATTACTGACCCTAGCACAAAAAGCCACTAGCTCTTGTACGTTGCCAAGGCCTAGATTTTTAAATTCATCCGAAGCTTGACTATAACTTACTAATTTGACTTGCATATAATTGATGGTGCCCCCTGTCCGACTCGAACAGACCACCTACGGATTACAAAACCGTTGCTCTACCAGATGAGCTAAGGGGGCTTATTTGTTAATAATATTTACTTAAATTTTGATCATTGAAAACATTTTTGAAGATATGTAGAAAAGTGAATTATCTCACAACCAGTGACTACATTTTTCTTTAAATACTCAACAATACCAATATCACTCTCTACATAATGTGTTATTGTTGGATTGCTATTTAATATAGCAGCTTTATATTGACTACTTGTTTGTTGCAATCTTTCATGATGCAAACGTTCAGGCAGTGGATCTAAATATTTTTCACACCAAGCCCAAGTCACTGATCGATATTCAGCGTCCCTAGCTGTGATGATTTGATAAACACCTTGTGGATTAAATAGTGGAACCATATAATTAGCTAAAGAATAAAATTCATCCAGGCCACCAATTGATGGAATTTGATCACAATCTGGAACTAATACACCATCTAAATCAAAAGCAAATTTGGTCATCTAAATTCTCTCCTGGTAATTTACTATAATCCATTTATTATTATTCCAAGCAGAATTTACAGCCATGGCAGTTTTTTCTCTAATGTCATGAAAAAATAATTTAGCACTTGTTGGCACACTGTCCACTAAACAATGAAAACTGCTAGGAACACAATGTATCTCTTCAGCATTTTGAATTAATTTGACATATTGCATCATGTTGTTGGTTATTTCCGGAACAACTTCAATAAGTTTAATGTCAGATAGTCCTTGAGCTTGTCTAAATGCAGGAACATTGATAGGCAAGCCATGTGGATGATCCCCAGTTTGTCTATGTACAAGAATATATGGCTCATTATTAGTCAATTGTTGAAATAACTCATTTGAACCATCGATATGACTAGGCAATCTAAAATTTGTATATCTAAGATGATATGGAAGCTCATAATGAGCATAAACTTGTAAATCCCACATGGCAATCAAAGAGTAGTTTTTTATCTTTGAAAAAATTAATGGGGTTCGCATGATTCTCGATAGTCGAGTATCTGCAACATATTTATTTTCGTTATCTATTATATTATTATCTGACTTAAAGGGTATTACCTTTATATTATCAAAATCTTTATATAAACATGCTATGGTTTCGTAAAAATGTTCCCAACAAGGAATATGTAATTCCAAACTTCTATCAGCATAATGATGGGCCATACCACTCGAAACAAAACTGTCACCTAGACCGCAAACGCCTACAAAAAATAATCGATCATATATTTTATATGTGTTACTCATCTCTATACCTTATTCCATAGTCTTGACTGATTTTTTTACTTCCCCAAATTGGTTCCTCGGCAAAATAACTTAGCCTAACACCTTGTATGATTTCACGTCTAATATTTTCGGGAGTATTCCAATCACTGAACAAAACTGCCCAACGCCATTCAATGGGAGAAGATTGCATGAATTCTTTAGTTTGAAGATATGTGGATCCTTGCAAAATATTGTCATCTACAAAAACAACTCGTTTGCTAGTGTCTTCCACAACCAATTGATTAGTTTTTGGCCAATATGCCCCTAATGGCAATTTGAGAATTTGAGCAATCCACATGGCATAACTAAAACCACTACGAGTCACTGCAACAATTTCATCGGGTGCAAATTTTTTAATTTGGAGAAGCATATTTTGAAAATACACTTCCCCTTCTTCTTCGGTCATGACTCTTGGAGAATCCGGAAAGTTTTTATATTTGTCCATAACGTTATTATATATAGTTGCTGGCACAAATACAATATAAATTTATCCAAATTTTCCTAGAAAATTTTAAATGTCATTAACTTACAATTAAATAGTTATATTGAATTTTTCATTTTTTAGGGATAACAAAATTGATATTAGATGCCTTTACTTTTTTTAACGAATTTGACTTATTAGATGCAAGATTCGAATATCTTTATGACCAAGTAGATAAATTTATAATTGTCGAAGCAGATCACACATTTAGCGGTGCGCCAAAACCATTAAATTTCTTAAATAATCAATCTAGATATAAAAAATATCTAGACAAAGTGATTTATTTTCCCTATAAAGTGGATATTGAAAAATATAATTTTTCCCCGGTAATAAACAAAGATATCGATGTGATTCGTAATACTAAGTATGAAGATTTGGCACCATGGCAAGTTGAATTTGATCAACGAAACCATATAGCATATGCTTTGAAATTTTTCCCTAAAGATAGTTTAGTGATTATCGGGGATCTTGATGAAATTCCAAAAAAATCAGCTATTAAATAGCAAAAACAATAATACCATCGAAACTAAATGCTGGTGTTGCAATTCAAGAACTTTTCTACTTTAATTTTAATCAACGACAACAAAATCTTTGGCCAGGAACTGTAATAGCAACTAACGAATATGTATTAGATTTAAGTCCACAGTGGGTAAGAAGTAATCGAGCAATCTTTCCGCAGCTTTTATCAGCAGGATATCATTTGAGCTATTGGAATACTGTTAAAAATATCCAATATAAAATAGAAAGCTTTTCACATCAAGAATTTAATCATAAAAAATATACCGATTATCAAAGAATATCAAATTGTATCCGCGAAGGAATTCATCCATTTGATCCAACAATTATTTTGATGCCAGTACAGCCAAATCAAATTGATAAAGAAATTTTTGAAATCTTTAGTAAATATTCAGAAATACCATTGACATAAAATTTATCTAAGAGTTTTTACTCATAATAAAAGGGATATTAAATCCCTTTTATTTTTTAATTAGACTTCTACTAATTCATAATCCCATTTGCTTACACCGCATTCGGGACAACAAACTTCGTCTGGCAATGATTCCCAATCTTCGATTGACAATTCATGACCACAAACAACACAACGATATATTTGTTTCATTTTTATTCTCCTTTGATTAAATTACTGGAAACGTCATTGAATCTAATTTAGATTGATATGCTTCAGCATGACGTTTTTCCACCTTAGCTAATGCCGCAAAACGTTTTTCAGCTTTCTTTAAAAGTGCAGAAAACAGTTCAGCATGTTCCTTTGATTCGGCAATTTGTTCCTCAGCTTCTTTGGCAGCTGTGAGCTCACCTTCTCTAATAGCAATAGAATGAAACTGTGGATACATTTGAGTAAACTCATAAGTCTCGCCCTCAATGGCTTTTTCCAAACATTCCTTAGTATTAGGCTTGCCAATTAGTAATTCTAAATGTCCCCAGGCATGTAGAATTTCTTGGTCAGCAGTATGTTCGAAATGTTTAGCAATTTCCTCGAACCCTT
>Ga0209189_1002359_pt1 | contig 13241 bp, 14 predicted proteins | sample C_130820_EF_Meta_FD_187308 | JGI IMG/M metagenome (GOLD analysis project Ga0209189, IMG submission 187308) | Freshwater microbial communities from Lake Croche, Canada to study carbon cycling - C_130820_EF_MetaG (SPAdes) (version 3) | ecosystem: Environmental > Aquatic > Freshwater > Lake... | reverse complement strand
ATAATTGGGAGAAAAAATTATCAAATAAATGGAAAATACACTTTATTACAAATGATAATATAAATAATTATGTTAGCAAAGAATTCTATGAAAAGTATTCTAATTTAGAAATATTCAGATTTTCTGATTTTTTAAGATTAGAACTCCTTAAAAATAATGGAGGAGTTTGGATGGATGTATCAACTGCAATAGTTAATGCAGAATTTTTAGATAAATATTATGAGGAGATGATTGAAAATAAATATGATATTTGTATTTATGAATTTAAAAAAAGAACAGTTATTGAATCTGAACCTTATTTAGAAAATTGGTTTTTCATGGCGCCCAAAAATAGTAAATTTATAACTGATTTATACAATGAATTTGAAAGAGGTAGAAAAATGAATTTTGTTATTTATAAAAGAGATGTGTTAAAACCAAGTGGTATTAATTTAAAAAATACAATCAGATATGATGAATATTATACATACTTAATGCAACACGCAATTATTCATTATTTATTAAAAATTGGAAATAAATATAATATAAATAAAAAAAATGCTGATGAAAGTTTTTTTAAATTACATAATTTAGTATCTTGGAATAATGAAGAAATTATAGATAGTTTTGTTAGAAATAATGATTGGACTAATTATTATGCTATTAAATTTGGTACTAAACAAAGACAATTGATAAAAAATGAAGAAGAATTTATTAAAAGGATAGATTCTTTATAATCTAATATAATGAAAGAAACTATATTTTTTACAGATGGAGCTACACCAAACAATCACAATAAAGGACATAGAAACGGTGGCGTGGGAGTATTTTTTGGAGATGATGATCCTAGAAATATTTCATTTGGAATGGTTGAAACTGAATTTCAAAAGGTTACTAATCAAGTATGTGAATTAATGGCTTGTATTAGAGGTATAGAAAAACTAATTTCTACTGAGAAAATTATGGGAAAACAAATTGTTATTTACACTGATTCAATGTATATTGTAAATACTATTGCAAATTGGGCTACTGGTTGGGAGAAAAATGGATGGAAAAGAGACACTGGTAAAATATCAAATTTAGATTTAATAAAAAAATTATATTTTTACTCTAGAAATTTAGGAGTAATTTATAGACACGTTAGTGCACACGAAAAGGAACCAGAAGATAAAACTTCTAATGAATGGAAATTATGGTATGGTAATTATATGGCTGATAAGTTAGCAGTAGAAGGAGCCAAAAAAGTAAAGAATAAATAAACTAAACCGTATACTCAGACTTGCAAGACTCGCATTTAACTTTCCATTCTCTAATGGTATTATCTTTATAAATTATTGTTTTTGGTGTTTTACATTGTTTACAGATACCAAACTCTTCAGTATACTTTCTAATAATATTAGAAAGTTCATCTTGTTTTCTTCTATTATTTCTTATAATTAATCCTTTCTCGTCGTAATTCATATCATCATGTAAATTTTTTTTAACATAATCCATTAAATGGTCAGGAGGACATTTTAATAATTTAATAAAATTATTTATATTTGTCCAAGTAATTTTTGTTGTATCTTTTAGAATAGTTACGGTAGGAAGAACAATCTTATTTTTGTGTGTCTCACCTAACTCGGAATATACATCATGTAACATTTGTTCAAAATTCATACAAGATAATTATTATTTTGTATGAAGATTTTATTCAACTTTTTTTAAATTAATAAAATGAACACTTACCTATGTCCTCTTCTTCCACTTCCACTCACAAATCCTCCACCAGTACGACCTTGACCATGACCTGCTAAATATATTTGACCAGGTTGTTGACTACGAGGATGATTATTAGAGTATTTATGAGCATTTTTACGAGAATGATGTTTGTGAGAATGTTTGTGAGAGTGTTTATGAGAGTGTTTATGAGAGTGTTTGCGAGAATGTCTACGACGTCTTCCATAATTATAGTAATATCCACTAGAACCTCCCCACCAAGTCCACCAAGGTAGCCAATAATAGCGCCAAAATCTACGATGACGTCTCTTAGTGTGGTTATGTAAAATAATTAAAAGTAAAAATAAAATAACTATAATTAAAATTATTTCAATTTGATTCATTAAATATAAATATATAAAAAATTTTATATTTGTATTTTTTATTTTTTAATAATCTAAACTTCTTCTCCTTTGCCAAGGAGGAGAATCAGTATCTACTTCATAAGACTTTGTACAAGTTTTATCTTTACCTACATTGATTAAATTATTTGTTTTATTACCTAATAATTCAGATGCACTATCTTTAAATTTAAAAGGGTATCCAAAAACACCAATAGTGTTATATATTTCATAAAATTTATTACTTGGTTGATTTACACATTTTGCATTTCTATAGCAAGTATCAAAATATATTTGAGTTAAATCAGTCATTTTTTCAATATTTAAAACTTTATCGACAGCTCTACAAGAATTAGTAACTTTATTAAGTTCTAAAAGACTACTATCATCTGTATCATAATTTACTACAATAACTTCATATTCTGAATTTTTTAATATTTTATTTAATGTTTTAAAAGAATTAGTATCATCCTTATTTAAGAAAAAATATACCTTTTGTTTTTTGTTATAAAACATAAAAAAATATACACAGATAGCTATTAAAATTAAAATCATAATTATACTTTTTATTGACATTATATAAACTTACAAATTAATCTAAATATATTTTTATTTATTAGATTAATTAATGAAAATATACTTTATGAGACACGGATATGCTTATCACAATTTAGGATTAAAATTATTTGGAGAAGTTGTGTATAATATGAAAGAGTATAAAGATGCAAAATTAACATCTGAAGGAGTTGAGCATACAATTGAAATGGGTAAAAGCTTCAAAAATGTTAATTTTACTAAATTATACTGCTCACCATCACTTAGGTGTATTGAAACTATGATTCATTTTATAAATCAAAATAGTAATTATTATGTTAGAAATAAAATGGTTGTATTAGACGATAGGCTTATGGAACCTCAAGGGAAACACCTATGTAATATAAGAAAAGATAAATTACACTTAGAAAAACTAATAATTAATATAGATAAAACATTTAATTTATCAAATGTAGCTATTAATTATAATCCACAATATGTTGAAACTGAACAAGATATATATAATAGAGTTACATCATTTATGGAAGATTTAAGGGAATTTAATAGTGATGATGATGTTATATTAGTAGTAAGTCATTATGGATGGTTAAATAGATTTTTTCAAATAAATACAGGTAAAGGGTATGAATTTATTAATTCTGAAGTGAAGATTATTGAGATGTAATTAAGCTAATTTAATAGGAATCTAAAAAAATTGAAAATTTAATTCATTTATCACATATACTATTAAAGTATGTCTTTTAATAATGCTGATATTGATACTAATACTAATAACAACTGGACCACTGTGAGTTCTGGGTGGAGTAAGAACCGTTCACAACAATTAATTAACAACTCTCGTTCTTCTTCCCCTAATGTTCCTGTGCTTCAAACTGATTCTCCTGTAACTGCTGAAATGTCTTTTCCTGTTACTTCGAGCTCACCAACAATTGATTTTGTGAATGATATAAAGAGTACTCGGCCTCCTGTAGATTTTGTAGCTCCTGACCAAGAGACTATAAAGAACAAGACAATAACTATAGACTCTATACAACAAAGCCAAACACCACCAATAATGCAGACTCCTATAATGAATACTCAAAATTCTGCTTTTAATATGCCTACTGCTCGTTTTGATAACTGGAAGAACACTCTTGAGAATCTAAGGATTCAATATGGATTGATTAAGCATAGCATCAAGTTGATTGAGTACGAGATGGGATTTCCTCCTGAGCTTCGTGGAAAGACTCCAGAAGAGAAGGATGAAATTATCAGTAAGACTGTATATGACATTACTGTTGAGCATTTGGCTAAAATCAAGCCTGTACTAATTAATTGCAAGAAGTGGGTAGATACTATTAAACCATCAAAGATTACTGGTATGCTTCTTGAGAACTGCACTTTAAAGGAAAAGTACCAGCTTTCATCAAACAAGGATGAGATTTGTAAGTTGGTGATGGAAGCTTGTGATGTTCTCTATGATACATTCATTCCAACAACTCAAAAGGCTAAACCAATTCCTATTCCTAAAAAGGAGATTACTATTACTCAAGAGCCTGTTCCTTTTGCACCTAAGAAAGAGGAACACGATGTCACCTTTACTTTTGAACAGAGAACTGAGCACAAGGCTGCCTTACACGCTGCTCAAGAGAAGTTCTATGATATGGTCAAGCCTATTCAAGAAGAGGCAGATGATTTAAAGGAGAAGATTAAGCCTCTCACTGATTGGGAGGATTGCATCAAGCGGATTAATGTTTCTGATGATGCAATTGTGATTGACGACAAGTATACCTTTTCTAAGAAGCACTTTCTTAACAATACCTGGTTCATAAAGCGGATGAAGAAGGACTATGGTAAGATGTATGAGATGAACATTAGAATTCATATGGACAAGACCTTTTTAGTGATTACGGGTAAAAAGTGTGAATACACAATTTAGAAAAATAAAGTTTTTCTAACTAGTTTGTCTAAAAAAACTGAAAATTAATTTATTTTATCATTAAATATATATATTATATGAATCCTTTTGAAGAAGAAAATAATGATACTCCTATAATATTTAATGTTAAGGTTACCATATGGATAGAATCCAATGGTAAAAAAAAGAATACATTTATATCTGACTTACCTTATGACAGTGCTTTGTTAAAAGACCATCTTAAAAATATTAAAAAAAAACACGGTTGTAATGGTTCAATTAAAGACGATGTATTACAATTTCAAGGTGACCAGATTGATAATGTTAAAAAATATTTTAATGAATTAGGAATAAATGATATAACGATTAATAGTTCTGGGTAAAAATATAAAGACTAAAGTCTACATAGAAAAATTGAATATATTATTTTATAACACAATATTATATTAATTATGAACTCCAATCAAGATAATGAATGTATATCTCCTCAAGATATTGAATGTATATCTGTATCTAGGTCCGGGTCCCCTTCCCCGATTAATAATAATGATATTATGAAGAAAACTTATGTATGCGGACAAACTAATTGTACTTGTCCTCGTACATCTAAAAATAAAATCCATTGTCTTGATTATCCAAGACGATGGCCTTGTTATGGAAGAATTTGTAAGTGTTTTACACCAAAAAAGCTTTAAATTAAATAAACTTCTTGTTAATTGCTTTATACAAACTTCTTGTTATTTGCTTTATACAAACTTCTTGTTATTTACTTTATACAAACTTCTTGTTATTTGCTTTATACAAACTTCTTGTTATGTGTCCACTTTGTAGCAATCCATTTGTTTCCTTCAAGAACTACATTTCCTTTATGTTTTGATTTTGTTAATAATTTTTCATCTGCATCTGTGCTCCAAAACAATATTCCTTTACCAGTTTCAGGTTTAATCTTTAATCCTAATTCAACAAATTCGGTTTCACCATCTTTAAAGTCATCATTCAAATAAATTAATAAAGTAGCTCTTCTTTCACCAGCGTAATGATTAATTCTATTGCAATATTCTCTATCTTCATAGATACAAGAATCAAAATGTTCTACGAATTTACCATTTGGTTCATAAGTAGCTACTTGTAATTCTTCTTGATTTTCTCTAGGCATACCAGTAATTTTTTCTGAAAAGTTAGCTATTTTCATAATAATTGGATGATGATTATCATTTATCCAAGCTTGTTTACTTTTTCTAAATTCGTTATTTATTGCTGTGTCTTTATTATTTTCTTTGGCTAATATTTCACTTTCATGTAACCCTTTTGCTGTTGCTACCTCTATTAATGTTTTACATTCTTCAGGAGTTAAAATATTCCATATTTCTAAAATTTCATAATCATCATAAGTGTGTTTTACAATTTTTACATCTGGTGTTGATATGTTAACATTATTAAAATTATCAAGACTAGTAGAATTAGTAGAATAAAATAAACACCAAATAATAATTATTATTAATATTAATATTAATATTAATTTAATATATTTTTTTAGCATATTATATTAACTTAGAAAATTTTTAAAGAAAAGGAATTAAAATCGGTGTGCCCTAATAAAACAAGGCCCTGGAATAAATCCAGGACTAATGAATCCAATAGGCGGGGGACCTGGAATAAATGCACCTCCACCAAGGTGAACTAAGTGTTTTCCAGGATAACCTGGAGTAGGTACGGCAAAAGCAAGTCCAGGACCGTAATGTGCAAAAAGAGTGTGTCTTGCAACACTTGACTCTCTCTCCTCTCTCTCCTTACGTTCCTTTTCCTCACGTTCCTTACGCTCCTTTTCCTCACGTTCCTTACGCTCCTTTTCCTCACGTTCCTTGCGCTCCTTACGCTCCTTTTCATCGCGCTCCTTCGCAGTATCCTCCTCAATTCTGCGCTTTATCCAACCCTCAAGGTAAATGAGTTGACAATCTGTAGGAATGGACTTTATCTTCTCTTTTAGTTTAGACCATTCATCACTGGTCCTAAATAATCCACAATTAGCTCTTGTAATAGTGAAAGTGGAATTAGTAAGTATTTCATTAAGTATGATTCTTGCATTATAAGACATACAAATTATTAATAATCCATATACAGTTATAATTTCAATTTTTTTAAAAAGTTGAATTTTTATTAATTATAAATATAATCTATATTTATAATGTCAAATATAACTATTGATTATAATCTATATGACCGGCAAATTCGTACCATTGGTATTGAAGCCGTTAAACTAATTGCTTCCAGTGAAGTTACTATCATTGGTATTGATGGTGGAATGGGAACTGAAATTATTAAAAATCTAGCACTTTTTGGTGTGAAAACTATAAATATACTTGATGAATTAACAATTTCTCCTGATGATATTCACAATGGATATTATTACGATGTAATTGGTAAAGATAGATCTACCTCACTAAAAGAAGCTATTCAAGATTTAAATAGTTATGTGACGGTGAATAAGGTAACTGAAGTTCCTCCTGATTCTATTTTAATTTTAGTTAATCAAAAACCTGAATTTATAAAGCAATTCCCAAATAAAATGGTTGTTGTTTTTAGTAAGGGTGTTGCAGGTAGTATCTTTGTTAATGCTGGACCTGAACATTTGGTAACTGACCCAACTGGTGAGAATATTGAACCTCTAGAGATAGGGACTATCAGTGCTTCTGGTGTGGTCGAGTGTGCACCTAACAGTGTTCACGAGTATCAAACCAATGACTATATTACTTTTACTAATTTGGAGGGGAATAATTTGGATTATTTCAAAAGTGAATACCAAATTGAAATTATTAACAAAAAGTCCTTTCAATTGAAGAACTTTAATCTTACTGATTTTACTTTTAAAAATGGGACTGCTGTTCATATTAAAAAACCAGTAACAGTTAATCATAAAACATTTGAAGAGATTATTAAGGAGCCTAGTTATAATTTCTCTTTTGAAGATTCTGATATGATTTTCAAGTCTTTCCTTGATTATTTTGAATCTGGTAAGAAGGAAAATCCTTTGGCTAAAACTTTTGATTGTGAATTAATTCCTGTTGTTTCAGTGATTGGTTCTATTGCTGCTTCGGAAGTTATTAAATTGATTACTCACAAGACAATGCCTATTAATCAAATTTGGTGTTGGACTGATAAAGCTTTAATCCCAGACAAGGAACCTGAAAGCAAAGGATTCTTTTCTCTAGGAGATTTATATGGTACTCAATTTAGAATGGACTTTGAGGCAACATCTTGGTTAATTGTTGGTTCCGGTGCTATTGGATGTGAACTTCTTAAGAATATGGCTATGTTGGGTGTAAAGACCATTTATATTACTGACCCAGATGCTATTGAACATTCTAATTTGAACAGACAATTCTTGTTTAGAAAGGAACATATTGGAAAATATAAAAGTCATACTGCTGCTCAAGAAATTCATAAAATATGTAGTACTAAAAGGACTTATATTCATCCATTTACAGACAAGGTTTGTCCACAGAACCAAAATTTTTCTAACTTTATAATGAGACAAGTTACTGGTGTTCTGAATGCTTTGGATAATACTGAAGCAAGAAGATATATGGATGAACAATGTTTTAGAAATCAGAAACCATTGTTTGAGAGTGGGACTACTGGAACTAAAGGGAATACTCAACCAGTAATTCCTTATTTGACTCAGACTTATGGGGATACTCAAGACCCACCTGAGAAAGAAGTTCCTGTTTGTACTTTGAAAACATTCCCCAACAGTATTAATCACACAATTGCTTGGGCTAAAGATAGTTTCTTTGAACTTTTTGATAGGAGCTTTGTAAGTGTTAGCAAGTGGATTAAGGATGAGAACGCTGTAGTAGAATCCAATGTTAAAGAAGATGTTTATAGAGTTTTGGTTAAGAACAAAGTTAAAACTTTTGAAGATTGTGTGAATGTGGCTTTTAATATGTTTTGGGATAATTATTATTATGCTATTCAAAAACTAATTATAGCTTATCCTGCGGATATGAAGACCGAAGGTGATAAATTATTTTGGTCAAATGGTAAGAGGATGCCGACACCAATTGAATTCGACTTGAATAATGAAATCCACTTGAATTATATTGAAGCTTATTCTAAGTTGCTAGCAAAGTGTTATGGTCTCTGTGTAGGAGCTACTACGGAAAAAATTAAAAATATTGCTTCTAACTTTAATTATACTAGTGTAAATGAAGTAAAAGATGAGAATATAGTCTTGCCTAATAATGAAGATTATAAAGATTTGAAGTTTTATCCTCAAGAGTTCGAGAAAGATGATGATACTAATTGGCACGTTGCTTGGATTACTGCAGCATCTAATATAAGAGCAATGAATTATGGAATTCCTCCAGTATCTAATTTAATAACTAAAGGAATTGCTGGCAAAATTATTCCTGCAATTGCTACAACTACTTCAGTGGTTTCTGGATTGATTGTATTGGAACTAATTAAATATATGCTAGGGAAAAGAAAGTTGGAAGATTATCGTTCCACCTTTGTTAATTTGGCTGATACAACCTTGGTCTATTCCGACCCACTTGCTTCTAAAACAATAGAGATTGCTGGAAACAAGTTTAGTAATTGGGAACGGTTTGATTACAAAGGGGATATTAAATTGATTGATTTCAAAAAGCATTATGATGAGAAATTTAAAACAGAAATTAGCACAATAATTTATGGATGTGCTACATTATATGGATTTATGATGGAACCAGAAAATGAGAATAAGATGCTAAGTGAGTTGATTAAGGAACTGGACCCAAATGTTGATTTGAAGAATGGGTCAGCACTATTGCTACTTATGACGGATGATGATACTGAGTTGCCGGATATAAACTTTAGTTTATAAATATTTAATAAATAATTTATCATTGAATTGTGTTAATTTATTTTTCTTAAATAATTTATCCATTATATATTTTAAAACAATGCATCTTTCATTTATTTTTTCATAAGTTAAATAATTTTTTAAAACATCAGATAATAATTTATTACTTTTTGTTTTAATAATTAATAATAACTCCTCTAATAATTTTTTTATTTTATTATCAGTAATATTTTTAATTTTTTTAATTATTATCTTTTCTATTGAGCTATCTTTAACTAAAAGTTTTGAAATTATTTTTTTATTGTTTAAATAATTAACATAAGCATTTTTATCATATATTATTTCTTCTGAACCAGTTTTTCTCATAGCAGGTAAAAAATCATATGCTCCATACCAAGTATCACCAGATAGTAATATTTTAAAATTACTTAAATTAAAACTATAACCATTACAGCCTTTCTCTGCTTTATCAATTAAATATACTTTTTTAATCTTTTTTTCTTCTTTAATACTATCAATAAATTTTAATGCTATTTTAACTAATAAGGTTCCGTTAATATTTTTTTTATCTTTCGTTAAACAATTTTCCCAAGCATTTATTGATTCAATATGAATTGAATCATCTGTTTTATACATAAGTAAACATTCTTTATCTCTAGAATTGGTCATTAATGAATATACTATTTCATTTTCGTCGTTAATATCTTCTTCAATTATTACTTGATTTTTATCTATTGATATTTTATGTTCTATTCTCCCACCACCCTTTTTATTTTCTAAAAAATGATTTAAGCCTTTATAAAAATATGGATTGATTAATAAATTTGCTTTGGTGATTTTAATATTTTTATTTTTTAAAAAGTTATCAATATTTTTGTAAACGGGCATTTGTAATATAATTAATTTTATAAAAGATTTTTTTGAAATAAATTAATTATTATTAGAATTTGCAAGTTTTTCTATGATTTTAATGAGATTATCGTGGAGGTTTATTTGGGTGTTTACTTTTTCTTTTAGTTCTTCGATTTCTGTAGTATCTGTTTTTCTATTTTTACAACTTTTTTGATGTTTACATTTATTACTACTATCATTAAATTTTCTTTCGCAATAATTACATTGATATTTACGAATTACAATATCAGGTTTTTTATGAAACTTTTTATTGTGATTCCATAAACTGTTATAATTTTTATAATTTTTATTACAAATTGTACAAGATTTTGTTTTTTTATTTATTTCATCATCAATTAGTTTTATTTCAATATTATTATCAATTATATTTTCTTCTTTTTTGATTTCTATATTAATAATCTCTTCATCAATTTTGATTTCTTTATCTTTCATATTATTATTTTTGCTTTCTTTAATAATTTTTATGAAATCATCTAACATTTCTTCTTCATTTCCTTCAAAATATTCACTACCGGCAATTAACTTATATTTAGTTTGAAATATTTTTTTTAGTGTTTCTTCTAATGTTTTAGGATATTTACAACTCATAACACAAATGAATCTTGTGCCTTTATGATATTTTTTCAATCTACAGAGGTCGTTTTCTCTTGACATACCGATTTTATATTTTTTTGTGTTTATCAATTCAGTTGGCTGGATAAAATATACAGTGCCTTCCTTTTTCATTCGAGATTATTATTTTTAATATAGCACTAAAATTTTTTAATTTCAATTTTTACTGGAAATTTTTCTATTTTTTTCATTTATAATTTTTCTATTTTATAAAAAGATTTTTTGAAATATTTTTTTTAGTATATGATTTGTACACACACGGATTTATAGGAAAAGTGATATCACTTTTATCACCTTAAAAAATCATTTAAGAAAATAATATCTAAGTTATAATATATGGATCAGAAAGGTGAGGGAAAAGAATGTAAAATTTGTAATAAAATTTATGCTAATTATAATAGTCTATGGAATCACAATAAGAAATTTCATAATGTAGAGTATTCCAAAGGTATTCCAACCGTATTCCAAAACGGTCAAACGGAAGGTACTTATCACTGTTCCTTCTGTAATAAAATATTCTCAACTCGCCAGAACCGTTGGAAACACGAGAAGCAGGTGTGTAAAAATAAGAAAACAAATGATAAATTAGTAGAAAAGTTAGAAGAGTTAGAAAAAGAAATTAAAATTTTAAAGGATGAAAAAGTAAAACCTAACATCAACAACGGTAACATCAACAACGGCACCGTTAACAACATTGTAATCAACAACTACGACAAAGACAATATGGATTACATCACCGATAAATTCAAACAGAAAATTCTAAATATGATACCTAACGACCAAGTCAACGTCATACCTAAATTACTAGAAAATATTAAATTTAATTCTAATCATAAGGAAAACAATAATTTTAAAATCAATAGTGACAGGTCAAACATTTGCTTCAAATTCAAAGATAATCAATGGATATCCGATAACAAAAACAAATCACTGAATGAACTTTTAGATTATGGTAATAAAATCGTTAAACAGTTTTATGAAGAAGGAATTGAAGTGTTAAACGATGAAAAGAAAGAAGAATATCATAATTTCCAAGATAAGATTTTCAAGAAGTTAAAGAAACAAGTTGATAAACAAAATAAAAAAGACAATATTCTTAGAAATCAGATCATGAAAGAAATTGAAAATATAGCTTATACTTATACCAAAAATAATAAATAATTTCTTGAAAAAATTGTTTTTTTAATTTAGAAAGATATATTCTATAGTATAGTAATATGTCTAAAGTTGTTTCCCCATATAAAAATATCAAGCAACACACTAGAATTTCATTAGAGCCCTATTATATGAACAGTGATATTAGAAATAATATGAAGTTAGTATTAAAAAAGAAAGTAGAAAAGAGATGTAATAAAAATGGATTTATAGATGAGGTCTATAAAATCTTAGAATTCACCGACGGAATTTTACTACCTGAAAATCTGAACAGTTCAGCTATTTACAATATCCAATATCACTGTAGAATTTGTATTCCTATTGAAAATACCATTATCATATCATATATTAAATTGATTAGTAATGATTTGATTGTAGCTATTAACGGACCACTATTTATTTTCATTCCAAAGAACAGTATTGATAATAACACTTGGGATATTCCTGAAGGGTTTATGAACAAAAAGACAAATAAAAAATTACAAGTTGGAGATTATGTTAAAATTAAAATTATGGATAAAAGAATCAATCAAGGAGATTCTCAAATTAAAATTATGGGAAAATTATTGGATTTTGCAACTGAAGATGAAGTTGAAAAATACTATGGTTCAAAGATTATTAAAACGGAAAATGTGGATGTGGTTAATACGGAGAATGATGAATCAAATTATATTATTTAGTATGACATTGAATTTTTTTGAAATGCTTGAAAAAAATAACAAAAACGGTACAAAACGTACAAAACCCAGTTCTCATGATAATCTATACTCTCTTTATTAATTAAATAGGTAAAAAAAAATTGGCTACTGTAGCTCCTGGAAAAAGGGGCATAAATAATAACCAATAAAATGCTCCTGAAGTTAATATTCCTCCAACTATTATAATAATTAAATATTCAATTTGAATTTGAAAATATGTAAAATTTAAATCACTACCAATAATGTAAGGTATAAATCCAGTAATTCCGAACTTATAAGTTACATCAAACAAAATTACGAATGGTAAAAAAAATAGAATAATAAAGATAATAATAAATATGAAAAAGCAATATTAATAGAATAATTTTTAATTCTAATATCAGGTAAATTCCAAAGCATAAAAAAATATATTAGTACAAATATAAAAAAAATTATAAAACCAAATAGCCCAAAGTCATGATATAAATCAAATAAAAGTACAAGAAATAATA
>Ga0209189_1002357_pt1 | contig 13259 bp, 8 predicted proteins | sample C_130820_EF_Meta_FD_187308 | JGI IMG/M metagenome (GOLD analysis project Ga0209189, IMG submission 187308) | Freshwater microbial communities from Lake Croche, Canada to study carbon cycling - C_130820_EF_MetaG (SPAdes) (version 3) | ecosystem: Environmental > Aquatic > Freshwater > Lake | place... | reverse complement strand
CTGGTTGAGACAGTGCATCAGTCGTTACGCCATTCATGCAGGTCGGAACTTACCCGACAAGGAACTTCGCTACCTTAGGACCGTCATAGTTACGGCCGCCGTTTATTGGGGCTTCGGTCGCGGGCTTCGCCTTTCGACTAACCCTCTTCCTTAACCTACCAACACCGGGCAGGCGTCAGACTCTATACATCCTCTTGCGAGTTAGCAGAGTCCTGTGTTTTTGATAAACAGTCGCTGATGCCGATTTACTGTGACCCCCAACAGCTTTCACCATCGGGGGTACCCCTTATCGCGAACTTACGGGGCCATTTTGCAGAGTTCCTTAACCAGTGTTCTCCCGAGCGCCTAGGACTTCTCGTCCCGCCTACCTGTGTCAGTTTTAGTACGGTCACGTGCCATCAACCCTAGAAGCTTTTCTTGGACGTCCTTCGGGTGACTATCGAAACATAAGCGTCTTTGTCCCATGCTTCAGGATGTCGCTGCGGATTTACCTACAGCTACCTTCCACACAGGCGAGGGACATTTCTATCCGTCCCCTCACCTTTCAGACGCCGTCCCTCCATCGGTCCGGCACGTGGCGCAGGAATGTTGACCTGCTGTCCATCGTCTACGCCTTTCGGCCTCGACTAAGGAACCGGCTAACCCTGGGCGGATTTACCTTCCCCAGGAAACCTTAGGCTTTCGGCGAGCAGGATTCTCACCTGCTTAATCGTTACTCATTCCGGCATAATCACCTGTACACCCCGGCATCGCTCCTTACGGTGCGACTTGTATCTGGTGTACAGCGCTCTCCTACCAATTCACTTGCGTGAATTCCACTGCTTCGGTGCAGAACTTACTCCCGTTCATTATCGGCGCGGATTTGCTCGACCAGTAAGCTGTTACGCACTTTTTAAATGATGGCTGCTTCTAAGCCAACATCCTGGCTGTCACTGCAAATCCACTTCCTTAGTGACTGAGTTCTGCTTGGGGACCTTAGCAGGTGGTCTGGGTTGTTTCCCTTTTGACCGCGAAGCTTATCCCTCGCGGACTGACTCCCGGAGTAAACACAACGGTATTCGGAGTTTGGTTCAGGGAGGTACCAGGGTATGGCCCTCCTCCGATTCAGTCTCTCTACCCCCGCCGTGCAATGTTCCGAGGCTAGCCCTAAAGCTATTTCGGAGAGAACGAGCTATCTCTGCGCTTGATTAGACTTTCACTCCTCCCCACAAGTCATCCCCTCGGTTTTCAACCCAAGTGGGTTCGGTCCTCCACGCGGTTTGACCCGCGGTTCAACCTGCTCATGGGTAGTTCGTGCAGTTTCGCGTCTACCACCAGCGACATGTGTCGCCCTATTCAGACTCGGTTTCCCTGTGGCTACGGTCCTGAGGACCTTAACCGAGCCGCTGACGGTAACTCGCCGGATCATTATGCAAAAGGCACGCCGTCACGCATTGCGGTTACCCGCCATAGCGCTCCGACCGCTTGTAGGCACATGGTTTCAGGTTCACATTCCTCCCCTAACAGGGGTTCTTCTCATCTTTCGATCGCTCTACTTGTTCACTATCGGTCGTCAGAGAGTATTTAGCCTTACGGGATGGTCCCCGTAGATTCAGTCGAGATTCCACGTGGCTCGACCTACTCAGGGTACCCCCTCAACGGAGCAACTCGGCTTTCGCGTACGGGTCTGTCACCCTCTATGGACGACCTTTCCAGATCATTCCGCTAGCCTGTTGTTTGTAACTCCTCGGGGGCCCTACAACCCCGCGGTGGAAACCACCACGGTTTGGGCTCTTTCCCTTTCGCTCGCCACTACTCAGGAAATCGATTTTTCTTTCTGTTCCTGCGGGTACTGAGATGTTTCAGTTCTCCGCGTTCGCTGCACGTGACCTATGGATTCAGTCACGGCCAGTTCGGGAATCCCGGGATCATCACCTGTTTGACGGTTACCCCGGGCTTATCGCAGCCTTCCGCGCCCTTCGAAGCCTTCTGACGCCTAGACATCCCCCATGCGCCCTTTGTAGCTTGACCACCCGAATCGAGGGCTCGCAAGGACCGGAAAACCGGCCTCGGAGACGTTCAATTCGAGACATTTCCGCTACGCGCCCTCCTGCGAAGGAGGGCAGGGTTCGCCCTGGATCATCGCCGGCAAGCGCGCCGACCCCATCCAGGGCAGTAACGTATTTCTCGCTGCGTGCCGGCAGCCGTCTTTGAAACGACTGCTTCACGCTTGAGCCTTGGGAGAACGCCTCCAGAACCGCGTCTTGAGAACGCGATCCGTTCGGCATTCTTTTCAAGATGCCAACTACCACGACCAAATTGTCAAAGAACGAAACGAGCCGACCGCACCGCATGGGTACGCGGCACGAGCGGCTCGTGTTCTGTCATGGACAGAGGTTCACTTCGACCCGGAAAGCACGAAGCCATCCGCTTGCCGAAACGGGCCTCAACCCATGACAGAGACTGCCACGAGCGATCCGGCGGGAACCGATCCCGAGCAATGGGAGATCGGCCGCCCGACATCAAGAAAATTAGCGGACGGTGCGGGGGGCGTCAAGCACCGGGAAAAACAGGCTCAAAAACCGGTCGGATCGGTTTCCGCCTCCGCTCCACCGAACCCACCGCAGAACCAGAGCGTGGCCCCGGCCATCAGGATTCCGAACAGGATGATGAGTGTCAGCACGACGCCCATCAGGCATCCGGCCCGGGCATCGTCGCCGCTGAGGGCACGGAGTTCCCGAGCCGAGTGCACCTCGCGGCCCGAGGATACCGCGGCGATCGCCGCGTCGCCGACGGCCCCCGCCTGACGGCTGTTGACGGAACTGTCGAGCGCGAGCAGCAGGCTGCGCGCGTGGCGAAACAGCAGCACCGGCAGGAGCACGGCCACGGCGAGACAGATGCCGAGCGCCATCTCGTTCGACGTGCCGGCTCCGAGCACGAGCGTCGCGTAGAGCAGCCCGGTGACGACCACCGTGGCGCCGTAGTTCAGGTAGATCGAGCCGAGATAGAAGCCCGGCTCGCGGCGAAACGACAGTCCGCAGGCGGGACATGCGTCGTGCATCTGCACGAGACCGCGAAAGAGCCGCCCTTCACCACACCTCGGACACCGCAATCGCAGCGCCCGGCCGAGCACGGGAGAGCGGTGAGGGCCCGGCATCGCACGGCAACCGAGAAGGAAAGAGGCTCCGGTCGGAGTCGAACCGACGATGGCGGATTTGCAATCCGCTGCCTTAGCCACTTGGCTACGGAGCCGCGACGAACCGCACGGAACGCTACGGAAAACCGGGCAGGATGGTCAAGCCTTGCGCGTCACACCGACCCCGCCGCCCCGGCCGGCCGTGGCGTTTCTGTCGATCCTGCCTCAAAATCGGCCCGTAGGGCCTCCCGGCTTCAAAGTTTGTTGCGAAACCCCTTCCCGGCAGGCTCCGCGATCGGACGCGGGGACGGTGGCCGTCGGGGTCGCCGGCCGATATAGTCTGCCCACGTCCGCCCATGTGGCCGGCGGCGTTCCCCCGGGAGTCTTCTGCAGGATGAGCAAGCAGGGATCGTGCGACATCGGCCTGATCGGCCTCGCCGTGATGGGCGAGAACCTGGCCCTCAACATCGCCAGCCGCGGCTATTCCATCGCGGTCTACAACCGCACGACGAGCGTCACGGACGCCTTTACGTCGGGCCGTGGGAAGCAGCCCAACGTCGTCGGCTGCCACACGCTCGAAGAGCTCGTCACGGCTCTCAAGCCCCCGCGCAAGGTGATGATGATGGTCAAGGCCGGCCCGGCCGTGGACGACCTCATCAAGACGCTCACCCCCCTGCTCTCGCAGGGCGACGTGATCATCGACGGCGGCAACACGCTCTACTCCGACACCGAGCGGCGCACGAAGGACGTCGAGGCGGCGGGCCTGCAGTTCATCGGCACCGGCGTCTCCGGCGGCGAGGAAGGCGCGCTCAAGGGCCCGAGCCTGATGCCGGGCGGGTCGAAGGCCGCCTGGCCGCTCGTGCAGCCTATTTTTCAGGCGATCGCGGCGAAGGTGGGGCCCCGGGGCGACATCCCCTGCTGCGACTGGGTCGGACCACGCGGTGCCGGGCACTACGTCAAGATGGTGCACAACGGCATCGAGTATGGTGACATGCAGCTGATCTGCGAGGCCTACTGGCTGCTCAAGCACGGGGCCGGCCTCTCCAATGCCGAACTCGCGAAGGTGTTCGACGAGTGGAACAAGGGGGAGCTCGACAGCTACCTGATCGAGATCACGCGTGACATCTTCACCGTCAAGGATCCCGACACCGGCGACTTCATGGTGGACAGGATCCTCGACAAGGCCGGCGCCAAGGGCACCGGCAAGTGGATGAGCCAACTCGCCCTCGACCTCGGCGTGCCGAGCACGCTCGTCACGGAGGCCGTGTATGCCCGCTGCCTGTCGGCCCTCAAGGATGCCCGTGTGCGCGCGAGCAAGGTGCTCACGGGCCCCGACATGGCCACACACGACGACCCCAAGGCTTTCGTCGAGCAGGTCCGCCAGGCGCTCTACGCCTCGAAGATCGCGAGCTACGCCCAGGGCTACGTGCAGCTTGCGGCGGCGGCCAAGGAACATGACTGGCCGCTCGACTACGGCGCGATCGCGATGATGTGGCGGGGCGGCTGCATCATCCGGGCCCAGTTCCTCGAGCGGATCGCCGAGGCCTACAAGGCGCAGCCGAACCTCGAAAACCTGATGCTCGCCCCCTACTTCGCCGACGCCCTTGCGAAAGCGCAGAAGGCCTGGCGGCACGTGGTTGCCACGGCCGCCACGATCGGCATCCCGGTGCCGGCCTTCATGACCGCGCTGGCCTACTACGACGGCTACCGCCACGCGAACCTCCCGGCCAACCTGCTCCAGGCCCAGCGCGATTACTTCGGCGCCCACACCTACGAGCGAACCGACAAACCGGGCACGTTCCACACCGAATGGCTCGATCTGCGGAGGCAGGCATGAACGGGTTTCTGCAGGATCTCTTCGGGCTTTCGGGCAGGACGGCGGTCGTGGTCGGCGGCACGGGCGTCCTCGGCGGTGCGCTCGCGGAGGGGCTCGCAAAAGCGGGGGCCTTCGTCGTCGTGGCGGGCCGCGGGGCCGATCGCGGGGCGGCACGCGTCGATGCGATCAAGGCGGCCGGCGGCGACGGGACGTTCGTGAGCGTGGACGCGGTCGATCGCGAGAGCGTGAAGGCCCTCCTCGAGGCGACGATCCATGCCCGCGGCCGGGCCGACATCCTCGTGAACTGCGCCGGCGTGAATTCCTCGGTGCCGTACTTCGAGATCCCCGACGACGACTACGACAAGGTGCTCGACACGAACCTCAAGAGCACCCACATCGGCTGCCAGATCTTCGGCGCCCACATGGCGGCCAACTTCGCGGCCGGTACCGGCGGCGGTTCGATCCTCAACATCGGCAGCGTCTCGGCCGACAAGCCGCTCTCGAAGGTGTTCATCTACTCCGCCTCGAAGGCGGCCGTGCTCAACTACACGCAAAACGTCGCCCGTGAACTCGCGCCGAAGGGCGTGCGGGTGAACATCCTGTGCCCAGGCTTCTTCCCCGCCGAGCAGAACCGCAAGATCCTTTCGCCCGACCGCGTGACCACGATCATGTCAAAGACGCCGATGAACCGCTTCGGCAACCCGGAGGAACTCGTCGGCGCCGCGATCCTCCTCTGTGCACCGATCGCCGGCAGCTTCATCACCGGCACGAGCATCTACGTGGACGGCGGCTTCACGGGCATGAGCATGTAGGGGTCGTCGCGCGCTCCGGTTCGGAGCTCCTTGTGCCCCGTCGCCGGACGTTCACTGCGGGCCTCCAGCCCTCCGCTCACTCGACTCCGACTTCGCTGCGCCATCCATGGCTGCGCTCGTCTGCATACGCCGGCTCTCAGGGCGACAAGCAGCCCCGAACCTTCCTCAACGTATAGGGCTGATTGATGCCACCTCTTCCGGTACAGGAGGCTCGGGGTTACCCCTACCGTTGAGACGGCGTATGTGACCAGCGAAGCCATGGATGGCGGAGCGCAGGCACATCCGAGCGAGTGAAGCCCAGGATGGGCGCAGCGAGCGTCCGGCGAGACGGTACGGGGTAACCCCGAGCCGGCTTGGGCGCGTCGAGTCGCGCAGAAGGTACACTCGAAAGGCCATGTCGCACACCATTGTCATCTTCGGCGCGTCGGGCGACCTCACGAGCCGCAAGCTCGTGCCCGCGCTCTACAACCTCGATCGCGCCGGCACGCTGCCGGCCGACACGCGCATCGTCGGGTTCTCCCGCACGCCGATGACGGACGAGGCGTGGCGGGCGAGCCTGCGCGACACGACCGCCATGCACTGCGACTGCGGTCCGCTGGACGATGCGACCTGGCTGGCGTTCGCGGGGCGGATCCATTACCAGCCGGGCGACATCGGGCGTGCAGAGGACTTCACGGCACTCGGCGAGAGGCTGAACGCGCTCGAGGGCGGCCAGTCCGCCACGCGGGTCTATTACCTGGCGACGGCCCCCCAGTTCTACGAGTCCGTCGTCGCGGCCCTCGGCGCGCACGGGATGGCCGAGGAGTCGTCCGGACCGCGCCGCATCGTCGTCGAGAAACCGTTCGGCACCGACCGTGCGACGGCCCGGGCGCTCAACTCCCACCTGCACACCGTGTTCCACGAGAGTCAGGTGTTCCGCATCGACCACTACCTCGGCAAGGAGTCGGTGCAGAACATCCTCGCCCTGCGGTTCGCGAACACGATCTTCGAGCCCGTTTGGAACCGTCGGTACATCGACCACGTGCAGATCACCGTGGCCGAGGAGGTGAAGGTCGGCCGGCGCGGGGGCTACTACGACACGGCCGGCGTGCTCCGCGACATGTTCCAGAACCACCTGCTGCAGTTGCTGATGGTGACTGCGATGGAGGCGCCGGTGCGGTTCGAGGCCACCGCCGTCCGGAACGAGAAGGTCAAGGTGCTCGAGGCGATCCGTCCGCTCGAGCTGGGCGAGGTCGCGGCCGCGGGCGTGCGCGGGCAGTACCGCGGCTATCTCGCCGACCCGGGCGTCGCCCCGGAGAGCCGGACGGCGACGTTCGGTGCGATCCGCCTCGAAATCGACAACTGGCGCTGGCAGGGCGTCCCGTTCTACCTCCGCAGTGGCAAGGCCATGAGCTGCCGCACGACGCAGATCGTGATCGGGTTCCGGCAGCCCCCGCTCGAGCTCTTCGCCGAGGGCCGGCGCACGTTCCATCGGGAACCGAACCGCCTCGTGATCCAGATTCAGCCGGCCGAGGGAATCCAGCTCCACTTCCACACCAAGGTGCCGGGCGAGGGGATGCGGCTGCGGCTCACCGACCTCGAGTTCAGCTACTCGCGCGAGTACCAGGGCCGACTGCCGGAGGCCTACGAGCCGCTGCTCCTCGACGTGCTGACCGGCGACGCCAGCCTCTTCGCCCGCGCGGACGAGGTGGAGAAGTCGTGGGAGATCATCGATCCGTTCGTGCGGGCGTGGAACTCGGTGGACATGCCTCCGGTCGATCTCTACGAGCCCGGCGAATGGGGGCCGGCGTCGAGCGCCGCATGGATGGAGGCACAGGGACGCGCGTGGTTCGACATGTGCCCGGTGCTCACGTGAACGGCCCCGCGATCGGCGGCGTGCGACTGGCCGCGCCGGTCGTGCAGGCGGCGCTCTCGGGCTACAGCGACCTGCCGATGAGGGTGCTGGCACGGCGGTTCGGGGCGGCCTACGGCTTGTGCGAGGTGCTGCTCGACACCTTCGTGAACGTGATCGGCACGAACCGCCGCAATCTCGCCCGCGTGGCCGTCTCCGACGAGGAGCATCCCGTCGGCGGCCAGCTCATGGGATCGAATCCCGACGACTTCGGCCCGGCGGCCCGGCGGCTCGTGGAGGCGGGGTTCGACGTCATCGACATCAACTTCGGCTGCCCGGTCAAAAAAGTGCTCGGTCGCTGCCGGGGCGGCTACCTCCTGAGCCAGCCCGCGACCGCCCTCGAGATCGTGGACCGCGTGCGCGGGTCGGTGCCGGCCCACGTCCCGGTCACGCTCAAGATGCGCCGCGGCATCGACGACTCGACCGCGAGTGCCGACAACTTCTGGACGATCTTCGACGGCGCCTTCGCACGCGGCGCGGCGGCGGTCACGGTGCACGGCCGGACCGTGCGACAAAAGTACGTCGGGCCGAGCAACTGGGCCTTCCTCGCCTCCGTCAAGCGGCACGCCGGCGATCGCGTCGTGCTCGGCTCGGGCGACCTGTTTTCCCCACGCGCCTGCGTGGCGATGCTCCGCGAGACCGGTGTCGATGGCGTGAGCGTGGCCCGGGGTGCGATCGGAAACCCCTGGATTTTCGCCCACACGCTCGCGCTCCTGCGCGGCGAACCGGAACCGCCGCCGCCGTCGTTGCACGAGCAGCGCGACGTGCTGCGGGAACACTTCAGGCTCGCCGTGGAACTGCACGGCGAGAGTCTGGCCGGCCGCTCGATGCGGAAGTTCGCGATCAAATACGCCCGCCTTCACCCGGAGCCGATCGCCGTCCGTGACGCGTTCGTGGCCGTGAAGGTCAACGCCGACTGGCAGGCCGTGCTCGACCGGTTCTACGCGGCGGACGGCCCCGGCCGCGACCCCTCCGCCGACGTCGACGAGACGGCCGACTGCGCGGAAAGCGCCTGATCGATCTCACGTCGCACCTCACCGTCGTGCTCGACCTCGCGCCGGGACTCGAGCGTTCCGCGGCAGAGGTCGGTCAGCACGCCCGCTGCGATCCAGCGTCCGAGCGCCCACGCCGCCGCGCCGCGCACCACCGGATCCTGATCTCCCGCGGCGGCGATCAGCGCGGGGCCGCTCGCGGGGTGCGGCCGGTTGCCGAGCACGAGTGCCGCCGAGCGGAGCAGACCGTGCCGCTTGGCCCGGACGAGGGGCGTGCCGCGAAACCGCGCGCGAAAGCCCGCCTCGTCGAGGGCGAGCACCTCGGCGACGTCGAGCGTCATGCCCGTGCGGGGCTGCAGTTCCGGCGCTGCGGAACCTGGCGCGTGCCGGTTCCACGGGCAGACCTCCTGGCACACGTCACAGCCGAACAGCCAGTCGCCGAGCCCGTCACGGAGGTCCACAGCCACGGGGGCGTGGTCCTCGATCGTCAGCGCGCTGATGCACCGGGAGGCGTCGAGCACCCGCGGCGCGAGGAAGGCCTGGGTGGGACAGGCATCGAGGCAGGCCGTGCAGGTTCCGCAGTGGTCCACCTCGAGTGGCACGTCGGGCGGCAGTTCGGCCGTCGTGAGCAGGACGGTCAGGAAGAAAAAGCTCCCCGCCTGCGGATCGATGAGGAGGGTGTTCTTGCCGATCCAGCCGAGGCCGGCGAGCCAGCCGTATTCGCGTTCCGGGAACGGCACCGAATCGACGAACCCGCGCGTGCGGCAATCCGGCAGCCGTGCCTCGAGCCAGTCTCCGAGCGCGTTGATCCGCGTTCGCAGGAGGTCGTGGTAGTCCCCGCCCCATGCGTAGCGGGCCACCCTCCCCTGCCCAGCCGTCCCGGCCGCTCCGACATCGGCCGTGGCGTGGTCGGTGGCGAGCATGACCACGCTCCGCGCGCCCTCGAGCAGCGGTCGGACGTCGCGGCGCAGCGGCTCGTGCTCCCGGAGCCAGGGCTCCATGGCCCCGGCGAGTCCGGCGTCGAGCCAGCGCTGAAATTCCCGGTGGATGAACGGCGGCCTCCGCGCGGGATCCGCAGGTGCGACGCCCAGCCGCCCGAAGCCCAGCCGACGGGCCTCGCACCGCAGGTCGCGCAGGAGATCGGCGACGTCGAAGTCGGTGGACTGGTTGCCGGGGGGCATCGGATCAACGGTTGCGGCGGCAAGCCGGGCAGGATGGGTTGTTCGACGCCCTCCGCGGGGCATCGCGACCGGGATCGCGGGGGGAACTGGTCTGGACCCATCGGGGGGAGTCGCTATTGTCCCGCCCGTCCGCAGTTTTCCAAACCACCCGCACCCGTTCTTTCGCGGAGAGCCAGCCGTGCCTCACGCCCTCGCCTTGGCCGCCCTGTTGATCGTCGCCTCGGCCGGCTGCCAGACGCCGCCGCAAACGGCGGCGCCGACCTACGGCGCCACGGTGCCTCCTCCCGCCACCGGCATGATCGGACAGCCCGCCCCCTACGCGGGCTACGTGAGCGCACCCCAGGGCGCAGCCTACCCCCCGGCGCCGGTGATGCCCGGCCCCTCCACCTGGCAGCCGTCGGCTCCGGCCGCTCCAGCCGCGCCCGCTCCGAACACCTGGAGCTGGTCGCAGTCCGGCACTCCCGCCGCGCCCCCCTCCGTCCAGCAGTATGGCAATCAGCTCTCGAACCAGGCCCAACAGTACGCCAACCAGATGCAGGCCCAGCCGCAGCAGTGGGCCAACTCCACGCAGCAGGCGATCGCCAACCAGCAACAGCAGCTCGCGAACCAGATGCAGGCGACGACCAACCAGTATCAGCAGGGCTTCAACAACCAGGTCAACCAGTTCAACAACCAGCTGCAGCAGAACCTCCAGACACAGCAGCAGCAGCTGTCGGGGCAGATGCAGCAGGCGACGAACCAGCTCAACTCCCAGATGCAGCAGGCGATGCCGCAGCAGCAGACCGTGAACGGCAACTGGTGGCCGTTCCAGAGCCCGAACAGCGTGCCCCCGGCCCGTGCCACCCCGGCACTCCCGGCCCGGTACTAGCTACTAGCCAAGAGTTCCGCATCGCTCCTGGCAAACAGCTCCGGCCCGGGGCTCCCCGTGCCCTCTCGCCGGACGTTCGCCTCGGCCCTCCCGGCCGAGGCTCACTGCATGTCCGCTTCGCTTCGGCATCCATGCCTGCGTTCGCTCCCACAGCCCGCTCGAGGGCAGCGGCCAGCCCCGAGCCTCCCCTTTCCGGTTGAGGAGGCTTCGGGCTCCCCGTGTCCCGGGAGCCGGCGTATGCAGACAAGCGCAGCCAGGATGGCGAAGCGAAGTCGGAGTCGAGTGAGCGCAGGGCAGGATGCCCGGAGCGAACGTCCGGCGACGGGACGCGGGGAGCCTGAAGCCGGCCCACGCGTGGTATCGTGAGGCGGCTCCCACGGTGCCCCGCACATGTTTGAATGGCTCAAGCCCCGGCGTTCCGCAATCAACTCCTCCACCTGGAAAGTGGTCGAGCGGATCGACGGACTCGCGGCCGAGATGGAGGCCCTGAGCGACCCCGCCCTGCGGCGGCTCGCGCGGTCGCTCGCCTACCGCGCGAAGGCGGGCGAGCCGATCGACACCCTGCTCATCGAGAGCTTCGCCGCCACCCGCGAGGCGGGCCGCCGCACGCTCGGGATGCGGCACTACGACGTCCAGCTCCTCGCGGGCGTGGCGCTCGTCCACGGGGCGATCGTGGAGATGCAGACGGGCGAAGGGAAGACGCTCGTCGCCACGCTCCCGCTCGTGGCCTATGCGCTCGCCGGCAGGGGGGCCCATCTCGCGACGGTCAACGACTACCTCGCACGGCGCGACGCCGAGTGGATGGAGCCGATCTACAACGCGCTCGGCATGACGGTGGGGATCGTCGAGTCGGAGATGGACTTCGACGCCCGCCGCGCGGCCTACGCCCGCGACGTCACCTACGGCACGGCGAAGGAGTTCGGCTTCGATTTCCTCAAGGATCGGCTGATGAATCGCGAGATCGCCGAAGGCCGGGGCGATCTGGGGGCGATGCTCACCGGCCAGTCGGCCTCGGCGACGTCGCAGCTCCTGCAGCGGCCCTACTGGTTCGCCCTCGTGGACGAGGCCGACAACGTCCTGATCGACGAGGCGCGAACGCCGCTCATCATCTCCTCTCCCCCGGGCGAGGCGCAGGCGGTGCAGGAGGCCGTGTTCCGGTTCGCCGCGGAGGTGGCCGCAACGCTCGAACGGGACGCCGACTTCGAGACCGACGTCCAGAAGCAGACGTGCGAACTCCTCGGTCGGGGCCGCAGCCGCGTCCGCGCCCACGAACGGCCGCCGCTCCTCGACGGCGTCAGCCTGCTCGAACTGTACGACGCCGTGGAGCGGGCGCTGCGCGCCCGCCGGTTCTTCACCCGCGACCGGCAGTACGTGGTGCGCGACGGCAAGATCGTGATCATCGACGAGTTCACCGGCCGGGCCGCCGAGGGCCGGACGTGGCGCGACGGCCTCCACCAGGCCGTCGAGGCGCAGGAGCAGCTCGAGGTGACCGTGCCCTCGGGCCACGCCGCCCGGATCACGATCCAGGACCTGTTCGCCCGCTGGCCGCACCTCGCCGGCATGACGGGCACGATCGCGACCAGCGCCGGTGAGATCAGCCGCACCTACGACGTGGCCGTGGCCACGGTGCCCACCAACCGCCCCGCCATCCGCAGGCGGCTCCCGCCCGCGATCTGCACCGACACCGCCGACAAGTTCACGCGGATCGTCGCCGAGGTGCGCGAGATGCACGCGCTCGGCCGGCCGGTGCTCATCGGCACGCGCTCGATCGACAAGTCGGAACTGCTCTCCCGCATGCTGGCCGACGCGGGGCTCGCCCACACGGTCCTGAACGCGCGGCAGATCGCGCAGGAGGCGGAGATCGTGGCGCAGGCCGGGCAGCAGGGGCAGATCACCGTCTCCACCAACATGGCCGGTCGCGGCACCGACATCAGGCTCGGGCCGGGCGTGCACGAACTGGGCGGGCTCCACGTGATCTGCACCGAACTCCACGACTCCGCGCGGATCGACCGGCAGCTGATCGGGCGGTGCGGTCGGCAGGGCGACCCGGGGACCTGGCGCCAGTACGTCGCGCTCGACGACGACATTCTCGTGAGCGCCTACGGTCCGAAGCGGGCCGCCCGGATCGCGCGACACCTCTCGCGCTACTGCGGCACGGCGTCGGAGCGGGCGATCGCGGTGTACAAGCGGGCCCAGCAACGGATCGAAGCCCGGCACGTCCGCCAGCGCCGGCTCCTGGAATACGTCGAGCGGCAGCGGGCCGAAGCCCACATCCAGATGAGCCAGGATCCCTACCTCGACGCTGCGAGCTAACTTTAGCGCCCGCCGGGCCATCCATGGCCCCGGCGGGCTTCCGCAGCTGCGGGGCAAGCCAAGGTTGCCCCGAGCTGCGAGGGCTCGCCCTCCAGGCGAGCCATCGCACAAGCCGAGGCAGGCCCGAAGGGATGCCGCGGCGCGAAACCAAGCCTGCCCCGAGCTGCGAGGGCTCGCCCTCCAGGCGAGCCATCGCACAAGCCGAGGCAGGCCCGAAGGGATGCCGCGGCGCGAAACCAAGCCTGCCCCGAGCTGCGAGGGCTCGCCCTCC
>Ga0209189_1002353_pt1 | contig 13278 bp, 12 predicted proteins | sample C_130820_EF_Meta_FD_187308 | JGI IMG/M metagenome (GOLD analysis project Ga0209189, IMG submission 187308) | Freshwater microbial communities from Lake Croche, Canada to study carbon cycling - C_130820_EF_MetaG (SPAdes) (version 3) | ecosystem: Environmental > Aquatic > Freshwater > Lake... | reverse complement strand
CTAGTATTTATTAATTCCTTAATTGTTCAACATTAGAGGCATTACCAACATCATTAATTCTTCTTCTGGATCTTGTTCAATTGGCTTAATAATACCCGCTTTTGATGAGGTAGACAGTTCAATAACAACTTCTTCTGAACTTGTAGCCGACAACATTTCAATTAAAAAACGTGCGTTAAATGCAATCTGCATGTCTTCACCATCAAATTGACATTTCATTCTCTCATTTCCTTCGAAACTGAAATCCACATCTTGTGAAGCCATTTGCAATTCAGAACCGCTAATGCTTAATGCAACTTGGTTTGTGCTTTTATTACTGAAAATACTTACCCTGCGTAAAGAACCCTGAAAATCGGTTCTTGAAACCTTTAATTTATAAGGATTATCTAATGGAATAACTACTTTATAATCTGGATATCTTGCATCAATTAATCTACAAACCAACTGGGTAGTTTTGTGCTCTACAAATAGATGGTTTGCTGTATAAGATACTTTTAACTCATCTAGATTGTCTGAAAGTGAGTTTTTAAGTAAGGTTAATGGCTTTTTTGGTACAATAAATGAATCATTTTTTGGACAACTTACATCTTTGCGTTTGTATTTTACCAATCTGTGGGCATCAGTTGCAACAGTTGTAAGGCTATTTTCGTTGAGTTCAAAGAAAACACCCGTCATAGCTGGTCTTAAATCATCATTGCTAACTGCAAAAAGGGTTTTGTTGATGGCTGTTAATAGAGCAGTTGAAGTCATTGTGAAGGCATTAGGCTCTTCAGCAACTGGCTCTTTTGGGAAGTTATCAGGATTTTCACCCATCACCTTATATTTACCGTTATCACTGGTAATTTCAACTGAATAATTAGAATCTATGGTAAAAGTTAACGGTTGATCTGCAGTATTTTTTAATGAATCCATCAATATTTTGGCAGGAATACAAACACGACCTGTTTCCTTTGCCTCAATATCCATGTGTATTTTCATAACAGTTTCCAAGTCGGTCGCTACAACTGTCAATTTATTTTCTTCAATTTGGAAAAGAAAATCCTCCAATATTGGAAGCACGGTGTTTGCATTAATTACACCATTAATTTGTTGCAATTGTTTAAGTAATGCAGAAGATGAGACGATGAACTTCATAGAGAAAATGATTTACTTATATAAACAAATATAACACCTTAAAGAACAGAAATTGATTTTATGATACAGAATTACACAAATGTGAAACAATATTTTTTACTATTTCCGTTTTATGCAAGTGATGTTAGAAAAATTATTTAAAAGGTTATTAAAAAAGGAAGTTACACAACCTGTAATATTTTTCGGAAGATATTCTGACAACAATAAAACCATTGAAAAAGTTAGAAAATGGTCTGATGCTGAGAATTTCTTTCGCGAAAAAAATTATAGAGCTTGTGTTGACGTATTTTTTGAATACCTTAAAGATGATAACATTAAAAATATTCAAATTGAAAAAAGGCAAAAGAAATCATCTTTTTGTATTTTCCAAGGATCTAAAGTAATTAGAGGCAAATATGATGAATCAAGTTTTTCTGCAGAAGTTCATCTGTTGAAAATGCAGCAACCTTCTATTCCTGCAATGCGAAAATTATTAGAACAAAATTTCTTTTTATATTATAGCAGGTTTACACTTGAGGAAGAAAAAATCGGAATGCGTTTTGATACTGATATGGAAACTGCCAATCCAAATAAATTGTACTATGGTTTAAAGGAATTGGCAATCAAATCAGACCAGCAAGTAGATGTGTTAATTAATGAGTTTTCTCAATTGCAACAAATTGATAACGAACATCTTGGTAAAATTCCATTAAATGAATTAAACGTAAAACTTGATTATTTTAAAATATTTATAAAAGAAACGATAGAAACAATTGAAAAATTGATCCCAGAGAAGCATGAATTGGCTATTTCGAATCTATTGTTGTCGCTAGGCTATAGATTAGATTATCTTATTATGCCTGAGGGAAAATTGCGACAAGATCTGGAAAATATTATAAGTATATTTTACATTAAAGAAGATAAATCTATAGCGGAGAGAAACCATTTGATGGTTGAAGCTTATCGAAATATGTTGTTGAGAACAAATGAGGAAATCATGCCGTATTTGTTCAGAACAAAATCTACATTTTCAGTTGTAGCCCCTCAGCCTTTTAAATCTGTTGTTGAGCATATTCAATTGGCTATTGATAACACAAAAGGTTATTCAGACAAAAAATACAATGAAGCTGTAATGCAAATGCTTGAATTTGGTTTATCATACTGCCAGTACTGTTACAGTTTGCCGCAGCCATTATCGCAATTGTTTCAACTTTTTATGGAAGTAAATTATCCCGATTATTTTATGGCGTTGGGTATCAGGAAACCTTTATACGATAAGTCTACTAACATTTTTAACCAGAAAGAAATTGAAAAAAATATTGGTAAAATCACCAATGAATGGAAAGAAAAATACCCTAAACTTTCCGTTAAAATACAGCATTTTAAATACGATTCAATAGGTAATTTTAATTTAAGTTTTTTAACGGCAATAATGCAATTGAATTTTGAGGGAAGAAAATAGATATTGATGGGAGAAAATACAATTCAACATATTATTGAGCGATTTCAACATTTGGTTATACAGATTTCAACACAAACCACTACTGGAACTGGGTTTTATGTTAAGGAGTACAATCTGTTGGTTACCAATAACCATGTTGTGCAAGATGCTGCGGAAGTTAGTATTTCAGGTAAAGATTTTGGAAAAACAATTGCCAAGGTTTTATATACCGATTTAAAACACGATTTGGCATTTCTTAGTGTTCCGGAAGGTATTGATTTTCCTGATGTTGCACTTGGCGATTATTCACAAATAAAAGATGGTGATATTGTGGTGGCAATTGGTCACCCTTATGGATTAAATTATTCAGCAACGCAAGGTGTTGTGAGCAATGTTAATCGCATTAGAGATGGTTTGAGATTTATACAAATTGATGCTGCCATCAATCCTGGAAACAGCGGTGGACCTTTGGTAAATGCTTCCGGTGAAATAATTGGTGTTAACTCTTTCATAATTAGGGGTGGCGATAATTTGGGATTTGCATTGCCTGTGAATTATTTAATTGAAGCTTTTAATATTTACGAACCTTTTGTAGGAACTGTTTCTACAAGATGCCCTTCTTGCGATATTTTAGTGTTGCCTACAATCATCGACTCTAATAAATATTGTCCAGGTTGTGGAACAGAAGTTAGTCTTCCTTTACTAGTTGACACAGTTATTGATATTCCTGGTGTACCAAAAAACATTGAAGAAATTTTAATAGCTCTGGGAAGAGATATAAAACTTGCTCGCAACGGACAAAACAATTGGGAAGTAAAAGAGGGATCTGCTAAAATCAGAATTCATTACAATACTGATAGTTATTTTGTTACAGCTGATGCCTATTTGTGTAAATTGCCAACAGATGCCAATCAAATAAAGGCGTTATATAAATTCCTGTTAGAAGAAAATTATTTGTCTAAACATTTGGTTTTGAGTTGTCATCTACAAAATATTGTATTATCTAGTCTAATTTACGACCAAGATCTTACAAAAGACAATGGTATTACAACTTTTAGCAACTTGTTCCAAAAAGCCGATCAATTGGATAATTATCTTAAATCTCATTTTGGCTGTTTACCTCGATTAGAAGAATAGATTATTTACTCGTTTTATATCAATAAGTTTCCTCAATTTTGGCAATATGCGGTATTCTGTTGAACAAGCTTTGCAAAAGCTTCGTCACTTTTGTGGTTATCAGGAAAGAAGTCATGATGAGGTAAAACAAAAATTATATAGTTTAGGATTGTATAAAGACGAAATTGAAAGTGCGATTTCAGTATTAATTGAAGGTAATTACTTAAATGAAGAGCGTTATGCCATTGCTTTTGCCGGTGGTAAATTCAGAATGAAGCAATGGGGAAAAGTTAAAATTGAATACGAGCTGAAATCTAAAAAGGTAAGTGCTTACAATATAAAATTGGCTTTAAAATCAATTGAAGAAATCGATTATTTAAATACATTACAAGCGCTTACTCAAAAAAAATGGGAATCAATTGCCCTAGAAGATGAAAAATTGTTTGTGAAAAAGTCAAAAATAACAACGTATTTATTGCAAAGAGGCTTTGAAAAGCAGTTGGTGGCGGAAGCTATTGCATCAATTGTAGAAAACGAATCCTAATTTTAGGCATTTAGGAGAATTTTTACAATTTATTAGATTGAAGGAATGAAAAATTTGCAAATAAGTATAATTCAAGCAGATTTGGTATGGGAAAACAAAGCAGCCAATTTAAAACAGTTGGAGGAAAAGATTTTGCAATTACCATCAACAGAAATTGTGGTTTTGCCTGAAATGTTCAGCACGGGATTTAGTATGCGCTCAAAGGATTTAGCAGAAAATATGGATGGCGAATCTGTTCAATGGATGAGAACAATCGCAAAGCAAAAGAAAATCATATTAACTGGGAGTTTGATTATAGAAGAAGACGGCAAATATTTCAATCGTTTGATATGGATGTTGCCCAATGGGGAATTGGGTTATTACGACAAAAGGCATTTGTTTGGATATGCAGGGGAACACCAGCATTATTCTTCAGGAAACAAAAGATTGATAGCTTCAGTAAAAGGTTGGAAAATCAATTTGATTATCTGTTATGATTTGAGGTTTCCCGTTTGGGTGCGCCAACAGAAAGATACAGATGGTTCTTTTGAAAATGGGCAATCTGAATATGATTTGTTGATTTGTGTTGCCAATTGGCCTGAAAAAAGAGTTCACGCATGGAGAACGCTTTTAATGGCAAGGGCAATTGAGAACCAATGTTATGTAGTAGCCGTAAATCGTGTAGGGAATGATGGAAATGGAAATTACCATAGCGGCAACAGCATGGTTATTAACCCACTAGGAGAAATTGTAGTTGAAAAAGTACATGAAACCTTTGAACATACCCTACAACTCAACGGCAATTTTCTATCTGAAATAAGAACTTCATTGCCATTTTTGAAAGATGCCGATCAGTTTTTGATGCTTTGATTGATTGACAATATTGATTTTTCTTCAATTAATGCAATTGCTTTTTCCAATTTTAAATCTTGATTGTTTCGAACACCCTCCGCAGTTGGTAAAACCAAAACATCCGGTAAAACACCTCTACCAGTTTTTAAACCATGCTGGAATTGCACAATCCGAAACAACGGCATGCGAACCTTAATTCCCGTACTGGGTAATCTTATATCTGGAATCATCAGTCCATTATTACCATAATCTCCTCCCCCCGTTTCTTCACCCACTAATGTAACATTGGGCAAGCCTTTCACAACATGTGCAAAAAGTGTTGCCGCAGAAAAACTTGGACCACTTATCAAAACATATACATTCCCATCAAAAAAATTGTGTTTTTGGGGTTTATATGTATGGTTTTCAATATATCGAAAATGAAAAAGTTGATCTTCTTTTTTGGTGGTAAGCAATTTTATTGCAGTAGAATAAAAAGCTCCAAAACTAAAATATCCCGAAAACTTTCCTAAACCTCGACTTATAGCTACCGCAGTATCAGCAACTTTAAAATGTTTGGGCACTATATATCTCGATAAACTAGCATAATGCTGCACCGCTCCTCCGCCATTTACCCGAATATCAATTATTAAGTTTCTAATTTTTTTCTCTTCCAATTGAGAGAAACAATTTTTAAAAAATCTAGACAATTGGTAACCCTCATCAAATGTATTTAAGGTTAACAACGCATAATTCTTAGATTCATTAAATTGAATAGATCTTGCTCTATCCAATTTAGAATAGTTATGCAAAACTACTGGCGAATCTGGATTGGTTAAAGGCTTTGGTATTTTTATAATCTTTTCAGGATAATACAATGGTATTGAAGTAGATTTCTTTACAGTGCTATCTAAATAGTCAACCATGTAATTGGGGCTTAACCCTAAAATATTCCTGTGGTAATAGGGAAAGGCGGAACTTAAACGGATGTAATTGTAGGTGTTTGAATAACCATCGGTTGGCAAATAGGGTAACATTTTTTTAGTAAGTTCATTTGCATTTAACCCATTGATGCTGTAAACCTGTGTGCCCTTTTTAAAAATAGAATCTTTTTTGTTAACATTACCGGTAACAATCATTGTATCTCCCCAAATTTTCAGGTAAAGAGGAAACATTGGCGGAAGTGAATCCCTCATCTTTTTATTGTACCACTTTGGATAATTAAAAGATGTATGCCCGCAACGAAGACTGGTAATAATTGGAGCTAAAATATGAAAACCAAATTCCTGAATGGTTAATGGACTAGAAATAGAATCTCTATAATGGCTATACAATTGGTTAAAACTGTCTTTCGAAATATATTCATTCAAACCTGGATGAAATCTTACTACAATATCATGCAATACATCAAGGTCTTTTTTCAGGTCAATGGGTTCAAATTTTTGTGATACATTGTGTGTGGTAGAACAGGAAGTCCATAAACATACGATGCAAGAGATAAACAGTAATCTTATTAAATTAATCATGCAAGAATGGATTACCAAAAGAAGAAATTATTCAATCATTTTAATGTAAGTGAGTGAATATTTTTTTCCTACGAGATAATATGGTTTATAAAATTTATGTAAAATCCAACCAAATGCGGCAATACTTGTGGAAGTTACAATGGTAATTCCATCAATTGGTTCTTTTTTGTTAATCGAATTGAAGAGGTGTAAAAATGTGTAAGCAGTTCCACCAATCATAAAAATTGAACCATTTCGAATAAATTCAAAACTTTGGGATGGTTTTATAATCCATTTAATGTCTTTATAATGATATTTTAATGTGAATCTGGTTACTGTATCTATAACTGAAAAACCCCAACGATCATAAGCCCTTCTCAAATCGTATTGCTCTACAAAAAGAGAATCGTGCATCATTTTTTTTATAATTCCCGAAGTAGTTTGACCTGAAACATCTCCAAAAACTATTGATGAACCTGGCAAAAAGGTTTTTACGGTTAACCCTTTTTTATTGTGGAGCGACAAAAAATCAGAAGGTTGAGCCTTCGATTGGAGATGCAGAAAAAAGAAGATTAAGAAAAGTATATTTGAATTTCGAAACATTTTGGTAAAGTAGCTTTATATCAAGCAAAAAAAACGTTAAGCAATAAGCCTAATCCAAACAATACAAGAATAGAGCCTGATATTTTGTTGATCAACACAATATGTCTTGGTGTTAACTTTTCTCTTATTTTTCCAGCCATCATAATTTTTATCAAATCTGCTATAATATTCACAATTAGACATATTGAAAAAATTATAGTACGCTCAGACAGTGTATTTGTAGCTGCAAATGTGGTGGCATTGATTAACCAGAATATAATAACTCCAGGGTTTAGGCTGTTGATTAAAAAACCTGATAATGCAATTTTTGTAAAATCTGATGTACTAAATTTCTTTAAAAGGTCATTGTCTTCGGATAATTGTACCTTTTTAAAAAATATATAGTAAACGCCCATTATCAATAAAAACAAGCTTCCAACTATGGCAATAGTATTTTTATATTCAAGAAGATAAGACACCATTCCAGAGAAAAAATTACTAAGCAATACCAATACAATATCGCTTAACCAAACTCCAGCCACAAAACTCAGCCCTCCTTTAAATCCATTATTAATACTTTGTTTGATTATAGTAAAAATAACCGGACCAACCGATAAGGCAAGAATTAAGCCCAAACCTAGCCCTTTTAGAATGGATGCTGTCAAATCAAATATTTTGAGATAAAAAAATGATAAACACTTTTAAGCAATTCATTTATTTTTTTGAGTAGCGATAAATTGTAGCCAATCTTCCAAAATTTTTCCTTTTAAAACTCGTGGAAATTTATGTTGACCTCCAATTTTACCGCGCTGAGCCATAAATTCCATAAAAACAGCTACTGGTAATACTTCAACAATTACATCTTTCAAGGCACTCTTTCTTTCTACTGCATAATCGTCGTTGAGTTCTTTTAATGTATCGTCAATTTTTGATTTCAGCAGTTTTGTATTTACATTTTCATCAGAAGCTATAAACCAATGGTGTGCGAAGAAATTGTTAAGAGGAATTCCGGCAACAGTAAATTCTGTAAAAACAACATTCATTTCCTCACTAGCAAGTTGGATAGCCTTGTTCATGTTGTCAACGCTAAGGTGTTCGCCAACTAAACTTAAAAAATGTTTGGTTCTTCCGGTAATTATAATTTCGCAGCGTTCTTTGTTAGTAAAACGGATGGTATCACCAATTAGATATCTCCAAGCCCCAGCAGAAGTGCTCAATAAAATAGCATAATCACGACCTTCTTCCACTTCGTCGATCATGTAAGCAATGGGGTTTTCTATGATGTTGCCATCGTGGTCGAAATTTGCATCATCAAAAGGTACAAATTCGAAAAAGATATGTTGGTTGGTTACAAGCTTCATGCCGTCGGGGTTTGGACGATCTTGGTAAGCTATAAAACCTTCAGATGCAAGATAAGTTTCGATATAGGTAAGCGGACGAGCCAATAATTTTTCAAATCCCTTTTTATAGGGTTCAAATGCTACACCGCCGTGCACAAAAAATTGGAGGTTAGGCCATATTTCATGGATGTCTTTAACTTTGTAGCGATCTACAATCATTTCTACGCACATCTGAATCCATGCAGGAACGCCAACCAAAAAACCAATGTCCCAATTAGGGGCTTCAGCAACAATTTGTTCTAATTTAAGATTCCAATCGCGTTCTTTTGCAATTTGTTTTCCTGGTTTGTAAAAGGGACTAAACCAAAAAGGTGTTTTTTTTGCGGTTATGCCACTCAAATCGCCGGCATAATAACCAGGACCTTTTTGCAAATCTGTACTTCCACCCAACATCAGCATTCCCTTACCCACATTTTTCCAATTTACCTCTTCATAATTCAGCAAAGAAATCAATTGCTTAATCATGGAAATACGGTTGCCTTTAATTAAATCACTAGTAATTGGAATGTACTTACTTGCAGATTCTGAAGTGCCAGAACTTAAAGCGAAATATTTTATTTTTTTAGGCCAACAAACATCGGCTTTTCCATCTAGCGTTTTGTGCCACCACTCTTTGTATATTTTATTGTAATCGTAGCAGGGTACCATCTCTTGGAACTTCTTACTAGGATTTTTATTGAAATAAATACTTAGAAAATTGAATTGTTGACCAAATTCAGTGTACATAGCCTTTTTCAGGAGTTTTTTCAAAACCCTGAGTTGTTGGCGCTTCGGTGATTTTTGTGGTATATTCAGCGCTTTTGCAATAGAACTTGGCAATTTAAATTCAATCAATGACATGCACTGCAATATATAAAAATTCAGTGAAGTATTCTTTAACTTTTCACTCAATTATAGCCATTGAATTCCTTTTCTTATTATTTGAAGGTCAATTTGGGGAGCGTATGATTTTGCATACAGTTCATCCAATTTATAGTTTTCTTCATTTAAAGGCAATTCTAATAACGCAGGAAATCCGTTTGTACAGATGATACAATCTTTTAATGGAGGTAATCCTGAGGTTTTTGAAAAACCGCAACTGTAACCCACCCAGGTTTTTTTTCCAATAAAAACCAAGACAGCTTTTTTAAATAGATTTAATGGTTTTTTAACAAAAAATATTAACACAAATGCGCCCAACATTATTAAACAAGCTATTAAAATGTCCAATAATCTTTTTATTCTTTTAAAATGTGGTAAACTCAAATTATAACTATTGTTTTCTGAAATGGTATTTCCCAAAGAACTACTAGAATCACTTCCCACAATACTTTTGGAGCCGTTGGCTGAAATCCGCATTCTAATACCGAAAGGTTGAAAAGAAGTATGTTGAATAATTTCTTTAAAACTTAGCATTCCTTCGCAGAAAATAATCTCTTTAACGGGATACAATCTAATGAAAGAATTCATTTTTTGTAATGTGGTTAGGCAAGATGAATCCATCTTATCTACTGCAATTCTACCCAACAAAGCCTTTTCTTTTTTTATAGTTTCCATCAAACCATACACACGATTGTATTCTTCGGTTTGTGCAACCACTACTGTGCTCTTTTCTTGTTCTTCTTCCAAAAATATCCATTGCATTTTTTTAGAAAACATCCTAAACAAATGCATTAAAACAGTAGAAATTACAAATCCCGAAACTACAATTCCCCTAGAAAATCTTAAATGTTCTGGTAAAACGGCATAAAATGAAAGCATCAAAGAGCCTGAAACAAATGTGGCTAAAAATGTACTTCCCCTTTTTTGAAGAGTATCATATTTACCCGCATAAAAATTAGCCAAAATTATCACCAAAATAAAAAAGGATAAGATCAAACCAATTTCATTGCTAAAAAAATTATATGTTGGTTTAATCAAATATCTCCACCCATTTAAGGCAATAAAAAAAGACAGCATTAACAACAAAACATCAAAAAGAGGCAAACCAATTTTTTGAACGATTTGACCAACAATAAATATAAGTGCCCTTAACCAAATGGCTATTTTTAAGAAAAATCTAAATATTCTTGCTGAAAACTTTTTATAATGCTTTTCTACAAAAATGATCATTGCATTATAAAACAACTTTACATATTTTATGGAATTCCTGTTTGTACTTTCTCCTTTGAAATGTATAATGCAGGTATCAGAACAATAATAATTTTTAAAACCCGCTTTTCTGATTTGATAACTCAATTCAATATCTTCTCCGTACATAAAAAAAGATTCATCAAAACCTCCAATTTGCAACAACAACTCTCTACGAACCAACATAAAAGCACCCGATAAAACCTCAACTTCGTTGTTTTTGTTTTTATCGAGATGTCCGAGATGATATTTAGCAAAAAGCTTAGATTTTGGGAAAAGTCCTGATAAGCCCGAAAGTTTAAAAAATGAAGTTGCAATAGACGGATAAGCCCTTTTGCTTTCTCTCAAAAATTTTCCAGTTCCATCTATCATTTTCACTCCTAATGCACCTGCATTTTTATGAAATTCCATAAAATTTAAGCAAATATTGAAGCAATCTTCTGGAACAATGGTGTCTGGATTTAAGTAGAGTACATATTTGGATTTTGTGTATTTTAGACCGATGTTGTTGGCTTTTGCAAAGCCTAGGTTTTCATCCATCCAAATAAATCGAACTGCTGGAAATAATTTTTCTAGGTAATCTTTGCTTCCATCGGTTGATGCATTGTCAACAACTATAATATCTCCAACAATTCCCAACATTGCCTTTTGAACAGCAAACAGGCATTGTTCAAGAAAATACTTCACATTATAGTTTACAATAATTATATCTAGCATAATTTAATCTAAAATAGGGTTAATTTTGCAAAATGATAAAATCTACCCTTCTTAAAGCTACAAAAGCAGCTGGGCTTCTAATAAAAGAATATGCGGAAAAGGGATTTAGCATCAATCAAAAAGATGGATTGAACAATCCTGTTACCGAAGCAGATTTGGCATCGGAAGATTTGATAATTTCAATTATTAGGGCAGAATTTCCCGATCATTATATTCTTACAGAGGAAGCTGGAAATTTACCAACAGATTCAAATTACAAATGGATTATAGATCCGATAGATGGAACCGTAAATTTTGCCCATTTAATTCCATTGTGTTGTGTGAGCATTGGTGTTGAAAAAGATGGCGAAGTTATAATGGGTGCGATATACAATCCATTTATTGATGAATTTTATTTTGCAGAAAAGGGAAAAGGAGCGTTTTGTAATGATAAGCCGATAAATGTATCATCACAAAAAAGCGTTTCGCTATCTTGTTTGGTAAGCGGTTTCCCTTATACTTATGTTGATGAACCCAATGGGGCATTAGAGGTATTTGCAAGATTTGTGCGTGCGGGAGTTTCTGTTCGCAGATTAGGTTCGGCAGCTATGGATCTTTGTTGGGTTGCTTGTGGAAGGTTTGATGGCTATTTTGAGCAAAGTTTGAAACCCTGGGATAGTGCAGCCGGATTTTTATTGGTAAATGAAGCAGGTGGAAAAGTCACCAATTTTGAGGGAGACACTTATTCTCCTTACGATAAAAAAATTATTGCTACCAATGGAACCATTCACGATGAATTGTTCGAGTGGTTACACAAAACAAATTAAATTATGGAACAAAGAACTGAAATAGGAGCTTATGGTGAATTTGGGCTCATACAACACCTCACCAAAAATGCAGAAACGCTAAATGCTTCTACCGTTCTTGGTATTGGAGATGATGCAGCAATAATTGACCATTTCGGTAAGCAAACCGTGGTTTCTACAGATTTATTGATAGAAGGTGTACATTTTGATTTGATGTACACGCCACTCAAACACCTTGGTTATAAAGCAGTTGTAGTCAATTTGAGTGATATCTATGCGATGAATGCCCTACCTACACAAATTACAGTAAGTATCGGTATTAGCAATCGTTTTAGTGTGGAGGCTTTGGAAGAATTTTACGATGGTGTGTATGCAGCTTGTGAAACCTATGGGGTTGATTTGGTTGGGGGAGATACTTCTACTTGTCAAAAGGGTTTTATCATTTCAGTTACAGCAATTGGTGAGATAAATGCTGAACTTGTGGTTAAACGTAGTGGAGCAAAACCAGGCGATTTGCTTTGTTGCAGTGGCGATTTGGGAGCCGCTTATCTTGGATTGATGTTTTTGGAAAGAGAAAAAAAGATTTACTTGGAAAGTCCGGGTGTGCAACCCGACCTTGAAGGCGAGGATTATGTGATTAGAAGGTTGTTAAAGCCAGAAGCTCGTCAAGATATTATTGAATTTTTTGATGAATCAGGAATACTTCCAACGGCAATGATGGATATTAGCGACGGTTTGAGTTCTGAAGTATTGCATATTTGCAACAGTTCAAATTGCGGAGCTGTGGTGTATGAAGAAAAGATTCCTATAAGTGAGGCAACAAGAAATGCGGCGTATAAATTTCAGATAGATCCAACTGCATTGGCATTAAGTGGTGGAGAAGATTATGAATTGCTGTTCACCATTCCACAAGCCAATTACGATAAACTGGTTTTAAATGAACAGATTAGTGTAATTGGATACATTACCGAATTGGAAAAAGGGGTAAATATAATTACTAAAGGAGGCAATTTACATCCGATTACAGCACAGGGATGGAACGCCTTTAAATAATTATTAATGGTTAATGGTTAATGGTTAATTGTGGATAAATAGGATGTTTCAAAGTTTTTTGTGTTGGAAATTTTTTTCAAATTTTTAACCATTAACCATTAAC
>Ga0209189_1002351_pt1 | contig 13284 bp, 11 predicted proteins | sample C_130820_EF_Meta_FD_187308 | JGI IMG/M metagenome (GOLD analysis project Ga0209189, IMG submission 187308) | Freshwater microbial communities from Lake Croche, Canada to study carbon cycling - C_130820_EF_MetaG (SPAdes) (version 3) | ecosystem: Environmental > Aquatic > Freshwater > Lake... | reverse complement strand
GCTCTTGTGCTGTGCTGTGGGTTGGGCTGCGGCGGCTGAAGAAAACAAAAATACGCCCAAGCCCAAACCCAGCCTCACGGTCACCGTGGACAAACCGCTCAGCGCGTCCCTGCTGCAGGGGCTGTCTGCCAACGGGTCTTTGGCCGCTTGGCAAGAGGCCGTCATTGGCGCGGAGGCGAATGGCTTGAAGATCACCGAGGTGCGGGTCAACGTGGGCGACCGGGTGCAAAAGGGCGACGTGCTGGCCGTTCTGCAGGCCGATTCTTTGCGCGCTGAGTTGGCACAGGCCGAAGGCACATTGGCCGAAGCCACGGCCAGCGCACAAGAAGCCCGCGTTCAGGCCGATCGCGCCCGCGCGCTGCAACAACAAGGTTTTTTCAGCAATGCGCAACTGAGCCAGGCCTTGGCCGCAGACGCATCCGCGCAAGCCCGGGTGCAATCCGCCCGCGCCTTGGTGCAATTGCAAAACGTGCGCTTGTCGCAAACCCAGGTCAAAGCCTCGGACGCGGGCGTGATCTCGGCGCGCCAAGCCACTGTGGGCAGTGTGGTTGGTGCGGGCACCGAATTGTTTCGTTTGATTCGCCAGGGCCGCATCGAGTGGCGGGCCGAAGTTCCGGCCTCAGAAATTGGCCGGATTCCCGTCGGCGCGCCGGTGCAGATGACGGCGGCCAGCGGTCAGGTGTTGCAAGGCAGGGTGCGCATGGTCGCACCGTCGGTCGATGCGCAAACCCGCAACGCCTTGGTGTATGTCGACCTGATCGGCTCGGCGGGCAGCGCCCGCGCAGGCATGTACGCCAAAGGCGAGATTGGCCTGGGCCAAAGCCAGGCCATCACCGTGCCGCAAACAGCGGTGGTGGTGCGCGATGGTTTCAGCTACGTTTACACCGTTGGGGCCGATCAAAAGGTCAGCCAAGTCAAAGTTCAAACCGGCCGCTTGAGTGGTGACCGCATGGAGATCAAGAGCGGCCTGAAGCCCGATGCGCAAGTGGTGGTCAGTGGCGGTGCATTCCTGAATCAAGGCGACACGGTGAGGGTGGTCAACCCGGTGTCGCCAGCCCCAGCCCCAGCCGCCCCAGCCAAGTAAGGAGCCGTCATGATGAATGTCTCCTCCTGGTCGATTCGCAATCCGATTCCGGCCGTGATGCTGTTTGTCCTGCTGACGGTGGCGGGCTTTATTGCTTTTGGGTCGATGAAGGTGCAGAACTTTCCAGACCTCGATCTGCCCACCATCAGCGTGACCGCCAGCTTGCCGGGCGCGGCACCGACTCAACTCGAAACCGATGTCGCCCGTAAACTCGAAAATGCGCTGGCCCCCCTGCAAGGCCTCAAGCACATTACGACCAAAGTGCAAGACGGCTCGGTGTCGATCACCGCTGAGTTTCGTCTTGAAAAACCCGGTCAAGAAGCCGTGGACGATGTGCGCTCGGCCATTCAAGGCGTGCGCGCTGATTTGCCAGGCGACTTGCGTGACCCCGTTGTGCAAAAAATCAACCTGGCCGGTACACCGGTACTGGCCTACACGGTGCGCTCCGCGCGCATGGACGACGAAGCCCTGTCTTGGTTGGTGGACAACGAGATCACCCGCAAACTGCTGTCTTTGCGGGGGGTGGGCGCGGTCAACCGGGTGGGCGGCGTCACCCGTGAAGTGCGGGTTGCGCTGGACCTGAACCGCTTGCAATCGCTGGGCATCACGGCTGCTGAAGTCTCGCGTCAACTCAAGCAAGTGCAGCAAGAGGGCTCGGGTGGCCGCATGGATTTGGGTGTGGGCGAGCAGCCCGTGCGCACTTTGGCCACCGTGAAAACCGCGCAAGAAGTCGGCCAAATTGATTTGGCAACTTCGCGCGGTGGGCGCGTTCGGCTGGATCAGGTGGCCACCGTCACTGACGGCTTGGCGGACTTGCGCTCAGCGGCCAACCTGAATGGCCAGCCGGTGGTGGGTTTTGAAGTGGTGCGCAGCCGCGGCGAAAGCGAAGTGGCGGTGGGCAAATTGGTGCGCCAAGCGCTGGCCGACTTTCGCTTGAAGAACCCCGATATTGAAATTACCGAAGCCTTTGACTTTGTCACGCCGGTGGAAGAAGAATATTCTGGCTCTTTGCATTTGCTGTACGAAGGCGCCATTTTGGCGGTGCTGGTGGTGTGGCTCTTCTTGCGTGATTTCCGCGCCACCTTTGTGTCTGCTGTAGCCTTGCCCTTGTCGGTCATTCCGGCTTTCATTGGCATGGCGTATTTGGGTTTTTCGATCAACGTGGTCACCTTGCTGGCGCTGTCTTTGGTGATCGGTATTTTGGTGGACGACGCCATTGTTGAAGTAGAAAACATCGTGCGCCATTTGCGCATGGGCAAGTCGCCCTACCAGGCGGCCATGGAAGCGGCTGACGAAATCGGCCTGGCCGTGATCGCCACCACCTTCACCTTGATTGCCGTGTTTTTGCCCACTGCGTTCATGGCAGGCATACCGGGCAAATTTTTCAAGCAGTTCGGTTGGACGGCGTCATTGGCGGTGTTTGCCTCTTTGGTCGTGGCGCGGGTGCTCACACCCATGATGGCGGCCTACATCCTTAAACCCATCGTGACCCCCGAAGCTGAACCGCGCTGGTTGCTGCGCTATATGGGCTGGGTGGCTTGGTGTACGCGCCATCGCTTGGTCACCATTTTTTTAGCCACCGTGTTTTTCATCGGCTCCATCATGCTGGTGCCCTTGCTGCCCAAAGGTTTTATTCCGCCAGACGACAACTCGCAAACCCAGGTGTATGTGGAGTTGCCACCCGGCTCCACCTTGAAACAAACGCAAGCCAGCGCGGAGCAAGCGCGGCAAATCTTGACCCAAGTGCAGCATGTCAAAAGCATCTACACCACCATCGGTGGCGGCAGCGCGGGCTCAGACCCTTTTGCTGGCAGCGGCGCGGCCGAAGTGCGCAAAGCCACCTTGACCATTCAGCTCAGCGAGCGCGGTGCCCGCCCCCGCAAACAAGCCATTGAAAACAACATCCGCACCGCCCTGCAGCAACTGCCTGGCGTGCGCACCAAGGTCGGCTTGGGCGGTTCGGGCGAGAAATATGTGCTGGTCCTGACCGGTGAAGACCCGCAGGCCTTGCAATCCACCGCCTTGGCCGTCGAAAAAGACCTGCGCACCATCAACGGCCTGGGCTCCATCGCCTCCACGGCCAGCTTGGTGCGCCCTGAAATCTCGGTGCGCCCCGACTTTGCCAAGGCGGCAGACCAGGGCGTGACCAGCGCCGCCATCAGCGACACCTTGCGGGTGGCCACTTTGGGCGACTACGACGCGCAATTGCCCAAACTTAACTTGTCACAAAGGCAAGTCCCGATCGTCGTGCGCTTGCAAGCCGATGCCCGCAAAGACCTGTCGGTGCTTGAACGGCTGATGGTGCCCGGTGCCCGTGGGCCGGTGATGCTGGGGCAAGTGGCGCAGGTGGTCATCGCCGGTGGCCCGGCGGTCATCGACCGCTACGACCGCCAGCGCAACATCAACTTTGAAATCGAGCTGTCCAACATGCCCTTGGGCGACGTGACCGAAGCGGTGCAAAAACTGCCCAGTCTGCAAAGTCTGCCGCCCGGCGTGCGGGTGCTGGAGGTGGGCGATGCGGAAGTGATGGGCGAACTGTTTGCCAGTTTTGGCCTGGCCATGATGATCGGCGTGCTGTGCATTTACATCGTGCTGGTGTTGTTGTTCAAAGGCTTTTTGCACCCGGTCACCATTTTGGCGGCCCTGCCGCTGTCTCTGGGCGGTGCCTTTGTGGGCCTGCTGTTGGCGCAAAAAAGCTTCTCGATGCCCTCGCTGATTGGCCTGATCATGCTCATGGGTGTGGCCACCAAAAACTCCATCTTGCTGGTGGAGTACGCCATTGAGGCGCGGCGCGGCAAGCCTGCTGTGGACGGCCATCCGGCTGTACCCGCGATGAACCGCTGGGACGCCCTGATGGACGCCTGCCACAAGCGTGCCCGCCCGATCATCATGACCACCATTGCCATGGGTGCCGGCATGATGCCCATTGCCTTCGGTTGGGGCAGTGCCGACACCAGCTTTCGCTCGCCCATGGCGATTGCGGTGATCGGTGGTCTGATCACCAGCACCGTGCTCAGCCTGCTGGTGATTCCGGTGGTGTTTACTTACCTGGATGATTTAGGTTTATGGAGTGGGCGCATGTACCGAAGATTGACTCAGGGCCGCGCCAAGGCCTAGCGCTCGAGCCCATAGAAAGACGAAAGGCCGCTTACAGCGGCCTTTTTCATGGGGGCGAACGATTTAAAAACGATAACCCAAACCAATTGTGGCCCCTCTGACTTCGGTGTTGCCCGACTTCAAGTAGGTCATGTAGTCCATGTTGATGCCCAGGGACTTGTTGAACTTGTAGCGCAGGCCCAGGCCGTAAGCGCCGCTTTGCGAAGTGCCGCTGGCGCTGGCCAGTGAGCCTGAGGCGCTGAGGTTGGTGCTGGCAAAGCCGATGCGGGCAAAGATTTCGATTTGGGGACTCACGTCAAACTTGGGCTTGAGGTACAAACCCCAGTTGTTGTTGATCTTGAGGCTGCCAGGCACGTTCTTGATGGTGGCGTTGCCGTCACTGGTGCTGACCGCAAAAATGGCTTCCAAGCCCATGTTGGGGTGAAAGTCGGTGCCCGAGACCAAGCGGATGCTTGTGGGGCTGGCTTTGCCTGCAGTGGTGTCGACAGTAGCGTTGACCATGCCCAATTCCAAATAAGAGGGTGTTGGGATGTATTGGGCTTGGGCGTTTGCACAGGTCAAAGCAACAACCAAAGTGGTGGTAGTGGTGAGTATTTGGGGGATGTTCATGTTTGCGTCCTCTAAAAGCCTATTTTACGTTTTTACAAGAAGGCCCCACCAATTCGGGTCGGTATTCAAAGTGCACGGTGTCGAAGTGAGCCCATTTGCCGCCCCAGATGAAGCCTTCTTTTTCAAAAGCGGCCACCACTTGCTGCAGAAACGGATCGCGTAAGACGGTCTCGGGGTAAGGGCACGGGCCGTCTTCTTTGCAGCCGCGCCATGACCAATAGTGGCCCAGGCGATGGGGCAAAGCAAAGTCAACAGCCGCGCCAAATGAATGCACGCTCATGCGGTGGGTGCCCGCAATGGGGCGCCAATGAAAACTCCCCATCGGTTTGCGCACATAAGCGGCCAACGTGGGGTTTTCGGCCAGCGCTTGGCCAACGCGCTGCAGGGCAGGGGCCGCGCCGTGGAGGCGATGGAACAGCAGGCTGCGTCCGTTGGGGGCCCAGGGTACAGACACCAGATGGCTTTGAACTTCCAATGCATTGTGTCCATACAGGGCTTTGAACAGGGCCTCGGATCGCATGCGCCCAGGATCCTGAAGGGGTCCCGGCGGGGTGGCGGGCAACCCAGCAAGGTAGGGCTGCGCCATCTGTGCCATGAGGTCGGCTTGGTTCAGCAGTTCGGTGCGCGGCAGGTGTCGTTTGTTTTCGTCGAACAGCCAAATCTCCCCACGCAATGTGGTGAGTGTGTTCGTAAAATCAACATCGTTGCGCCAAGGGGCCCAAAAGTCGGGGTAGGCCTGCGTCAGGCATTGCGGATGGGTCTGCACAGGACCTGCCAAGGCAGGAGTCCCCAGACACAACAGGACCGACAGGATGAATGCGAGTCGGTTCATGCGTGGCTCTCCAAGGTGCCCAAAGTGTAGCGGCAAGGGCGTGCTGGCATGCCGCGGGAAAAAAGACGGAAAGTCGATTAAACTGAGCAGTCACATATTAGAACGTTGAGTTACAAATGATCAAATTCACGAATTGGGTTGCGGTCTTGGGATCGGTGGCTGGCATGTTCCTGAGCGGTGTTGCGCAAGCGGCCGATGCGCCTGCGCAGGTCAAAGCGACGGCCTGCCCTGCCCTGTTGCAACACACGGTGCTTCGTTTGCAGGATGAAAAACCCCAGTCTCTCTGCCAATACAGTGGCAAAGTGCTGTTGGTGGTCAATACAGCCAGCTTCTGTGGATTCACGCCCCAGTATAAAGACCTGGAGGCTTTGCATGCCAAATACGCCGACAAAGGCTTGGTGGTGTTGGGTTTCCCGTCTAACGACTTTGCGCAGGAAAAAGCCACCAACAAAGAAATTGCGGACTTTTGTGAAAACACGTTTGGTGTGAAATTTCCCATGTTCACCAAGACGGTGGTCACGGGTGCTGAAGCCTCACCGCTTTACAAACAGTTGGCCGACTTGACAGGCAAGAAACCCAGCTGGAATTTCTTCAAATACCTGATCGGTCGCGATGGCAAAGTCGCAGACACCTTTGGCAGCATGACCAACCCCAGCAATCGCAGTGTGGTCAGCGCCGTTGAGAAAAGCCTTGCCGCGGTCAATTGAATATGAGTTTGCGTAAAGTGGCCATCGTCGGTTCAGGGATTTCAGGCTTGGCTGTGGCGCACACGCTGCGTGGTTTGGCCGACATCACTTTGTACGAGGCAGCCGATTATTTTGGCGGACACACGCATACGGTGGATGTGACCTTGCCCACCGCTCAAGGCCTTGTCACACATGGCGTGGACACGGGTTTTTTGGTGTTCAACGAACGCACGTACCCCAATCTGATCAATTTGTTTGCGCAGTTGGGCGTTGAAACGGCCGCATCTGACATGTCGTTCTCGGTCAAAGTGCCTGATGCTTTTGAGGGTCAGACGCTCGAATGGAGCGGCACCAATCTGGACACGGTGTTTGCGCAGCGCAGCAACTTGATTCGCCCTCGTTTCTTGAAAATGATGGCCGATGTGTTGCGCTTCAATGCCTTGTGTACCCGTCTGGCCAAGGCCAATAAGGATGCCGAAATGCGGAAACCCTTGGCAGATTTTTTGCAAACGCATCGCTTCAGCACCGAGTTTCGTGATTGGTATTTTTTGCCCATGCTGGGCTGCATCTGGAGCTGCCCGACCGATCAGATGCTGCAGTTTCCTGTCGCCACGATGATCCGGTTTTGCCATAACCATGGCTTGATTCAAGTCACCAATCGGCCCCGCTGGTTCACGGTCAAAGGTGGTGCACGCCACTATGTTGAAAAAATAATTGCTGGCGTGTCGGACAAACGCCTGAACACTCCCGTTCGCTTGATTGAACGTGATGCGCAAGGTGTTCGTGTGGTCACCGATGGCCAGGTGGAGCGTTTTGACGAGGTGGTGTTGTGCGCCCATTCAGACCAATCACTCCGCCTGTTGCGTGATGCTTCGCCGGCAGAACAAGCCGTGTTGGGGGCCATTCGCTACCAAGCTAATCAGGCTGTGTTGCACACAGACTCTGCGGTATTGCCTCGGCGTGAAAAAGCATGGGCTGCATGGAACTACGAACGCGCAAGCTCAACGGCGCAAGAGTCCACGCGGGTGTGTTTGCATTACTTGCTCAACCGTTTGCAGCCCTTGCCTTTCCAGCAAGCGGTGGTGGTCTCACTCAATCCGGTCAGCCCAATAGCGCCAGAGAAAATTTGCGGCACCTATGACTACGCGCATCCGGTGTTTGATTTGCAAGCCATCGATGCGCAGCAAGAAGTGCCGCATTTACAAGGCCAAAACCGCACTTGGTTTGCAGGTGCCTGGATGGGTTATGGCTTCCACGAAGATGGTCTGAAGGCCGGTATGTTGGTGGCCCGGGCATTGCTCAAACGACTCCATGGCGATGCGCACGACCCAGCTGCGCTGTACAGCGGCGCAGCATGACTACAGCGGGCGCTTGCATAGGTGAGGGCCAAGTGCGCCATGCGCGTTTGCGCCCGCGCCGGCATGCCTTTGCTTATGCCGCTTATTTTTTGATGCTGCCCATGCGGCGCTTGAAAACTGAAGGTGAGCAAGCTGATTTGGCCATCAACCGCGCTGCGCCCTTGTCTTTTTACGATGTCGACCACGGCGATGGACGGGGCCCTGACAGCGGCGGCGCGTTGGGCTGGATCACGGCCCTGTTGGCCCAAGAAGGCGTGCACGACGCCGAAGGCGAAATCTGGCTACAAACCTTTCCGCGCGTGTGGGGCTACACCTTCAAGCCGGTGAGTTTTTGGTATTGCCATCGCCTCAATGGTGAGCTGGCAGCCATCGTTGCCGAAGTGCACAACACCTTTGGCGAGCGGCATTGCTATTTACTGGAATCGCCGCGCTACGGTCAGACCTTGACCACGGACAAGGTCTTCCATGTTTCACCTTTTTGCGCCGTTGAGGGTCATTACCGCTTTCGTTTCATGCGCACCTTGCACCTGGGTCAAGAACGTATGGTGGCCCGTATTGAGCATGACGACGTCATGGGGCCTTTGATAGAAACCAGCTGGAGCGGCACCTTGGTCCCGGCCACACATGCTGCCTTGCGCCGCGTCTTGTGGCGCTTTCCGTTGATGACTTTCGGTGTGGTGTTGCGCATCCATTGGCATGCATTTTTGCTTTGGTGCAAGCAGGTGCCTTTTTGGCGAAAACCCGCCTTGCCAGAAAAAAGTGTCACGCGCGCTTGAATGCGCATGACCTGTTGTTTTACTTTGACTTCTTGATTTTATGAGTTCAATTTCTTCCTCCGGTACTGTGGCTCAAGACAAGATGCCGGCTGCGGCCAAACGCTTGTTGGGACTGCTTGAGCGCTTGCAACATGGCAGCTTGACTGTGCATTTGCCAGACGGCACGGACCGCCGTTTTGGCCATCAGCAAGCACCCTTTGCCAGCATTCAAATTCACGATTGGGCTGTCTGTACAGACACCCTGAAGTCTGGCGACATTGGTTTTGCCGAAGGCTATATGCGTGGCGACTGGACCAGCCCCTCACTGACCGATTTGCTGCGCGTCATGGTTCAAAACAGACGCGTCATGGACGATGTGATTTTTGGCCATTGGCTTGGAAGACTGTATTACCGCATCAAGCACTTGTTGAATCGAAACCACCGAAGCAACAGCCGCAAGAACATCCACGCCCATTACGATTTGGGCAACGCTTTTTACGAGCTCTGGTTGGACGGCACGATGAACTACTCATCCGCTTGGTTCGAGGGCGATCAGACACGCCCATTGCAAGACGCTCAAATGGCCAAAGTACGCCGCGCATTGCGCATGACGAATGTCAAGTCAGGCGACCGTGTGTTGGAAATCGGCTGTGGATGGGGGGCGTTGGCCCAAGCCGCGACAACTGAATTTGGTGCGCACTTGACCGGCGTGACGCTGTCCACAGAGCAATTAGATTTTGCGCAGCGCCGCATGAAAAATCTGCATCGTTCAGAGCAAGCGGACCTTCGCTTGCAAGATTACCGCGACATTGATGATGGACCTTACGATGCCGTGTGCTCCATCGAGATGATCGAGGCGGTTGGGCGGGAATATTGGCCCACCTATTTCCAGAGCATTGCCCGCTTGCTCAAACCCGGTGGCCGCGCTTGTATCCAAAGCATCGTGATCGATGACAGTTTGTTTGAGCGTTATCTCAACTCAACCGACTTCATTCAACAGTACATTTTTCCCGGCGGCTGTTTGCCCAGCCCGTCCGAGTTTCGCAAGCAAGCCCAGCTGGCGGGCTTGACCGTCGTTGACGAATTGCCGTTTGGCACGGATTACGCTGAAACATTGCGCCGCTGGCGTCAAGCCTTTATGGCGCAACTGGACACCGTAGGGCAGCTCGGCTTTGACGCCACCTTTGTGCGGCTGTGGGAGTTTTATCTCGCGTATTGCGAAGCCGCATTTGACGAAAAAAACATCGATGTGGTGCAATTCACTTTGGCCAAGCCGGCCTGAGACAGCCATGACACAACTGCACTCGCGACACCTCTGTTTAAGCCGCCTTGTGCGGGCATGGGCGCTGGGTGTGGGGCTGAATGCCTCCTTGGGTGTTCAGGCGATGGCCTCAGAAGTGGCCTTGCCGGGGTCCGCGGCCACGCCAGCCGTTCGAATGACCGTATGGGGTTTTGATGTGTACGACGCCAAGCTCTGGGCGCGCGCAGGATTTTCATCGGCGCAGTATGTACGCCACCCCTTTGCGCTGGAGTTGAGTTACCTGCGGGGGCTCAAGGGCGAAGCCATTGCGCAACGCTCGCTGGAAGAAATGAAGCGGCAAGGACCGATCAGTGACAGCCAAGTTCAAAGCTGGCTCAAAGCCATGCAAACGGTGTTTCCCGATGTGCAAAAAGGCGATCGCATCGTGGGCGTCAACAAGCCCGAGCAGGGCGCAGAGTTTTGGGTTAACGACCGGTTGGTGGGCCAAGTGCCGGATCCCCAATTCGCCAAACTGTTTTTTGGAATTTGGCTATCGCCGCAAACGTCTGCGCCTGAAATCCGTCAGGCCTTGATTTCCCGTTGGCCTTGACGCATGCGCGCCCTGACATCGCCTCTCTTCAGCCATGCCCACAGCGCGGGTGCGGGGCTGTTGGGTTTGCCTTTGGCGTTTGTGGCCTTGCCTGTGTATGTGCATTTGCCGCATTGGTATGCCACCCAATTTGGCGTGTCTTTGACGGCTTTGGGCCTGGTCTTGATGCTCAGCCGTTTAAGTGATGCATTGATAGACCCTTGGCTGGGACGGATGAGTGACCGCTTGTATGCGCATTCCATCCGGGCGGTGCAAAAGGCATCCGCTGTGGCTGCTTTGTTGGTGGTATGCGGTTTTGTGGGTTTGTTTTTTCCGCCCGACCAAGTGAGTCAAGCGTCGGGTCATACGCGCTTACTTGGGTGGGCGGCGGGGATGTTGACGCTCAGTCATTGGGCCTACAGTGCCTTGGGCATCATGCACCAGTCATGGGCCGCCATGCTGGGCGGTGACGCCGTTCAACGCAGCCGCTTGGTGGCGTGGCGGGAAGGGCTTGCTTTGTTGGGTGTGATGCTCGCGTCGGTCATGCCTTCGCTGATCGGCATGGACGGTACGGCTGGTTTTTTGGCGGCGGCTTTGCTCCTTGGCTGGGTGGTTTGGTTTCAAGGTATTCGGCCGCAACCGCTGCCGCACAGGGATCTTGCCGCCTGGAATTTGCCTTGGCGCTTTTCGGCGTTCAGGCAATTGTTGTGCGTGTTTTTGCTCAACGGGGTGGCCAGTGCAGTGCCAGCGACACTGGTGATGTTTTTCGTGCAGGACCGCATCCAAGCGCCGCAAGCCATGCAGCCATGGTTTTTGGCGGTGTATTTCTTGGCGGGTGCGGCCTCCTTGCCATTGTGGTTGAAGGCTGTTGCGCGGTGGGGCTTGCCACAGGCTTGGTTGCTGGGTATGGCCATGTCGGTGGTGACGTTTGCCGGCGTCAGCATGCTGGAAGCTGGAGACGCATTTTGGTTTTTATTGGCCTGTGGTTTGTCCGGCTTGGCTTTGGGCGCTGATCTGGCGGTGCCTGGCGCCATGCTCAATGGTTTGATCGACCGGCTGGGTTTTCGCGGGCAGTCCGAAGGGGTTTTCATGGGCTGGTGGAGCTTGGCAACCAAACTGAATTTGGCATTGGCTGCCGGGTTTGCTCTGCCCCTCTTGGGTCTTTGGGGCTATGCGCCGGGTCAAGCGGGCGTGCAAGGCTTGCAGGCCTTGACCTTGGCGTATGTGGTCTTGCCTTGTGCGCTCAAAGTGTGCGCGGCAACAGGCTTGTATCTTTTTTTCATTCAGCAAAGGAAAGCATGATGAACCGTCGTGGCGCACTTCAGAGAATCGGGGCTCTGCCCTTTGCAACCCCGGCATGGGTCTGGGGTGGTGGGGCTTTGGCCCTGTCCGGTTGCGCCGGCCCTCAACCTGCTGACTACGCACACGAGCGTCCAATTTTGGACTTGCGTCAGTATTTCAACGGCACCATCGACGCTTGGGGCGTTTTCACTGACCGCTCTGGCCAAGTGGTCAAACGGTTCACGGTGCTCATGCAATGCACTTGGACTGGCAACCAAGGTGTGTTGGATGAAGACTTCACCTACAGCGATGGCACCAAGCAACGCAGAGTTTGGCGCATAGAGGCTTTGCCAGACGGGCGCTACAGCGGCCGCGCAGACGACGTGGTGGGTCAAGCCCTCGGCCAAGCCAATGGCAATGCCCTGCGTTGGCAATACACCTTGGCGTTGCCTGTCGATGGCCGGGTCTGGGAGGTTCAATTTGAAGATTGGATGTACCTGATGAACGACCGCGTCATGCTGAACAAAGCCGTGATGAGCAAGTGGGGCGTTCGTTTAGGCGAAGTGACCCTTTCATTCAACAAACGTTGAACAAGGAATCTGAATGCATTCGCAGTTTTCTCCCGCTTCCCCTGAGTTGGTGCAGCACCCCGTGACAGCCCCAAGCCCACGCGCTTGGGGGGCTCCTTTGAATACCCCCATGACCGATTGGGCGGGCAAGCGTGTCTGGGTGATTGGCGCCTCAACGGGCATCGGTCATGCCTGTGCCATGGCCTTGGCCCAGGCCGGCGCGCAGGTTGTGGTGTCGGCCCGAAAGATCGAGGGCTTCAAGGGCATGGCCAATATCTACCCGATTGCCTTGGATGTCACGGATGCGGCGAGTGTGCAAGCCGCCAAGGACGCGATGGTCAGTCGTTTATTGCAACATGAACGACTGGGCGGGGAACTCGATTTGGTGGTTTATTGTGCAGGCCACTACCATGCCCAACGCGCCACGGACTTTGATTTGCCCGAGATGCTGCGACATCAGGAGGTCAATTATGTCGGGGCCTTGCAGGTCTTGGATGCTGTGCTGCCCTTGATGCTCAAACAGAGTCAAGGACACATCAGCTTGATCAGCAGTGTGGCCGGTTGGCGCGGCTTGCCTAACGGATTGGCTTATGGGCCCACCAAGGCCGCGTTGACGCATTTGGCCGAGACTCTCTACCTGGACTTACAAGACCGAGGCATCGGTGTGAGTGTGATCAACCCGGGGTTTGTGGCGACACCTTTGACAGCGCAAAACACGTTCGAAATGCCCGCTTTGATCACGGCGGATCAGGCGGCACAAGCCATCTTGAAGGGCTGGTCACGGGGCGTTTTTGATATTCACTTTCCCAAGCGATTGACCCTGTGGCTCAAAGCGATGCGGCTGCTTCCTTACCGGATGTATTTTGCATTGGTGCGGCGCTATACGGGCATCTGAACCCATGGACTACCGTACACGCACGGCCGAAGTGGCCGCCTATTTTGAAACCCTCACACCCGAGCGGACAGGGGAATTGGATCAATTTTATGCGGCCCAAGCGCGCTTCAAAGACCCGTTCAATGAAGTGCTCGGACTGAGCCAAGTGAAACGGATTTTTGAACACATGTATGTCGCGCTTGACGCGCCGCACTTTGTCATCACTGGCAGCTTGGTGGATGGTTCGCAGGCTTTTTTGACCTGGGACTTCAATTTCACATTCAAGCGAT
>Ga0209189_1002349_pt1 | contig 13287 bp, 9 predicted proteins | sample C_130820_EF_Meta_FD_187308 | JGI IMG/M metagenome (GOLD analysis project Ga0209189, IMG submission 187308) | Freshwater microbial communities from Lake Croche, Canada to study carbon cycling - C_130820_EF_MetaG (SPAdes) (version 3) | ecosystem: Environmental > Aquatic > Freshwater > Lake | place... | reverse complement strand
GGCGGCAATCAACCTTATGCGGTAGGACTTCAAGTCAAACATTCTGTCATGAATCGCCTGCACAATCACTTTGAAGTGTTGCAAGGCACAGTGAACAATCTCAGCAGATATTATCAAGCAGCTGATTATCCCACCAAGTATGCTATCCGTCAGCTCAACAACATTTGCCATGAAATTGAAAACTTGTTGTTGAGTCAGCGCAAACGTGTATCCGATCCCAAATGGCAACGACCCAGCCAGATCACCACTTGGTTATGTGCGCCTCGGTACCATCTCACCGACGAACACAGGCAAGGATTTGTGACCAATGGCTATGACCGTGTGCTAGGCGGAGTTTACATGCACTGGACACAGATAGGCAAAACCTTGTTTGAGGTATTCCGTGACGAGGGTGCACCTGTGCTGGATGGTGCCACATGTGAAGCAATCACACATCTTGAGTATTATTCAGGCGAGTTTGATATTGAGTGGGGTCGTGATGTCACACGCGGTGGTGCACAGCCCTGGCACGACAGCGAGCAAGATCGTTTTCAAACCTGGTTAACGGCCAACAATCTTGATCCTCGAGATCCCAAATTAAGTCTGGGATATTTACCAGTGGCACAAGTTGATCTTGTTCGTAGCTTTGGTACTGACAACCCAGAAGACATTTGGCGGCAGCTGGAAACGCACCTGGATATATACAAGATCACAGTGGACGGTGTTGAAGCAACATACGACTACTGCTGGAGTGATCCGGATCATGCTCAACAACAAATTGACATGATGCAACCCGGATATGACTATCAAAGGAAACAACTATGAACTGGATTCGCAATCTCTACAATCGCATCATGTTAGAAATACGTTATCGTAAAAAGCTCAAAGAATTGAGAAAGCGCGATCCTTTTATCTACAAGTAACCGTGAAAAATATTCTAGGTATCTCGGCCGGTTATCATGACGCAGCGGTGTCATTGATTTCGCCTGGTGGTGAAATCTTGTTTGCTGGCCACAGCGAACGCTATTCAAAAAACAAAAACGATGCTGACCTGCACTCTGGTCTTTTGGATGAAATTGATTTTGATTCGGTTGATACCATTGCCTACTACGAAACACCTTGGAAAAAACAACTACGACAATGGTATTCGGGACAAGGCATAGAGTGGAACAAATTCACAACTCGCAGAGTCTTGGACCAACAGTTAAACTTTGATGATCACTGTGATGAGTTGGAATATCTTGATACAATCAAACTAAAATCATACAATCATCATGTCTCGCATGCAGCAGCAGGATTTCAAACAAGCCCATATGACCGTGCCACAGTAGTGGTAATTGATGCCATAGGAGAATGGGATACCATATCAATTTGGGCAGCTGAATATGATCAAAAAGGTTGTGCACGTTACCGACGTCTGTGGGGACAAACTTACCCGCATAGCATTGGACTGTTTTACAGTGCAATTACCGGACGTGTGGGTCTGCGTCCCTTGGATGAAGAATACATCACCATGGGCATGGCTGCCTGGGGAAAACCGCAATGGCGAGATGCATTACATTTGAGTCTAGTAGATGACATTGATCAGCTCACATTCAAGCAAAATCTACACACAGGCGTAGGGGATGATTTCTTGCCCAACGCTACCAATGAGGATCTTGCTGCCAGCGCACAGGCTCTAGTAGAACAACTGATTGAGTCTGTTATGACGCGAGCCAGAGACTCGGGCTGGAGTCAAAATCTAGTGTACATGGGAGGCGTGGCTCTCAATTGTTTGGCCAATAGACGCCTGGGACAATGGTTTGAAAACATCTGGATCATGCCCAATCCGGGTGATGCTGGTTCGAGCCTGGGTGCTGCTGCTCTTGCTTATGGTCGTCGATTGATCTGGAACAACGCTTACCTGGGACATGACATACCGGGCAAATATCCCGTGGATGAAATCATATCAGAATTGTTGACCAACAAGATTGTGGGAGTAGCCAGCGGTCGTGCCGAATTTGGACCCAGGGCACTGGGCAATCGCAGTCTCTTGGCAGATCCAAGAGGCAATACTATTAAGGAGAAGGTAAATGCTATCAAACGTAGACAACAATTTAGGCCTTTTGCGCCTGTGGTCCTGGAAGAACATGCTAGAGATTATTTTGACATGCCTAGCGGCTGGATCGATTCTAGGTATATGCAGATCGTCGGACGTTGTCTGCGTCCTGACCTGTTCCCTGCTATTGTTCATGTGGACGGCACGAGTCGCATACAAACTGTACCAAAAGATGGTTCGGGAATTAGAGCACTGCTGGAATCTTGGTATGCCTTGACTGGTTGCCCTATGCTGCTCAACACCAGTCTCAACATACGTGGGGAGCCCATGGTAAACGATCGAAAGGATGCTGATCGATTTGAAAGACAGTATAATGTAAGGGTGTGCTCGTGATGCTACTAAACAATGTTGAATTTTATATCACAAATGTTTGCAACCTGGCTTGTGATGGATGCAATCGTTTTAACAATTATCAGTTCAAAGGATGGCAACGCTGGGCAGACTACCAAGATATCTATGCTCGATGGGCTCGAGAACTGCGTATAAAAAACTACATAGGCATACTAGGCGGAGAGCCGTTGCTTAACCCAGATTATTTAGAGTGGTTAGACGGAATTAGAGGCCTATGGCCTAACATACAAATCAACACTGTGACTAATGCGTATAGATTAAATCAAGTCCGGGGATTGTATGATCGTCTTCAATCCGATCGTTTACTTCGATTAAAAATTGGTATACACAATAAATCTTCGAAACAATTAATTTTTTCAAACATACGCAAATTTTTAACAGGTCCGTTAAACTACAATGTAGATCACTCGAATCGCTACCAAGAAAAAATTCATATTACAGATGCCAATGGTGTTAAAATTCTAGTAGAATACAACTGGTGGTTTCATCAAGGTAGTTTACAACGCAATCCTCAATCAGGCGAGTTCACATTATACGAAAGTGACCAAGACCTTGCCCATAAAAATTGTTCTATGAAAACGTGCCATACATTCCACCGTGGACGTTTATACAAGTGCGGTGTTGCAGCATTGTTGCCTGAGTTTGATCAGCAGTATCCCATTACTCTTTCGCCCGAGCGCAGGGCTATTATGTTGTCCTATCCGGGATTGGATATAGATCAAACCACAGAAGAAAAATACCAATTTGTTCAGGAATTGTCGAATCCTATAGCACAATGTCAACTATGTCCTGAAACTTATCAGGGCCAACAGATTGCTGCTCTGGAGAAAAAGGTATTATTCAAACTCAATGATCGAAAGGATGCTGATCGATTTGAAAGACAGTATAATGTAAGGGTGTGCTCGTGAAAAATATCATTGTAGTAGGCGATAGCTTTTGTGCCAGCCAAGAGGTCTGGCCAGCAATGCTGGCAAATCATCTAGGACTAAATTTAGTCGGTCAAGGTATTGGGGGTGCTTCTTGGTGGCCTTCTCGACATTTTTTAATGTCTTTGCCGCAAGAAATAATTGATGCTACAGAAGTCATGGTATTTGCACACACTGAATCCACACGAATACCTACTATGGATAGTGCAGCAGTAAATAAGGTCATTCGTGGCGGCATACCCAAAACTGAAATTGACAATGCAGTACATCTTTATTACAAGCATATACTGGATCTTGATTTTTCAAACTGGGCACAACAACAATGGTTTAATGAAATCAACCAACGATGGGGACATAAAAAAATATGCCACTTACACTGTTTTCCGTGGTCCTTTGATAATCAGCAATTGTCTGACCATAATACTGGCTTGGTTGTTCAGCCCAATCTGACTGCAATTAGCTTAAATGAAATATCCGCTAACGTAAGCAATCATTTATTTAACGACAATCGCCCCAATCATTTTAACATTCACAACAACACAATGCTGGCACAAGAACTAGCCCGTATGATAACAGCCGATCTGACAGGAGTGCAGAATCTGAACTTAGACTTGTTTGATCAGCCAACTCGTCGTTGGCTGGAATGGCATTAAAGATAAGTCTCTAGTCCACCACGTCTACGTAGATCTTGTGTACAGCAGCTAACACCACCGTCCCAGAAGTAGCTGTGTCGCAGTTCACTGATAATGGGATTGATTCTGTGTTTTTTACAGAAATCAAACACTTCCCGGTTGTAAGCTGAGAAGATCACATTTTCTTCATCCAGCACCAGGCAGTTGACATCAAACACAGTTTCGGCCACAAAGCCGGTCCACTTGTTTAGATAAGTGTTCACAAAGTCTGTGAATTCGGGTGTGGGTGTTTGTCCCTGCACATACCAAGCGCCTGGACTTTGTTCGTACTTGAACTTGCCCACTTCCATGGCAGCCCAGATCGAGCTGTCCCAGATTTTGCAAACTTCCCATCCTGGAAAGTCTCTGCCCAAGTCCAAGTTCACATCATGCTTGCTGCTCAAAATAACACCAGGCTTGAGAATAGCAAACACCGCATCCCCGTGACCGTCAGTTACCGCTTCATGTATGCGATACTCTGGACCCAAGCAGTTTTCCACAATCCAACGAGTTTGATCCGGGCGTAAAAAGTCTGAGTTGTCAAAAAACACATCACGACCCACACGCACAATACAACTGGCACTGGCGCCGTTTAGTATGCAATCTGCATCCCAGGCACTCTTGTGTGGATTCACAACTTGATCTTTGAAATCACTGCAAATTTCATCTAGTTCTGGCATGGCCAGCACACGCAACAACTTTTGTCCCAGAGTAATTTGCCAATCTCTGGGAGTCAGTGGTGGCAATGGTGCTCCGCCACCTTCAGTTTGAAACCATACAAATTGATCTTTACTGGGCAAGTTGGGTCTGCGTACTCGAGCTCCATACTGTTCTATGGTCTTTTGCAGGTTGTCAAGATCTTCTGCAGTTTCTGCCAGAATTTGCTGCAGTTGATTGCGTACTTGCGCATTGTCGATGAAGTCAAAATAGTCCGGAGAATATGCACGGCCCACAATGACTTCTTCAAGTGGTTGCCAACTGGTATAGGAATTGATCATGAGTTTAGTCTTTCAAGTAAGGTATTTAATCTGTCCTGTTTTGAGGAACAAAATAATTGTTGGTTGTGTTCAATATCATCTTTACAACTGTTGAACCATGTCTGCATGTTTTGTGATTTTATTTTGGCAATAGCCGACTTTATTTTGATCCAGCGTTGTGTGTTGTTGGTTTCAAGATCGTAACTGTTGTCTATCACATGATCAAATGTGCGATAGCCTAGAGATCTTAAGGCTGCCAAACTGCCAGGTGCACCCACGACCACAAATGGTTGACCGTGTTTGATGGGCTTGAATGTTTTTTCTGTTAAAAATGCACCGCCACTTTGATCAGCATCAAAATGTGTTTCTAGCACAATGTTGCAATAGCTTTGTGTGTAGTGTGCATATTCTGTGAGATGGTGATCGTTTTGTTGATCCGTGGTCATTGAGTCGCAAGTGTATGGTGCATGGGACATGAATCGATCAACTGCGGTTCTCAATTGGGGTTCGTGATCTATCTCAATGGGATTGTCTTCAAATCTATCGCCGATATCTGTTGTACCATAGCTCCATTGGCTATACCCCAATAATCCTGTTCTCTCTAAGTCAGCCATCGCAGTGGCACGCCACCATTTGTGTGTTCTGCTGAGTGCTGTGAATTCAAATGGTCTAGGATTGTGATGTATTTCTGCTGGCATTACTTCTTGGTTGCGGTGCCAGAACAACAGCTCATGGTCTGGAAAATATGCAAACCCTGGAATGTGATCTGCTGCAGTATTGCCACTGACAAACCGATAACAGTCTGTGGCAAGATTGTGCAACACGCACAACTGGTCCAGTCGTTGCTTTATTCTAGCAGGGTTGTCGCCTTCGTGGTAATAAAACAATGCAATCAGGGTTTGGTTGCGCAATCGACTTTGAACCAGCGGACTCATGAGATCAAAGTAGTCTACATCAAAGTTGAAAAAACCTAGACCAACAGGATAGTAACCACTCACTGAATCCTCTATCAAGGATAACTCACACTCAACGCCATGAGTTCTACAGTGCTCCAGCAACTCAATGGGAACAGTATTGGGCCAGTGATGCGCAAACTGTCTCCACCCTGGGGTATAGGGCTGTGCAGCCCATTGTGCCAAGGCTGGATATGCTTTGTCTTGCTCTATGCGATCAACTGAGAGATTTAGTTTGTAATCCACGCAACATGTCCTGTAGTTCTTGCCACAGAATCTTTTCCAATCCAGTGCCATAAAAATGTTCGTAGTTGTGTTCCACAGCTGACAAACAAGCACGATGTATGTCTTGTCGTTCACGCACTGACAACCCGTCCAATTCTTTCAGCAACCGTGTGACCTTTTCAATTCTGAGAACATCGTTAGTTTCTTCATCATAACTTTCATCAAACACATCTGAAAATGTTTTGAAACCGTAACTGCGCATGTATTCTAGGCTGCCAGCTGGTGCTACCAACACAAACGGCATTTCCAGTGCAATGGCTTTGAATGTTTTTTCTGTGATGTGCAGTCTGCGGCCAAAGTACACAGTTTCGGTAGGTACATATACCAGGCTGTCTTGTGCTTCTGCATAATTGCCCAACCAGCACGAAGTCATGATCTGGGTTTCTTCCCCCTCAAACAGTCTTGGCAACTCAGCATCTTGAAACACTTGCTCAATGTCAGGATATGTGTTAACATACTTGAGTGCAATTTGTGAAATGTCAACGCCTTCGTAGGGACACGTTCTGGGTGCCGAAATATAATTTTTTTCCAAGCCTGACTTGAACACATTGTACAAGAACAGCACTCGGTGGTCTCGCTTGCCGGCCACAATACGATTTGGACTCATGAATGTGTGAATGGGCGCTCGTTCTCGAGCTCGTGGAATCAAAAATGTTTTGTCGTAACCCCGGAACCAGTCTTTGCAAGCCCAGCCGTGATAGAAATAGTAGTGACTTTTCCAACCATAAGTTTTTTCCAATTGGTCAACGTATTCTCCGTGTTCGCTCACAATGACATGCCCGTGAACATTGGGAAAATTGTAAGTGATATCATGTGCACGAAAATTAACAATTTCATCAAACAGTGGTTTATGCAAATCCAAATGAACAGGCTCTTGATCATGAAAAAACACATAGTCAGTTTCTATTCCATCAGTTATCCCGTAGTTAAATAATGCATCAGGATCACTGCGTCCGGGTGGATCACAAAAAAACATTCTTGTTTCGGGGTTTTGTTGCTTGATCCAAGGCCAAAAAGTATTGTTGTAAATTTCGTCTATTCTAATCATGTTTGATGTATTTTATCTAGGAAATCCTCCCAACCTGTTTGCTCACGAACGCAGAGCCGATAGCGTTGAGCATGCCCGCAGCATGAGTCGCACCAGGTTCTTTTGGTGGGTCACATACTTATGTGACTATTCTGGCTTTGATTTTCTTTGGCAGCCAAGTCCTTGGCAGGCACATCAACGCCATGCTTGGCCTAGCCAATGGCAAGCAGACTCGGGCACATATCTTGTGCCCACAGTGGGATATGCTGACACCAACTATCATGATGACTTAGTCGTACCTAGACTACCAGACACATCGGCTTGGTCAATTCCTGAATATATAGATCAAAACAGTTTTGATTTCAGTTGGCATCCAGATTTTAGAGAACCTGCTTACGAATATCACTTTGGTACCCAGTGGCAAAGTGCTGGGGGGCCTGTATATCAAGGATCTGGTGTCATCAAATTGATAAACGAGCCTAGAGCTTGTGCTTTGACAAATCGTAAAAATTGGTCAATACCAGATCATGTTGATGCTGACAGCATCGACTACACCTGGCATCCCAACCCACTAGATACGCCCTATGTCTATCACTTTCCCAGTCAACATCAACCAGTGAGTGGCGTTACCTATACAGTACCTGGTGGTAGTGAAATCAAATTGGTAGAATCTCCATGTGTGAAATCAATTAAGGATCTGTCGTTGTGGTCCGTGCCTGACAACATTGTGGGATTTGACTACACCTGGCATCCCAATCCGCTTGACCCTCCCTACACGCACGAGTTTGGTACACAATGGTACAACGAAGGTGGTCCGGTATTACACATGCTTGGTGCAGAAGAACGCAAATACCACGAATCTCCACGTGCCACATTGTCGGCCAGTCAGGCCAATTGGTATAGATTGCACAATATCGATGATGCATCGTTTGACTGGTCATGGAGACCGCACCCTCGAGATCCAGCTTACATCTATGTGTGGGGCAATCAACACTGGCCTGCAGAAAAAATGCCCACCTTGGAATATCGTGTGCCAGGCGCCACCGAGCGCAAATACATGCCGAGAGGTCCTAGGCTGCTGCCCAACTACGAAAACTGGGTCACACCTGACATCATTGACGAAAGCACTGTGGACTATACTTGGTGTCCTGATCCCGGTGATCCTGCCTACATCTATGAATTTGCCACCCAGTGGCAGCAAAACGGCGGAGCCTGTTATGTGGTTCCCGGAGCTCAAAAACGCAAGTTTGTTGACATCGTGCATCAAAGAAAAGCCTCTCAAGACCATCAATGGGAGGTGTTAGAATCCATTACTGACTTTGATTTTAGCTGGCATCCTGATACCACAGAAGAACCCTATATCTATGTGTTTGGTAATCAGCATTATCCTGGCACTGTCATGCCCACTGTTCGTTATCGTGTGACTGGAGCAACTCGAGAAAAGTTTGTGGATGAGCCACGAGCACAGTTGTCAAAGTCAAATGAGAACTGGGAAATACTTGAACCTATAGCCGAGACGGAGTGGGATTGGTCCTGGCGACCCAATCCCAAAGATCCCGCCTACATCTATGTGTGGGGCAACCAATGGAACCCGGCTGAATACAAAGCCAGCATACAATACACGGTGCCCGGTGCCACCGAAATCAAGTATATGTCGGCCCGCACACGCAGATTGCCACATCCCGAGTTGTTCAGACACAGTCTTGCTGTCAGCGACTTTGATTACAGTTGGGAACCCAATCCCTTTGATCCTCCCATGACCTATGTGTTTGGCAACCAGTGGAACCCGGCTGTGCTTGAGCCCACTGTGGTTTATGCTGCTGGTGGTACAGAGATCAAGTACATGGATCACCCGGTGGCCTGTGTGGCACAGGATGTCACGCTTTGGGAGCAGTTGGACGATATTGAAGAGTTTGATTATTCGTGGCGCCCCAATCCCACAGATCCACCTTACATGTATGTGTTTGGCAATCAATGGTTGACACCTGAACAACGTCCGGCTCTGCAGTATTGTGTGTCCGGGGCCACAGAAATCAAGTACATGTCGGAACCGCGAGCAAGACGTGCATCGCGACCCGACGATTTTGTCACGCACTGTGCCTGTGAATTTGACTATTCGTGGGAACCCGATCCCGGATCACCACCTTACATCTATGTGTTTGGCAACCAGTGGTGGCCCGCAGAGATCATGCCCACTGTGGAATATCATGTTCCTGGGGCCACCAAGCGCAAGTTCATGGCTGAACCACAAGCAGGTCTTGTTGCGACTGATCAGTACTGGTACATAAACACTGATCATGCGTTTGAGTTTGATCGTTCCTGGCAACCCGATCCCGGATCACCGCCTTACATCTATGTGTTTGGCAACCAGTGGTGGCCAGCCACGCAGATGAGCACCATCGAATATCATGTGCCAGGCGCCACCGAGCGCAAGTTCATGACTGAACCTCAAGCTCGCATCTTGCCCAATCGAGATCGATGGTCAGTGCCTGAAGAAGTAGATGCCAATACCATCGACTATTCATGGATTCCTGACCCACAAGAGTCGCCCTACATCTATCACTTTGGTACTGAATATCAAGCATCGGTGGGGCTCACTTATACTGTGCCCAGCGCACAAGATCTCAAGTTTGCCGGTGATCCTCCACAGATCATTCAGGAACAGCCACGGTCTGTGGTGCGTGTATTGGACATCTTTTATATGGATCGCAGCAATGCCATGAGTGCGGCAAGATTTGAGCGCCTTCGAGAACAGTATCCCCATATACAAAAAGTGAGATATGTGAATTCTGTGATGGATACCATAAGCCGTTGTGCCAACCGCAGCAAGAACACACGTTTCTGGGTCATAGGCAGTGAAAACGATTATTCGAGCTTTGATTTTGCCTGGCACGCCCAGCCCTGGCAAAGCTCAATGACGCATGTGTTCGGCAGCCAATGGAACAAATGGTCGGATACCTTCCTGATCAACAAGTGGGAATTTGAACGTCATGTCAAATGGGCCGCAGGCATCGAAGAGTTCCCCAACCTGAATTTTGTCAAGGACCAGCAGGTGGTAGCGCCCGCTGACGCATACGATATCTATGTCATAGACTTTGGCAATGCCGAAGCACCACATACGCTGGAATTTCTGCGCAGCCGTTATCGGGTGGTCAAGCATGCTCGTTATTTTGACAACTATCTCGACACGCTAAAACGTCTGATCGCTGATGTCAAAGCCGAACACATCTGGGTGGTAGGCAGTGTATGCGACTATTCAAGATTTGATTTCTCGTGGCAACCAGAAGCCTGGCAGCGAGACATGCTGCACGTATTCCCCAGTGCGGAACAGAAGTTTGGTGACACTTTCTATGTTCCAGTCAAAGCTCTGCAGGCCAAGATCAATGAACTGGAGCTGTTGGATTGGTTCGAGACTGTGAACTACTGCGAAGATCAGCGGGTACCACGTTGGCCCATGCCTGTGATCTGCAATGATCTGGACACGCATGTGGACACAGTGATCTCGAGCACCTTTCCTGGACCATTGGCTGTGTTCGCTGATCGAGACGTGGGCAACACCAAGATGCCCACTGTGAGTCTCTGGAGAGAAAAGACCAAGACCATTGTTCCCATGGACTCTGGTGCTGGCATAGTAATAGTGCCCAAGAACGCCGTGCCCTTTATACGCACACAGATGTACGACTATCCTCACATTGATCGCAGTCGTCGTGACACATTAAAAGGCCGACCTTTGGACATAGTGTTTATCGACAACGGTGAGCCCAATGCCGACGAGAACTGGAAAGTGTTAGAATGGGCATATAAACATCCTAGAACTAATCGTTTACATCGTAGCAGTGGAGTAAAAGGTCGTGTGGCCGCATATAAGGCAGCAGCCGAGTTAAGCACTACTCCATGGTTCTTTGCCGTGTTTGCTAAACTACACATTGATAATAACTTTGATTGGTCCTGGCAACCAGACCGCATGCAACAGCCCAAGCACTATATCTTTCATGCTCGTAACCCAGTCAATGGTTTGGTATACGGTCACCAGGCCATGATTGCCTACAACCGACAGCTGGTGCTGGCCAATGATGGCACAGGTGGCTTGGACTTTACCTTGGATGATGCACACGAAGTGGTACCCGTGTTGTCAGGAACTGCTTACTACAACACCTCGCCCTGGGTAGCCTGGCGTACTGCATTCCGTGAGGTTCTCAAACTGCGACACAGTTTACCTGATGTAGAAAATGAATATAGACTCAATCAATGGCTGAACTTTGACAACACTGACTCACATGTGGTCAACGAATCATGGAGCCGCTGGGGAGCCGAGGATGCTGTGGAGTACTACGAGTCAGTGGCGGGAGATTTTGCAGCTCTTAAAAAGAGCTACGAGTGGTCATGGTTGGCCAGCTATGCGCTGATCAAAAGAAATCTCGCACCTGATTGACCACATACTCTACCTGAGCGTCTGATAGTTCAGGATAGATAGGCAAGCTGAGACATTCCTGACAGAATCTAGCAGCTTCCCAATGATCGGCCTCCAAGGGCGTGGGACCTGCACCTGCACCCACTTCAAGTTCATAGAGAGGACGTTCATAATGAATGCGAGTTTCGACCTCGTGATCTTCAAGATGTTGTCTCAAACCATTGCGTTGACTGGTGCGAATCACATACTTGTGCCAGGCTGGTACTGTGCCTGGTGTCACACCCGGTACTGACACTAGGTCGGCCAGATGCTCACTGTAGTAGGCAGCAATTTCAGATCGTCGGCGTTGCCAGGCGTCAAAGTACTCCAACTTGATCAACATCTGTGCACAGTCGCTCTCGCTCATTTTGCTGTTGTAGCCTACGTAGTCGTGATTGCTGAGTTTGCAGTTGTCCCGGAGATTGCGTATGGTCAGTGCCACATCGGGATTGTCAGTCAGCACCATGCCACCGGAACCGTAGTTGGGCAAGTTCTTGGTGGGATCAAAGCTGAGCACACTGATGTCACCCATTTTGCCCGAAGGTACACCGCGTGAACTGGCACCAAAGCTCTGTGCAGCGTCCTCAATGATCCAGGGCTGGTGTTGATTGAAAAAACCAGTCTCCAGTTGAAACTTTTCCCAGTCCACGGTGTTGCCAAACAAGTTCACATACATTATGGCTTGGATGTGTTCTTGTTCCAAGGTACCGTTGAGACTGCCCAAGTTGATCAAGCCCGAATAAGTGACATCCGTGATCTTGACTTCAAGATTGGTGGTACTTGCTGCATTCAATGTGGCTGCAAAACTCACGGCCGGCACTGCTATACATGACTCCCCCGGCTGCCAGATTGCAGGAGCACACTGCATGGCATATACAAGGCCATTGGTGGCACTGTTTACAGCAATGGCATACCGGCGATTGGTGCGCAGAGCTATGGCCTGCTCAAATGCCTGTGTGTAAAATCCATCCAACACCTGACCGGTGCTGTACACACGATCACTGGCGGCCAGCATTTGTTCTCGCAGTTGAGCATACTGCAGATCAAGACCAAAGAATGGCACCCGAGACCGGTGTTTCATTTTGTATTCCAGTAGGTGCTGCCCTGCAGCCAGAGATAATAGTTCTCAAAGCCTTGTTCGATATCAGTGGCCGGACTGTAGTCAAAGTCCTGTTGAGCACGAGCAATGGAAAGAGCACCACGACTGGGGAAATTTCGATCACGATCGCACACTTGAACATGACCTTGTCCTGCAATCTTCACAGCCAGTTCTGCTGCTTCCAGCAAGCTGCGACCCTGTCCACAAGTGATGTTGTAGGTGCGATTACTTGTGCGGTCACTCAAGGCTGCTGCTACAATACCTAATGCCACATCATACACATAGGAAAAATCCAGCACTTCGCCGGCACCGTTGACCCGTAGTGTACCACCACGTCGGGCTGTGGAGATGAATCGAGCCACCACACGATCTTCCACATCCAAGGGTCCGTACACAGCACTGGGACGCACAATCACATGACTCATACCACCGGTACGAGTGTAATCCCTAGTGAGCCACTCTCCGGCCAGC
>Ga0209189_1002347_pt1 | contig 13293 bp, 18 predicted proteins | sample C_130820_EF_Meta_FD_187308 | JGI IMG/M metagenome (GOLD analysis project Ga0209189, IMG submission 187308) | Freshwater microbial communities from Lake Croche, Canada to study carbon cycling - C_130820_EF_MetaG (SPAdes) (version 3) | ecosystem: Environmental > Aquatic > Freshwater > Lake... | reverse complement strand
TTTTCCTCATCTTTCTCTATTATTTGAGACTGCCTAACAAAACCCTAATAGAATATCTAATTATGTTATTCAATTTAGTAACATGTATTTGTGATATTTTATTTACTTATTTGTATTATTATGATAACTAGAATATTACATATTACATACGGTCAATGACAATACTTGTTAGCTTATATGCCATGTATCCAAATACAATTCCTACAATAGCACCCATAATTAATTGTGTTACCGTGTGATTATGGAATGTGTATCGTTGATACATTGTGATAACGCCAATAATTGCAAATAATATTACCCAATTGTTTATCCTATGAAAGAACATGTAAATAAAAGCAAGAGAGAAAAATACGCTTTCACTATGTCCTGATGGCATTCCAAAAGGGCGCTTCTTTTTAGCAAATCTATCATGGTCTAAAAATTTAATAGGACCCGGCGGGCGCACTTGTTTAATTAAGTTCTTTAACTGTTTGTTAATGAATACATCTAATGGAAATAAAATCAAATAAGCTAGTAAATATCCCCAATTACCTAAAAGTATAAAAACAGTAAGTAAGCTCGTAAGTAAATCGCCAAAATATCCCACTGCATAGATAAAATCGATTACATCTGTTATTTTGTTTTTGAAATATTTTGCTAATTTGTTAATCATATATATTATATATTATTAGATTTTATTAAAATTCTGGATTTCCTGTGAAAACCGTAGGTGCCTTCACTGTCTCTACGCCTTCTACACTATGCACCTGTTCCAAGACAAAATGGCCTGAAATAACGCTAAAATAAACCAACAGTGAATCACGCACTAAATACTTAAGGGGTTTGCTCTCTTTTTCAACAAATCTCATCTCAATAAACTTAATGACAAAAAAAATGACTGATATAACTCCTGCAACTATAAAAATATTCATGTTTGTATTCTTATAGTTAGTCTTTTTACAATTTTTTACTTAATAAAAACGCAATTATTACGTCAATATTTCAACCTCTTCTAAAAGTAAATCTGGTAGCAAAGTCATTTCATCCTGTTGAATCGTTTGCACATCTAAGTTATCTAGAGAAATAGGCTGGTCATCAAAGATAGTTAACTTCATATTGTCATCATCATCGCCTTCTGATTCTAATCTTCGTTGAGCATATCGCTCATTACTAATTTGCTCCAATCGCTCCACATTTTTCGGTGCTTCAATAATACGTTCTTCATTGTTATAATCTCTTACAAAATCGTTATCATTAAATGAGAGCCTGCTATTTTCGGGAACCAATGCAGGAATCTCAGTATCTTCTTCTTTAATAATATGGGGTTTAATCTCCTTCGTAATGTCAGACATATCTGATTGAGGCAACACCTCCTCCTTAATTTCCTCGGTAACATCTTCCTCCACGGTCTCATCCATATAAGCTCTTAGAATACTTTCAACCGGGATGCTTTCTCTCACCGTATTTTGAATACATTCTTGGACAATAACCTCTAATTCCCGGTAATTCTTTTGCGTTTGCAAAGGAGGGATTCCTATCTCAAAGAGATAGACATTCTTGTATATTTTTCTGGCTACATTGACATAGACTTTGTGAATAAAATCATCCACCTTGGGAATATTCACATCAATCTTCTTCTGTTTTTGGCCGACGCGCATTGCGCTCAACAATTTAAGCTGGATGATATGAACACAGGTCACCAAATCTTCTAAATATCCACAACCACTTTTTTCTATAATACGCTTTCTCTCTGTTTCTATAATATTTGCATTCCATTTAGGAATACGACTGATGAAGTTTTGAAAAGTCATCAAATACTTATCAAGCTCATTGTTCTCTCTGCATAACTTTAATGCTTCTTCAAAAATAGATTTTAATCCTTCAATAACAAGCGGTGTTAATATAATAAGTAATCTGGATGCCCACTCGTTTTTAGATTCATGTAAATTTGATACTACAAAGTCATCCATTTTACATAAAGGAAATATTTTCTAAACTCTCTTCTAAACTCAAAAACATAAAATGAAGAATAAATAAAATAAGGATTTGCTCTTTCCGGAATTCTTTTCGCACTTTGTTAAAGGAGACAAGCAATTCATATTGTTTTTCTATAGTAAAATCACCAAATAGCGGAGGATATTTTGTTTCTAAAAGTTGAATCAGGTCTAGACTGCTATATCCTTTTTCATATAACTTAGATGAATACTCTACCAAGGTTTTGTGACATTGTTCATCTTTTACTAAGGTTGTTTTTATTTTGACCAGCTCTTTTTTAAGCCAGTCTTGGTGCTGAGTTTTAATCGTTTTCCACGGATAGACTTGCGAAAGATTATACTTATACAGATTCACCGGCTGACCATTCACAGTGGGTTCTGGTACATAGATTTCGCAAAATCTGGACAAAATAGGCTTCAATAGTTTATATTTATCTTCGATAATAATGAAGAATCGAGTCGTATGACTAAACAATTCAATGCATCGTCTTAGCGCTGATTGAGCGTCGATAGTGAGTTTATCCGCGTTGTATAAGACAACACTCTTGAAAATATCACCGCCATTGGAGTGAATGTGAGTTTTGGCGAAAAACTTGAGCTCATCGCGAATAAATTTGATGCCTTTTCCGTGAGCGCAATTGACCGTCATGACAAAAGACTTGATTCGTTCTTTGTCGTTTTCGTAAATAAGGTCAATGAATTTCTTGACTAGGGTTTTTTTTCCTGTTCCTGATTGGCCGTGGAAAATAACATTGGGGATTTTATGAATAGACTGGAAATATGTGAGTTTTTCTAGAATAGGTTGATGAATATGCAACATAAATGTTAAATTTGATAGTATTAATTAGTACTATCAAATTTTTATATACTTATTAAACGTAATATTATTTCCTTTGTTTCTTACCTTTTCTTGTTTTCTTACTAAATTTCTTACTAGATTTCTTACTGGATTTCTTTCTGGATTTCTTATTAGATTTCTTTCTTTGATTCTTGGATTGTCCTCCTTTAAAATCTGACATAACGGATATATCATCATCATCATCGTCTTCTTTGTCTGTTTCTCCATGGTCTAGATAATATTTTCTTGAAGCTTTGTTCTCTAACTTGTCTTCTGGAACCGGATATGATTGACCTGTGTATAATACTTCATCAATAACGCATTCGCCATCAAAAATACTCTTTAATCTTACATCTTGCCCTTCTGTAAAATCAGATAATATCATACCAAGATTTTCTCTTATTAACATTTGGTCATCAATCATAACTCGTGGTCTTATCGTATAAGTTGTATCAGTTTTACCAGTTATTCGTCCAACTAGTAATAAATCTGAAGATTTTATAAATGGTGCCAAATAATTAGGAATTATGCAATGTTCACCAATATTAAACTCGCCATTATGTTTAGATTGGTTTTCTATAATAGTTTTATCAATTAGTAACGGACTATGTTTGGTAAATACTAAGTAATAAATAGGAGTATTTTTATCTTCAATACCATACATTCGTTTTCCTAATACATGTCCTATACTTACTATTCTATAGTTTTCTAGTAAAGATTTATCATCTTTTTTTCTAACTAATTCTCCTACATTAAACTCATATTTACTCATATAGTATATAAATATATTTTATTTTCTTAATTTTTTAGACCTTCTAGACCTTCTAGACTTTCTAGACCTTCTAGACTTTCTAGATTTTTTAAATTTTCTTGTCTTTCTATACTGCCTTCCCCCCCTTAAATTATTCGGATTTTGTAACATTACACTTAATGATATTAAAATTTGTTTTGCTACAAAACGATAAGGAGAATATATAGTGGTTCCAGGACCCTTTATTGTGATTATCATAGCTTCACCTCCACCTCCACCTTCACCTTCACCTTCACCTCCACCTCCACCTCCACCTCCACCTTCGCTGTCTAAAGATTCTTCTTCTGTTGTTGCTACATTTTTAACGACATATGAAGGTGTTATATCTTGTTCTCCTGACGAACTTATATGAACTACCTTTATACCATCATATCTTGAAATGGTTAGTATAATCACATCATGAGAATTATTTAACTCACAAGTTATAAATATTTCATCATTAGTTTTACTACAAGAATTACTAGTAACTTTATTTTGAGAATATTTTATGATAGCATTAAACAAACCGTCTCTTAAATATTGGCTACTTAATATTTTATCAACATTGTCAAAAAGTTGCTTATTAATATCCTTTTTATACGTTTCAGCCGAAACATATGGACTAGGGTCATCTCTATCATTTTTTTGTATAATATTATTCAAAAAATTTACATCACCCGAAGAAGAACCTGTTTCCCGTAGAACAGCCAAATCTACGTCGCTTTCTGGATAAGGAATACCTTCAGCTTCTGCACTCATAATTATGTTATATTATTATAACATAATATTATTTTTATTTTAATTATGAATTATTTTTTTTAAACAGCACTAGTTAAACTGTGTGTATAAGGATTATTCTTAAATGCCGATAAAAGGTCAGGTTGTATTCTCTCACAACCAATCTTGTTTTGGTCATATACTTGTCCTCCGCGAACCGGACCATACATCTCCGGTGACATTTGAATATACCCCATATTATTCGGTGCCCATTGTCGATTATTATCCCTATCCGTATCTCTCTTTGACATTGACACATTCATCGATTGGTTAAATATCTGTGTATTTCCTTGATTAGTTCTACCGACATTTGTCGAAGATTTGATATCGTTATTACTCTGTCTATAAGCGGCTTGGTAGTTCATGTCTCCATATCTCGATGCAGCACCGCCAGCCGCTCCAATAGAACTGCAGCTAGTTGTGTCTCGCTGATTGGCTATCGCCTGCTGTTCAGCAATTAAATAAGCAGCATTTGACTGGTTTCCAACATAACTATTAGGAGAGAACAAGGTGGTCTCTTTGACAGTTGTAGCCGTGGTATCTCCAGGATTCAAAATATAACTCTGAGGCACGGTTGTGCCAGCGTCACCATAAATGCGAATACTATCGGAGAATTCCTCCTTTCTCGTGGGTCTAAAGATGTCCAAAATAGGAGCAATGACTGCGCCGATGGCCCCGCCAAAACCACTGCGAAAGGTGTCTGGTTGTCTTACGGTAGCGCGATTATTGACAACATTCGTATAACTCTTGACAAATCGGTCTTTGTCTTCATGACCACCTTTGTTAGCAGCAGAAGACGGTCCTATATCACTGACACCTAGGACGGCGCGCTTAGGCTCTTCATAATCGCCGATAATATAAGGCGCGGTTTTTTCCTTGTTAGAAGCAACACCGGCATAAGGTTGTGACGAAGTAGCACGACTCGTATCGCGGTCTTCTTGGATAGGGCGCAATGTTTGTGCCATTTCTTGACCAGTGGTGGTAAGCCAGCGGTCTTGCGTTTGAATAAAGAAAGTATCCGGGCGATACTTCTCTACTTTTCCTTCGATACCCAGATTCTTAACATAAGACATAGACGGACCTTGGTGGTTATCTAGCGAATATTCAACCTTAGGGTTCGTCGAAACGCGCAATTCGTCGACTGTTTTGGGCATCCAAGAGTCACGGGATTCCATTCCTGAATTGAACCCACCACTGCCTTCTTTTCCGTAACCGTGGTTTAACCCGGGTGCCACATATTCGGATTCGAACGGTTTCACATTGCTATTCTTCATGCCGGGGTTTACTCGTGATTGGTAGAAGTCGCTCATATTAGGCGCTCCATTTGCCCACTGCATGTGTTCCTGAGGTTTGAAAAGAGGAGCCTGCTCCACCTTCTTAATGTTTTGAGAGCCGGAACCCACCATATTGTCCAAAATGGACTCGGATTTATTTATACCATAAACCTGTCCTTTAATTTTGCCACCGTAAAAAGGTGTCATATTATTATGCTTAAAATTACTTGTGTCTACATAATTGCCGGTTAAAGAGTAGATTTCTTGCATGGTATTGCCGACCTTTGTTCCAGCATTCTCACTATTCTCATAATTGGTCTGGTTAAAATATTTATCAGTGGCAGTATTAGGGTTGACATAGCTGTGAACAGTATCTAATAATTCTGCTTTATTTGTAACTGGATAATTAGATGGGGGAATATTTAGATTGGGCAAATAGTTTGTCTTTTGTCCCATATTCTCGTAGTTTTCTACTCCAACCCCTGAGCCAGATTCTCTTTTACCAGGACCTTGATTTGATATCACATAAAGACCTCCTAGGCTACTAATGGTATTGCTAATTCCATATTATTTACTATATATACTAAGTATTATATTTTTTCTATAGCTTTTCTCTAAATCTTAATTCATTTCATTTTCATTTGTCCAACAGAGACAGGTAGTAAATCTTGATTACTAGATAAGCACGGAATACTTGGGACATAATTATTTTTTTCTATAATGCGTGTGCTAATATTATTGTGAAAGGGTATACACGTGTTTTCTTGGGGGTTCAATGGCAAATAATACCAGTCCACTTGTTCTAAATCTCTTGCTGTCCAAGCTGGCATAATTGTTCTGGATTCGGTTACAGTAAGCTCGCTGTTCGTAGGATAAGACATGGGCTGGCTATTGGTGGCTACATAATTCGTATATTGATCTTTTCCTAAACAATCGCGGTTAAGCGGTCTACCAACGCCTCGCAATTCGCCTTCTAGAAGAACAGAGTTGGTCATTAAATTGGCTCCCCAGGTTTGTATGCGGACTTGAGGGTCAGCCATATAAGAAGGGGTGTCACCATTTCCAGGGACATTGAGAATCCATCTACCTGGATCAGTGGATTGCTGTAACTGCTTACTAATTCTTGCTGGGTCATCACGAAATCTTGTAAAGGCCATCTTAGTATGGCTTGATATTTTTTTTATTTTTATTAATAGTAATAATATTAATAATAAAAATTAGTAAATATATTATTATTCATCTCTATTAAGGACAAGGAAATGGTCTCTGTCTCTTTTCAACAGCAAGAGGCTCAGGCATTATTAAAGGACTCTTTTCAAAGAAATTAGCATCCTTTAATGGTTTCAAATCAGGAACAATTTTATTATTTGACAAAGCAGGGTTGACTAGGTTCGTCGAGCTAATGCCAAACAAAAAAGACTCGATTTGCACAGCATTGTTTGAAAGCTGGTCCCAGGGAATCTGTGCGGGATTTACGCCATTACCGGGGAGTCTAGTGTCGACTGCAGCACCATATTGTGAGTTAGGATAGAGTGTATATTGTTCGAATTCCTTGAATTGTCTTTGTTCTAAACAGTAATTTCCTGGTGTATTCAAATTTCTCGTAGAAGACATATAATTATATATATTATATAAAAGATAAAAGATAACAAATAAAAACAATTTTATAAGTTAAAAACTATAAAACAAATTTATGAGGCGTTGTATAATCCCAAACCCAAAAGTAATCTAAAAATTTTACATTATATCCATTAAAATAGTATGGACCAGCACCAGAATACAACAAGTCCTGATTATTTGATTTATATATTCCTTCGCCCATATCTAATATTTCTTGAGTATTTTCAAAATCTAAAGTTACCAATATGGAATGGTCATCGTCTGTTTTACCTATTGTTTTACCAGTCTTTACGATTAAACCAATGCTACTATATTGGTCCTTAAAATGTTTTTGTAATTTATATCCTACATCTTCACGTTCGTCATAAGATTTGTCATTTGGTATCCAATCTTTACTAAAATCAGAATAAAATGATACGTGTGTATCAAATGCCAAGAATATTAATTGATGATCGGGATATTTTTTACTGACAGCAATAATATTTTTATACATAGCTGTATTTCTACTTTTTGTTTCGTAATCATCAATTCCAATTATAGTAATATTATTTTTACAACAAAAATTATAAAAGTCTAAAAACGCCTTACTCTTGTGCATAGGAAAAAGATTATCTGTGTCCCAACTTCTTAAAGTTTCATCGCTTTCCTCTAAACATATAATTATGTTTTTATTGTGTTTGTGAAGAGACGAAATAATTTTTTTTCGTATACGAAATGAAAAGTTGGCACCATGTAAATTTTCACCTATGCCTATTATTTTTTTATCTTTAATATTGTCAATGAAATTTTTATAATCTATATGTTCTATCAGTTCGCAATCTTTATGTTTTTTATAGTTTTACTTTTACTTTTACTTTTACTTTTACTTTTACTTTTACTTTTATTTTTATTCATAGTCTTATATATATTTGAACAGAATATTTTTTATTTCTTGACAAACATATTATTATACAAAATATTCATTTTCATAGGCAACTCTTTTTGGAAATAAAAAAGGGCAAATGAAAAAATACTAATGCCAGCATACTCTGATTGAATTGTTCTACTATGTTTGTATCCATAGACATTATCTAAAGGAAAGGGTATCATTTCTACTGCATTTTTTACTACGTACATAATAATAGCTGACCCCCATAAAATAAAAATAACATCAATGAAAAGCCTGCGCATTGGCTTACTTTCTAATTCTTCTTTTTTCGATTTTGGCTGCATTTTATCAATAATCCTAGCAAAAATAAACCCTAAAAAGAAGTAAATGGTTACAATAAAACCGAAATCAACCACTTTTATACCGCGAACAACTAGCTCTTTTTTTGAAAATAACATAATATGGTTTATATATTATATTACTATTATAAATATATTACTAATTGATAGCCTTCAATAAGAATGCGATTTTCTCTTCTGACATAGAGCCAGTTTCCAAAAACTCGGTCACACATGAATGCGTAATGTAAAAATAATGATATGAATATAGAACCTTGAAACCTATTTCGATGTCGGCTGAAGCAAATTTGGACGCTCCTTTTTTTAAGCAGGGTAAAAAAGGTTCATACTCTTTTACCTTATTTAAAATTTGGTTCATCGCAGATTCAATGACTTTATTATCATAGGATTCTATTCCAAATAATTGCAGAAATTCGGCCTTGTATAATAATTCGCTAGATAGGTCATCATTTATGTCATCATCATCGATTAAAGATGGGTCGCTTAATGGAACCAGTAGAGGCAATTCCGTATTATAATATTGATATGTGCAAATAAGCTTTGTATTATACATTTTACTATTTATATATAATGTATAATGTTTAAACTCTTTTTCTTGATTTTCTTGTCTTTGTCTTTTTATAATTTTCTGGTTTTACTTTATCAATTGCTTTATTTACATTCTTTTCTAGAACCTGAAAATTCTCAACATTTCTATCTTTTTTCAAATATGTTTTTACTTGGTTAAAGTATTGCTCTATTGCGTCTGTTTTTGGCGTATAAGGAACCGCAAATAAATAATGATTACCACTTTTTGTTATAACATTTTTGATTAATTCGTTATTATGACTTCCAGCATTATCCAAAATAATAAGATGGTCTTTATATTTTGAAAATACATATTTTTCTAAAAATTCTAACAATCTTTCTTTTGTCATACCACCTTTTTCATATAATTCTTTTCCAACACACTTTGAATTACTTATTGCTACTAATAATGTAAATTTACGAAATACAAATTGGTTTGATGTTTTTATTACACATCTTCTACCTAATTCACATCTACTATAAGTGGGTTTCATCTAAACAAATAATTTTATTCATAGGAAATTGTTTAACCCTATTATAAAATTTATTTAGTTCAGTTTGCTTGTCAATTGGTTTCTTATATCTTTCTTTTGGAAAATGCTCGTGTCTTGTTCTTTTCCTTGTTTTATTATTATCTCTAATAACTTGTCCTAAATGTTGAGGTGTAATATCAAATGTAGGATATTTCTTTTTCATCTCAATTTCTAATTCATTCATAGTAAGTTGTTCATTTTGTTTTAATAATTCTAACGCAGTTTTCACTTGCGGTTTAGTAATTTTATATGATATTGGTTTTCTATTTCTTCTTGTAAGATTTTTAGAAGTTTTATATCTTTGTATCCATCTTTGTAATGTAGATTTCTTACAATCAAATATTTTACAAGTTTTTCTAATATTATCTTTGTTATTCAAATAATATTTAACAGCAGATATTTTATAATCTTCGCTCTTTTATAATAAAAAAAGAATAAATATTGATAATTATTTGTCCCATTTTAAATCTTCAAGGGTGTAAATACTTTTGTTAAATATATTATGAGGAATCCACAAAATACTTATTTGTCGTTATATTCAACATATTTTCTTTGAGTTCAATACTTAAATTCAATCCAATAGAATAATCTTCCAAATATTCTTTTGAAATTCCCTCTTTTTTATTTAATAAATATTTTATTGAATTATTCGATAATAGATAAAAGCGACCACTACAATATTTCGTTTGTAGAATAGGATAATACTCAGGTAATTCTGGATGTATTTTATGATATTGAGAGAAATATGGTTGTTTTACATCAATAATATAACCACCATAATTTATTTTTTTATCTCTATTATTTAATATTCCAATAATTGTATCAAAAAAATTCACATTTTTCAATAATTGGTCGTCATCTGTTTTAAAAATATATTTATATTTATACTCATTATTTATTGCTTCAAACGCAGATATGACCTTCTTGGGTAGAGAATTATAATCATCCTCAGTTTTAACTATCAATAAATTATCTTCTTCATTTAATATGTAATTTTCCTCTATTGTTGGGTCTCCAAGAACGTGGAAGTATTTGATATAATCAGGAATTTGTTTTAACCATCCTTCTTTTTGTTTTATTGCTTTATATCTGTATTTTTGACAATTCATTATTAATAATATATAATTTTGATTCATATATTATTTTATACATTTAATATTCTTAAATCATCTGCAAAACAACATTCTAAATTTAAATTATTAACTTCCATAATATTTATATTTATATTTTGTTTTACATAAGTTGCGAATTCGACTTCTGGACTTTTTTCACATTTATAATTAAATTTTTTTAAATATTTACATTTAATTGAAAATAATCCCAACACACAATCATAATCCATAAATTTAAGTTCGCACACATTAAAAAATTTAATAAACGCATCATAAATATCACAATTATTTTTGATTGAATTTATAAATGTTAAATCTAAAACTTTGTATCTTCCCGTTAATTTTATAACAATATCATCATCTTGAATTTTATATTTATCTATAACTTCTTTAATATCAAGTAATTCATTTACTCCTTTATGAGAGAAATTATATATATTATTATTTGTATATAATACATCACAATTTAAATCATCTAAATAAGTCCTTCTAAATCCATTATTTTCAACAATTATTGGTTTTATTGATAAATCGTTTTCTATTAATAATAATAAATTTTGAATACTATCAATATATCTATCTTTTCTATTATTTATATTTTGAATACCACCTTTATTGTTTATAGATGTTGTTATTATTATATAAATCATTAATAATATATATATTATTTTTTTTACGAGATTTTATTCCATTCAATCGGAAATAAATCATTTAAATTATAATGAGCTAATTTACTCCCAAACCAATTTTTCGGATAACAAACTATTTTATTTTTATCATTATTTAAATATGCACCCCACCAACTAAACGTGCTATTAGCAATTATATTATGCTTACATAAACTCATTAGTATTATTTGTTTCCAATCTTCAATATTATCTGGAATTTTTACAAATAATAATTCTGGAAACTTAGTTTTTAATTCTATAATTATGGGTTCAATAATTAAATTATCTTCTTCTTGACAAAAATATAAAACATTTGTAATATTTTTAAAACAGTTTGTTTTATTTTTTATTTCTAACAAAGAATTATAATAATAATCATAACCAATTATTGGATAAGTATCTGGGTATTTTTTATAATCCCCAATACGAAAATGAAGACTTATAGAATTTGAAAATTGATATGAATAAATATTTCTAATTATATGTTTTATTTCATTTATTCGTATAATATTACATATATCATTAAAATTATGTTGAAAATATTTATATGATTGAAAATAACCAAATAATGTAATATTGATATTATAAGAAATATCTGGTAACTTATTATATTCAAAACCTTTTTCTTTAATTATTTGAAAATTAGGAATATATGATATAGTATAATCTTTTAAGTTTTTTAATAAAGTTTTCCAATATGTCGGGCGATCTATACACGAATTTTTTAATATATCGTTATTTGGAAAAAGGAAATCTGCGTTATTATCAATTGAGTAAGATATAGTTGAGAAAATTTGAAACAATTGATTTCCCAAACCTCCTGATAAACTACAATAAATCATATATTTAATATATAATTTATTTTTTATATCATAATTACACCAACTAAAAAGAAAAATGAGACTTAAAAATCCTCATTTAATTCAAATACATCATCTGTTTTAGTTTTATTTGCTAATGCATAATCTGACACATTTTTTTCAAAAAAGTTTGTTTTTCCACTTAGACTAATTAATTCCATCCAGTCAAACGGGTTGGATGAATTATAAATTTTGTCATAACCTAATTGAACCGATAATCTATCTGCAATAAATTTTATATATTCAGTCATTAATTCTGAATTAATACCGATTAATCTGCAAGGTAAAGCATCGCAAATAAATTCAATTTCTATTGAAACTGCCTCTTTTATTATTTCATAAACTTTATTTTTACTAATTTTTTTCAATAATTTTTTATAAAGTAAAATAGCAAATTCAGTATGCAACGCTTCATCCCGTGATATTAACTCATTCGAAAATGTTAATCCAGGCATTAATCCTCGTTTCTTTAACCAAAATATAGAACAAAATGCACCAGAAAACATAATACCTTCAACACAAGCAAATGCAATTAATCGTGTAGCAAAATTACTTCGTTTATCAGCAATCCATTTTTGTGCCCAATCTGCCTTCTTTTTAATACATGGATAATGCTCTATGGCGTGAAATAATTTATCCTTTTCAGTAGTATTTTTTATATAAGTATCAATTAATAAACTATATGTTTGACTATGAATATTCTCCATAGCTAATTGAAAACTGTAAAATGCTCTGGCTTCTGCTACTTGAACCTCATTCATAAATCGCATACCAAGATTTTCTAAAACAATTCCATCACTCGCAGCAAAAAACGCCAAAATAAAAGAAATAAATTGTTGTTCCTCTTGTGATAAGGTATTCCAGTGACTTAAATCTTTTGATAAATCAATTTCTTCTGCCCTCCAAAAACAATCGACTTGTTTTTTATACATTTCCCAGATATCGTGATATTCAATAGGAAACATAACAAACCTGTTATCATTAGGAGTAAGTAATGGGTCGTTTGTTATCTTTGACATTTCTAAATATTATATATATATATATATTTATTTTT
>Ga0209189_1002346_pt1 | contig 13294 bp, 15 predicted proteins | sample C_130820_EF_Meta_FD_187308 | JGI IMG/M metagenome (GOLD analysis project Ga0209189, IMG submission 187308) | Freshwater microbial communities from Lake Croche, Canada to study carbon cycling - C_130820_EF_MetaG (SPAdes) (version 3) | ecosystem: Environmental > Aquatic > Freshwater > Lake... | reverse complement strand
TGCTATACAATGCAGTGACTTTTTTGGGAACAAAAATTTTCAAAGGAATGCAAAGGTATGATATTAATATGTAATTTGATACAATTCCTTTATAAAACTATTTAAAAAAATAGTTAAAAAAAAGCCGGACAGTCGTCCGGCTTTAGAAGACATTAAAACTCAATTATTTAATTTCAACTTCAGCTCCAGATTCTTTCAATTTAGCTGCAAGACCTTCAGCATCTGCTTTAGAAATACCTTCTTTGATAGCTTTTGGTGCACCGTCAACTAAATCTTTAGCTTCTTTCAAACCAAGACCAGTCAAATCTTTTACAATTTTAACAACTGCTAATTTGTTAGGACCAGATGCTGTAAGAATAACATCAAATGCAGTTTTTTCTTCTACAACTGCAGCAGCAGCAGCAGGACCAGCAGCAACAGCAACAGCTGCAGCAGCAGGTTCAATGCCATACTCATCTTTAAGAATCTTTGCTAGTTCGTTTACTTCTTTTACTGTCAAATTAACCAGTTGTTCTGCGAAAGCCTTTAAATCTGCCATAATATTAAATTTTTACCGTCTTCAATTCTAATTTAGATCCGACGGCGGGTTTAAAAAAATTTTACCTGATTATTTAATTTCCTCAGGCAAGGAAATATTTTCAAAATTATTAGTTATTAATTATAAAAATATAATTTATGCCTCAACTCTATCTTCCAATGCTTTAAGGATATTTGCAAGTTTGCTACCTGCATTAAGTCCACTAATAACATTTTTAGCAGGCGACTGCAACAATCCAATGATTTCTCCGATAAGATCTGATTTGCTTTTCAATTCTCTCAAAGTTGCCAATTGATCTTCTCCAACAAAAACGCTACCATCTATATAAGCAGCTTTTAATTTTGGCTTGTCTGTATTAGCAGATTTTCTAAAAGAAGTCAACAATAAAGCGGGTTCCTTTGGATTTTCAGAAAACATTAAAGCAGTTACGCCATGTAATGAATCGAAAGTTCCTTCATATCTCTCGCCGTCAATTTGTTCAAGTGCCTTACGAATTAAAGTATTCTTCGCAACTTTTAATTCGATGTTTTTGTCAAAACAGAATTTACGTAGTTTATTGATTTGAGCAACTGTAAGTGATTCTGTATTGGTTAGATAGAAATTGTTATACTGAGAAAATTTTTCCTTCAGCATCTCAATTGCTTCATTTTTTTCCTGTTTGTTCATTTTTAAACTTTTTAATGTTTACTTAAACCAATTGGGTTTAGTGCATCATAGATTTTGTATCAATTGAAATACTTGGGCTCATGGTAGTAGCCATAAAAATGCTCTTCAAATAAGTACCCTTTGCTGTTGCGGGTTTTGCCTTAATTAAAGCATTTATTAACTCTTGACAATTTTCTGTTAACTTTTCAGGAGCAAAACTAACTCTACCTATTGAAGCGTGAATGATACCAGCCTTGTCAACCTTATAAGCTACTTTACCTGCCTTAACATCATTAACGGCCGTTGTAACATCATTTGAAACAGTTCCAGTTTTAGGATTTGGCATAAGATTACGTGGTCCTAAAATCTTTCCCAATTTACCGATACGAGGCATTACTGAGGGTGTAGCAATAATTACATCTACATCAGTCCATCCACTTTCAATTTTTTGTATAAATTCATCTAAACCTACGAAATCTGCACCGGCTTTTCTAGCATCTTCCTCTTTATCAGGAGTACAAAGAACCAAAACTTTTTTGGTTTTACCAGTACCATGAGGCAGTGTCACTGTTCCTCTTAGAGCTTGGTCTGCTTTTTTAGGATCAACTCCTAAACGAATATGTAAATCTACTGAACTGTCGAACTTTGTACAATTTACTTGCTTCACCATTGCGGATGCCTCAAGCAGTGAATAATTTTTATTGTTGTCAACATTAACGTTTGCAACTTTTCTTTTCTTAGTGATTGCCATTGATTTTTTTTTGTAATCCTATTGGATAATTAAAAATTAATTTTCCCAGGGTGCATTACCATCTACTGTTAAACCCATACTTCTTGCTGTGCCTGCAACCATTTTCATCGCACTTGCCAATTCAAAACAATTAAGATCAGTCATTTTGTCTTTAGCTATCTCCTCAACTTGACCCCAAGTAATTTTACCTACCTTATTACGATTGGGTTCTTTAGATCCTGATTTGATTTTTGCTGCTTCTAACAACTGTACAGCTGCTGGTGCTGTTTTTATTACAAACTCGAAAGATTTGTCAGTGTAAACTGTGATTAACACAGGTACGACTTTTCCAATCTTGTCTTGAGTCCTAGCATTAAATTGCTTACAGAACTCCATAATGTTAACACCTTTAGAACCTAATGCAGGACCAATTGGTGGTGCTGGATTAGCCTGTCCTCCTTTCGCCTGTAACTTTACATAGGCGGAAATTTCTTTTGCCATTTTTTTACGATTTTGGTTATAACGTTGCACCAATAAGTACAACTCCCATAATTTCTTACTTTTTAATTGGGGATGCTAAATTAAATTAAATAATTATCACAACAAAATTCAATTTCAATATATTTTAAGAAAATATGAAATTTTTCAAATTTATTGTTAAAATATATAGAAATTTTATATTAAACATTTCATTAATTCAATGATTATAAGTAATTTTCAAATGAACTCAAATCAATTCATGTTAAATATTTTTTAATTATGGCTAAAATTTTCAAAGCCGCAGAAAAGAAAAACCCAAAAGAGACTAGAATAAAAAATAAAGACAATAAAGTAAAAGCCAAAGAAAAAGTTTTTAACTCTAATAGTGTTGATGTAAAAGTTGAAAAATCTGTTTCGATAAAAAAAACCAACTCATCAAAATCTATATTAGATAAAGATATAAACCCAAGTAGCATTTCAACAAAAAACAAATTAAAAAATAGCAATAATGAAAAAATTGTTGAAGGTAAATCTCAAATTAAAAACATATCCACAAAGGATGGTCCAAATTATATATTGCCAAAAAACGCTAATGTTCCAATAAGATCGGTTGCTAAGAGGATTTCTCCTAAAAAAATTCTAGCTCAAATTGATAATACAAAAAAAAATATGGCTTCAAACAAAACTCTAAATAAAAAAGAAAACATTAAAAAAATAGAAACTCCTAAAGTTGCTCCAAAAAAATCATTAACTAATAAAGCTAATTCTTTAAAGATTGATGACCTCAAAGTTGTTACTAAAAAATCTGTATCTAAAAAAGATAGTTCTAAAAAAATTGATGCTACTAAAACTACTCCTAAAAAATTTGTAGCAAAAAATGATTCCACTAAAAAAAACGTAGCTGCTAAAAAATCAGTAAATAAAAAAGATACTACTAAAATAACTACAGCACCTAAAGTTGCTCCTAAAAAATCTGTGGCTAAAAATGATTCCAATAAAAAAACCGTAGCACCTAAAAAATCAGTAAAGGTAAAAGATACTACTAATAAAATCGCAGCACCAAAAAATTCTCCTAAAAAATCTGTAACTAAAAATGATTCCAATAAAAAAACTGTGACTCCTAAAAAAATAATATCTAAAAAAGGAGATATTAAAAAAAATCAAGATTCAGTAAAACCGAATAATAAAAAATCCAACAACACTTCAAAGGATTTCATTAATAGAATTCTTGAAACAGATAAACCAATCATCAAAAAATCAAAAAATCAAAAAAATATTAAATCAAAAAATAAAAACAAAGCAAAATCAATTAAAAGAGTATTTATCGATAGTGAAAATAGATTGTTTCCACAAAAAACACAAATTGTTAATTTGACAACAAAAGGTAAATCTTCAATAACTTAAACCTCTACTATAAGGTTCTTTAATTCTAATCCAAAACTTGATTAAGTTGTAATGAAGATTTGTAAAGAAATATCATTCTAAAAAAAAGCCTGAAATCAATTAAGATTTCAGGCTTTGATATTTAAATTGGAGTAATATTACTTACTAAGATAATTTTTCTACTTGTAAAAAAGTCAATTCAACAGGAGTAGCTCTTCCAAATATTTTTACTGTAACTTTTAATCTTTTCTTTTCTTCGTTAACTTCTTCAATAACACCATTAAAATCATTGAAAGGACCTTCAGTGATTTTGATTGTTTCACCAACGATGAAGGGTTCACTCATTAACATTCCACCAGCACCAGTCAATTCATCAACCTTACCCAACATTTTATTTACTTCTGACTTTCGAAGAGATATAGGATTATCTTTTCCTAAGAAATGAATAACATTTGTAGTATTTTGAATTGTTGAAATCATTTCATCATTCAATTTACCTGATTCAACCTCAATCATTACATAGCCAGGATAAAAGTTTCTCTCACGCATTACTTTTTTACCATTCTGAACTTTATACACTTTTTCTACGGGTAGAAAAATTTGTTTTATAATTGTTCCCCAACCGTTTCTAGCAATATCTTTATCAATATATTCCTTTATCTTTCGCTCTTTACCGCTTACTACACGCAGTACATACCATTTTGTATCCTCTTGCAATTGGGTGGTTTCCATCATTATTTGAATAGGGAGTAGACAAATTTCAAAATAGAATTACTAGATAAATCCATTAAACCAACAATTGCTGTAATTAGTAAAGTTGAAACAAGAACAATCATTGTAGATTGTTGCAATTGTTCCCAAGTTGGCCATGTTACTTTTTCAACTAACTCATTATAAGAGTCTTTTAGATACAATTCAAGCTTTTTCATTAATGAAGTATTTTAAAACAGGTCTCATTTCAAATAACCTGAAAATATTTAATCTAAATAAAGCACGGGTAGTAGGATTCGAACCCACAACAAGGCTTTTGGAGAGCCGGATGATACCATTTCACTATACCCGTATTTATCACAAATTTGTGATTAGAAAACAAAGTACCCAGGCAAATGCCTGAGTACTTTGTAAAATTACATATTAAATTCTGAATTCAAATACAAAAGTATTTAAAGCAGTTATTATTTAATGATTTCTGTAACCTGACCTGCTCCTACTGTACGACCACCTTCACGAATTGCAAATTTAAGACCTTTTTCCATTGCAATAGGTTGGATAAGCTTTACGTGAAGATTGATGTTATCACCAGGCATAACCATTTCAGTTCCTGCAGGCAATTCACAAGTTCCAGTTACGTCAGTTGTACGGAAATAAAACTGAGGACGGTAATTGTTAAAGAAAGGAGTGTGACGTCCACCTTCTTCTTTACTCAATACGTATACCTCACCTTTAAATTCAGTGTGTGGAGTGATAGTACCTGGCTTACAGATAACCATTCCACGACGGATGTCCTTCTTTTCAATACCGCGAAGCAACAAACCAGCGTTATCACCAGCCTCACCTTCGTCAAGTAATTTGCGGAACATCTCAACACCAGTACAAGTAGATGTCATAGGAGCTTCCATCATACCAACAATTTCAACACCTTCACCAACTTTAATTCTTCCACGCTCAATACGACCAGTAGCAACTGTACCACGACCAGTGATAGTGAAAACGTCTTCGATTGACATCAAGAATGGTTGGTCAACTGGACGAGGAGGTTCAGGAATATAAGTGTCAACAGCTTCCATTAGTTCATTAACTTTAGCAACCCATTGGTCTTCACCAGCTAGTGCACCAGTTGCAGAACCTTGAATAATTGGTGTATTGTCACCATCGAAACCGTACATGCTCAACAACTCACGGATTTCCATGTCAACCAATTCCAACAATTCTGGATCATCTACTAAATCCACTTTATTCATAAAAACAACAATCTGAGGTACACCAACCTGGCGAGCCAATAGAATGTGTTCTTTTGTCTGAGGCATTGGACCATCAGTAGCAGCAACTACCAAAATTGCACCGTCCATTTGGGCAGCACCAGTAATCATGTTCTTTACATAGTCAGCGTGTCCAGGGCAATCCACGTGTGCATAGTGACGGCTACCAGTTTGGTACTCTACGTGAGCAGTGTTGATGGTGATACCGCGCTCTTTTTCTTCAGGAGCAGCATCAATTTCATCATATTTTTTTTCTGTTGCCCATCCTTTCTTCGCAAGGATATTTGTGATTGCGGCAGTCAAAGTGGTTTTACCATGGTCTACGTGACCAATGGTTCCAACGTTGAGGTGGGGTTTCTCCCGCTTGAAGGTCTCTTTAGCCATTGTTATCCGTTTTAGGTTGTGTTATAATTCTAATATATAAAGTTAAGACAATTTATTTGTCTTATTACTTTTACAATTTTTTGAGCCGTTAGTGAGAATCGAACTCACGACCTCTTCCCTACCAAGGAAGTGCTCTACCCCTGAGCTACAACGGCCAGTGCGCTCATGTACAAAAAAAATATGTCATAAACTTTAAGTTATAACACATTTCGCTCTGTAATAAAAACAGAGCGGGAGACGAGATTCGAACCCGCGACCTATAGCTTGGAAGGCTATCGCTCTACCAGCTGAGCTACTCCCGCATACTGGATGAGGTAAAAAGTTTAAAAACAATTACCTTTTATAAGAACTATTTATGTTAATAACACTAAATAAAAAAACTTAATGTTACTAAAACATGTGGGCAGGAGAGGATTCGAACCTCTGAAGTCGAAAGACAGCGGATTTACAGTCCGCCCCGTTTGGCCGCTCTGGAACCTGCCCGTATAAAAAAGAGCCAGAGAAGGGAGTCGAACCCACGACCTGCTGATTACAAATCAGCTGCTCTACCAACTGAGCTACTCTGGCTTAATTATTTTAAAAGATCTTCCCCGTTTTTGGGAAGGCAAAGGTAGGGTAAAATGTTAAATGAAAAAATATCTCGCACTTTTTTTTATTAATATCTTCAATTTATAGAATAATTAAAATCAAAGCCGCCATTTCTTAAAAAAAATGACGGCTTTCCCAATAAATATTTAAAATTATATATTATGCCGCTAACCTTTCTTTTAACTTTTTAACCTGATTAACAACTGCACTGAATGATTGATTAAAAGAAAACTCAAATGATTTGGATGTATGTTTTACAAAAAACTCATATTTGGGCAACCGAACTCTAATTTCCGCTACCTTATCTTTATATCGATGGACAATATTGTCAAGTTTTAAATACACATCTACAGAAATAATTTTATCGTTAAACACTTCCAGCTTCTGGATTTTTTGTTTAACATGTTCTTCCAATCTAAAATCTGGATCAAAATGAATAGCATGAATAATTACTTTCATAATTTGAAAATTTTAAAAATGTTTAATTGACAAATAATGACAAATGTCACTTTCACCAATCTTAAGTTAAGAAATTGTTATGAAAAACAAAAGCAACTCGACACCATTTTTGTAATTTTAACATCATTAGCAAAATTCAAGCTTTAGGATGGGCTTTTTTATGCACTTTTTTTAATTGTTCAATGGTAGTATGCGTATATATTTGTGTAGCTGCTAAACTTGAATGTCCTAATAAATCTTTTACAGCGTTTAATTCAGCTCCATTATTCATCAAATGGGTAGCAAAACTATGTCGTAAAACGTGTGGGCTTTTTTTTCCAACATTAACCAATGGTTTCATCCTAGACTTTACTGCTCTATAAACATACTGTGTATTTAACTTTTTACCTTGTTGATTGACTAATAAAAAAGCATTGTCAAATGTCTGAAAATGCTTTCGTTTTTCCTCTCTGTAACTATTTATCTCTTGTAAAAGCTCATCTTTCAATGGAATTTGCCTTTCTTTATTTCCTTTACCCAACACTTTAAGTTGTTTTAGGTGAATATCAACCTGCTTTTCTTGTAAATTTACCAATTCACTTACCCTTAATCCTGAATTGTACAATATCAAAACAATTATTCTTTCAGTTTTCACTTTCCAATTATTTTGATTTTCTCCATTTTCAGAAAAAATAACTTCATTTGTTTGATCTTCTTTAAGAAAAGATGGCAATCGTTTTGCGGTTTTTAGCATTTTTAAAGCTGCAACTGGATTGGTATTAATCAGATTCTTTTTTCTGAGGAATTGGAAAAAAGATTGCATGGAGGCTATCTTTCTATTGATACTTCGAGGATCTAATCCTTCATCTTTTAAACTTGCCAACCACGACCGAATAAAAACTGGAGTTAGCGTAAAACTTAGATTGGCATCATTGTATGTTGTAAAAAAATAATCAAACAATTGTTTGATATCAGTAGAATAACTTGTGAGCGTATGAGAAGAATATCTTTTTTCAAATTGTATATAATCTTGAAAAAGTGGAAAAACCTCGCTAAAAGAAATTGATTTAGTTTCCATAAACACCAATAGCCACAAAGATAAGTTCTTTATGGCTATTAAAAATATGTTTAGGCTTATTGTTCTATTTTACCGCTGTTGATTTGTTGCTTGTAAATAGCTTTTAAAACCTCTGTTCTACGACGAATAGAAGGCTTTATAAAAGCTTGTCTTTCACGTAATTGAAGAAGTGTTTTAGCTTTCTCAAATTTCTTTTTGTACTTCTTGAGCGCTTTGTCAATGTTTTCGCAATCTTTAGAATCGATAATTAGCATAATAGTTTATCAGCTTTAATTAAATAAGGGATTGCAAATGTACAATAATTCATTTAGTTTTCAAAAAAATAAGGTTTTTTAATTTACAATACCGAAATTGCCACAAATTATCACATGTTTACTGGCATTATTGAACAATTAGGGGTTATAAAGTCTATAGAAAAGTCAGCAACGAATACTGTTTTTATTATTTCGTCTGTACTTACCAAAGAATTAGAAGTTGATCAAAGTATTGCCCACAATGGAGTTTGCCTTACAATAGAAGCAATTAATGAAAACAATTACCAAGTTACTGCTGTTGCAGAAACTTTAGCCAAAACAAATGCTGGAAATTGGCGAATTGACGATTTTATTAATTTAGAAAGAGCTATGCAATTTAATGGAAGGATGGACGGACATTTTGTGCAAGGCCATGTAGATGCAGTAGCTACTTGTATTGCAGTGGATGACATGAATGGCAGTTGGATGTATAGATTTCAATTCCCAGAAAATTTTGCATCTCTTATGATTGAAAAAGGTTCTGTGGCAATTAATGGGACTAGTTTAACAGCCTTTGATGTATCTTCAAACCAATTTTCAGTAGCAATAATTCCATATACTTACAATCATACCAATATTAATCAATTGAAATTGGGAGATTCTGTTAATATAGAATTTGATATGATTGGCAAATATGTGGCGAGATTTGTGGAAATTAAAAACAAATAGATTTTCTAAACCTAAATTTTTTTCCATTGTCGCTCTTAAGTATAATTGTACCAATTTATAATGAAGAATCTAACCTAGAGGAATTATATAACAGATTAACAAATGTTTCTTTAAAAATTTCACTATTAAGTGAATTCATTATTGTAGATGACGGTAGCAAAGACAATAGTTTTCAAATCATTAGCATATTGTCTAAATTAGATAAACGTGTTAAATATATTCGATTTACAAGAAATTTTGGTCATCAAATAGCTCTTCAAGCAGGACTTGAGGCTGCGAAAGGAGATTTCGTAGCCATAATTGATGGAGATTTACAAGATCCGCCAGAGCTTCTTCCATTAATGTTACAAAAAATTGAAGATGAAAAATTTGATATTGTTTATGCGAAAAGATTATCTAGAAAAAATGAAAGTTTTCTCAAAAAACTAACTGCCACATTATTTTATAGAATATTAAATAAAGTTTCCAAAATAAATATTCCTTTAGATACTGGTGACTTTCGGTTGATGACAAAAAGAGTAGTAAAGGAAATTATTAAAATGGAAGAACCAAACAAGTTTCTTAGAGGTCAAATAAGCTGGTTAGGATATCCACAAACTTTCCTAGAATATGAAAGAGATGGTAGAAAAAACGGAAAATCTAATTACAGTTACGGAAAAATGTTTAGGCTAGCTATCGATGGGATTACTGGTTTTTCCGATTTTCCTTTAAAGTTTGCAAGTTTCTCGGGTATTGCAGTATCATTTTTATCATTTTTGTTGATTATTTATGCACTTGTTGGCAAATTAATAATGCATCAAACCGTATCAGGATGGACTTCGATTATAACTGCAATACTTTTTATAGGAGGCATTCAACTTCTTAGTATTGGAATAATTGGCGAATACATAAGTAGGCTCAATGATGCCTCACGAAAAAGACCATTATATATAGTTAGCGAATCTAATATAGAAGTTAAAGAAATATCAAAAACAACATAATTTTTATAAATCGTATTTGCCTTTTCTGACATAACTAAAAATCAGAAAAGAACAACATAAAAAAATTGCAATTGCCGATAACAGCATACCAATTTTAACTGCATTTGGTTCAAAAATAATTTCTAACTCTTGTGAACCTTTTAAAATTGGAATCTCCATAAAATTAATTCCAAATTGGCTCAACATATGCTTCTCCTTTCCAACTTTATAATACCAATGTGGATAATAATTTTCCTTGAATATCAACTGGTTATTGTTTTTTGAATTGACAATAATTTTCAATTTAGTTGGTGAAAAATGCACAATCTTTAAAGAAGATCCAACAGTGTCAATCAAAAAAAGAAATGGTTTATCATTATAATTTTCACTAAAAGAAGCATCATTTTCATTTTTCACAAGATAATCTATAGAATTTTTTAACATTATAGGGTAAAGAACTTGGTGATTGGTTCCAACTTGCTTGTTGTAAAAACTCCAATCACCAACCATCGCCTTAATTTCACTTGTTGCAGAATCATTATGAGAAATGGGTTGCAATAAGGGAATTGGAATCCCTTTGGGGCTGTTGTTTAATATAGATTGTACATTTGGTAAAGATGCTTTTCCAACCCCAGTAAAAGGTAAATTAAGTAAACATGCAATAATTAAATCAAAAGTAACTACCCTTACTAAGAATTTCCAGTTTTTTACAACAATACAATTGTGTATAAAATTCAAAAGAAATAGTTGAATGATCCCTTGTATCCAAAGGGTATCATAAAAACTTATTGAATTAATAAGATATTTTAATTTTAATGAAACCCCATTTTGTATAGAAACATCTTTCAAATGGAACAAAAAGCTATTCTTATAGATTATTGCTAAACAAATACTAACAATTATTATTACAAATAATAAAATTGAAGCGAATACGAAATAAGGTTTTAAGGAAATTTTGGGCCTATTGGAATCAATAACAAGTTTATTTAATTCCAAAGCTGAAATCAGAATAAAACAACTCAAAGCAAAAATGCGAAATTCTCCATTTAACCTAACATAACCCAACAAAGGAAGATATTTGAATGCAAATTCTTTAAAAACACCACCTGATGAAAGCAATAAAAACAAGATTCCGATTATCCATAAAAATTTTTGAGACCTAACTTTACGGTTAAAAAAAGAAACAAAAAGCATTACAAATAGGATTAAACTAAAATAACAATTACGCATTGCAATATCAGTCTGGAATAAAAGATCATTTTTTACTGTTGAAAAAGGAAGTATAGTACTTACCCAACAAACAAAAGTGGTCGGATTTAATAGAGAATTGTTCAAACTAACTTTATCACCTCTAGTAAAAAAAGGCAAAATATCTGTGTAACCAATAATTAACCCAATTGAAAATATTAGTAAAAAAAGAAAAAAAAGTATATGACTTGATATTAAAGCTTTTACAAAATATGAGTTTTGAAATCGCTTAACATCTGAAAAAATCCAAAACAAAAAATAAGCTATGAAAAAATAAATTGCACCTATAATAATTCCAGGATGAGCAGAAGCTATGAGTAAATAAAACAATAAAGAAGTCTGAATAATTGTTCTTAATGAAAACTTTTTTAGCAACATTAAATAGCTCCAAAAACACCAAGGGAAAAAAGACGCACCGCTAATCCAATTAAAATGTTGAAGATTCCCAACCATAAAACCAGAGCATAGATAAGCTAATGCACTTATTTTTCTTACATACGGGTGAAGATTTAAAGATTCAGTTAACTTATAAAAACCAATTCCCCCAATAAAAATATAAAAAAGAGTTTCAATAGTAAAAGAATATGCATTGTATCCAACTGTTGAAGCTATAATCCAGGTTATTGGACTCCAAAACCCGCTACTCATATCTCCATATTGTGGAATGCCAAAATTGATATAAGGGTTCCACAAGGGTAAAAAACCTGATGAAATACTCTCGCTCATAAAAAATTTAGGAGGAAAATATCCTGTAAATGCATCATTTTTAAGAAAAAACACAAAGGTTGAAACTGGCAAATAAGCTACAAATAAAACAATAAGAAAAAATAAAATCACCCTTATGAAATGCATTTCTTTACTTGCATACTTTTGCATAAAATAAAAGTAAAGCTTTTATAAAAAATGAGTGAAAGAACTTTTGACGATTTTAATGAATTCGCAGAAAATTACAGGGATATCCATTCAGAAAATATAAAAATTTCTGGGGCTGATAGTCAATATTTTGCCGAAATGAAAATCAGACTATTGTTGAATAAGGAACCCAATCTACAACAATGTGTATTGGATATTGGATGCGGTGATGGCATTACCGAAGTGTATTTTGAAAAGCATTTTCCTTTATGGAAAATTGAAGGGATAGATGTTTCTGAAGAAAGTATTACAATTGCAAAACAAAGAAACTTAACAAATTCAAATTTTCATACTTACGATAGTATTCATTTCCCTTTTGAAGACAATAGTTTTGATAAAGTATTTATAGCCAATGTATTACACCATATTGCATTCAATAAACACACAATTATCTTCAATGAAATCTATAGGGTATTGAAAAAAAATGGTAAAGTTTTAATATATGAGCACAATCCTTTAAATCCTTTAACACAATATCTTGTAAAAACTTGCATATTCGACAAAGACGCTAAGCTGTTGTCTCATTTTTACACTTTATCAATATTAAAAAAACACAGTTTATTTATTGAAAAACTACAATTTATTATATTCTTTCCTCGTAAGGGAATGCTATCTAAACTAATATTTTTAGAAAAATATTTACAATGGCTTCCCCTTGGAGGACAATATTTTGTTAGTGCAATCAAGAGAGATTAGTATTCTTATTAAAATCTCTCTTGATTAACACTATTATCTCATTAAATACATTTTCCCATAACCACCTTTGAAATATTTGTCTGTATTGTCGCCTTCTTGGGTAAATTTCTCCATTGATTTACCTTTATTATTGGAGATGATTCTATACAAATAAATTCCATTTGCCAATGGTTGACCAAACTGATCTTTACCATCCCATTTATATTCGGTGATGTTACGACCAATATGGATAGGGCCTAATTCATCTTTTGTTATATCTTTTACAATTTTGCCG
>Ga0209189_1002345_pt1 | contig 13300 bp, 16 predicted proteins | sample C_130820_EF_Meta_FD_187308 | JGI IMG/M metagenome (GOLD analysis project Ga0209189, IMG submission 187308) | Freshwater microbial communities from Lake Croche, Canada to study carbon cycling - C_130820_EF_MetaG (SPAdes) (version 3) | ecosystem: Environmental > Aquatic > Freshwater > Lake... | reverse complement strand
CAATGCGCCTTTCAGCAGGTTCAGTGCCACATCGTCCAACAGGATCGAGTCACAGTCATCAAACACCAACACACAATTTGGGTCCGAGTATTTGTAAAGAGTCTGATACAGTCCAATAGGAGTTGCTGAACCTTTGACAACTTCTGCGCGAAGCCGCTTGCCTGCGATCTTGTCAAACAGCGTGGCTTTTTCAATTTCTTGTTCCACGCCGTAGCTCTTGCCCACGCCAGGAGGGCCCGATACGATCATTGCACGGATGTCGCCGCCAATGCAGGCTTTTGACATTTCTGTGAGGATTTCAAAACGCTCGCGGATACGAGTCATTGCTTGCTCTTCAGTCTCTACCGTAAATGCAGAGACTCGAGTAGCGGGTGTGTTCTGTTCCACAGTGTCTCCATTGATCATCTCGTAGTCAGAGATAGCATCAACGCGGATCCGAACAGTGGCAGGACAGTTAGGGAATGTGCCGTTGTTTTGCACAGTCACATAGCCGCCTTTAGCGCCCGTTTGAAAGCCGCTAACTAGCGCGAAGCTTTGATTTTTAACAGTTTTGCCGCGGTACTCGCCGCGCAGGATACGAATAGCACTCATGGTTTCTAGCCCTTTATGTTTAACAAGCCACTATTATAGCAGCAGTTGCAATAACAGTCAACCAAAAACTCCAACTCAGATTGCGATTTTGATTGGATTTTTTCCAACTCTTGTTGCAATGTTGCTGGACTCGGCTTTTGCGTTGACATGCCCTTATTATAGTGCTAAACACGATATGGGTCAACCTCAAAAAAAAACCCTACAACATGCAGGGTTTTAATGATGTATAAATCAATTAAGTTGGTGCAACCAACACCACCAGGGCAGGATCTACAAAAAAATCAAAGCTCACTGTTTCACCATCCAAGATTGGATATGTCCAGTCGCCCAGCATATCGCCTACATTCACACGCCAGGACCAGGATTCTCCATTTTTGGTAAGATTTAAAATGCCATCACTTTCCACAGTGTTGATGTTTGGGTCAGAATAATATGAATCAGGCTGCACTGTGACCACCCAGTTGTATGTGTCAGAGTCGTCGGGGTCGACAGGAACATCTGGATCGATTGCTTGTCTCTGTCGGGTGAATCCAGTGTAATTCATCCGGAAGTGTGTGAAAAACAAAGTGCCGCCAGTCACAGAAATGGAGACTGGAACTTGTCCGGTGGTATCTGTCGTGGTTTCAAATAGGACCAATTCGTTCTGAGCCGGGGCCGGTAATTGTCCCGCCACGGGAATTATGTCTGTCACAGTGGTAGTGACAGGACCATTCAAGATCTCTACCCCATTGTATATTGCTTGCACATGTACATCTCCAGTGGTGGAATATGCACTGCCTATCATTTTTACTATTCTTTGAACCATGATTTGTCCTCCATGCTGTATTTATGTCAGACCCAGTGTGATTTTATTATCCCATCCGACACTTCGTGGGGTTTAGGGTCGCCATGGAACACCAGCACACTGTTTTCTGGATTTAATATAGTGCCGCGGCCGGGTCTGTGATAAGTTCTATTTCGAAAATTCATTCCGCCATCCAGTGCTGTCCAACGCCAGCTCACGATGCGCCGTTCGTCTAAAAACCTGCGTTTGGCGGCGGGAATCACTGTGTTCAGATAGTCCTGATCACCACCGTGTTGATGGCGCAGGCCTATGCGCTCTATGCCCTGCTGTTCAAATTGAGTCCAGATTGAATTCCAATTCAGAGTGTTCCAGTACATCACTGATGAATTCATGGTGTGCAGATCCGGCCTCCACAGTGAACGAAAATCTCGCAAGGTCCAAAAAAACACCGGGCTGAGATTCACTATCCAATCTATGTTGCTCACGATCACTGTGTCCAGATCAAAATACAACAATTGTCCGCGGAAATGATCTGAGTTGAACAACTGCATCTTGTACCACCAGCTGCGTTTACGTCCTGACACGCCGGGCCATTCTATTAGATCATGTCGCAGCATGTGTGCTGGCACTGTGCGTGAAGCTTCTGTGTACACATGCAATCTCGCACCGCGGGTCAAATGGCGATTCAGCATGCTATACAATCGATCCACATAGACAAAATCATATCCGTCACCGTGAATCACACAGGCACAATCCACAGGTCCTTCAGGATCATTTACAGGCACTGGGTCATTTCTTTTGCGAGCACGATGTGCTTCTCGAGCAGCTCGATGCAGATCTTTTTCTGTGGCCATTTTAATCCTGCGGCGGATTGTGCCAATAACTGGGATATCTTTTCAGTATGGCCTGCACCTGATCAGGATATCTAACATCAATCACATGTGTGGTAGCTTTGTGATTTATCGCTGAGATAGTGTCTAGTTGTTTAAATGCTGACAATATCTGTTCTGGATCTCTATGTTGGCTTTCTATACAGCTCACAACCTTGTTGCGTATGAGATCGTCCGACCCCATCCAAGTCCAATGCCAACCTACAGGTGTAGGAAATCCCACACAATGATCTCTATTTTTACGTTTGATGCTGGCGCCTTTGTACAGGTCGTGCGGGGTATCAAACATGCTGCGTCGTGCTACCACACTACCTTTCCAGCCGCGTTCGGCCCGCTGATCAAACCGGTACATGTACATTTCAAACCCACAGCTGACAGGTTGATTGTGTTGATCCATCATGGCCACAATGTCTGCCCAGCATTCTGGATTGATTATTTCATCTAGATCACCGTGTATCACAATGTCGTCTGGCGCACAGTCTGCCAGTGCAGGTGCGATGGCCTGGCGCATCCGGGTTTCGCACACAAGATTTGTTTCATGTTCTTGTAATGCCAGTGTGACCACCCGTAGTCTATCTCCGTATTGCTGTTGATAGCGACCAAGATTGTCCAAGAGATTGTAAGGTTTGGCTCGGCCGCTGAAAGTCCTGCTGGCTTCTAATATTACCCAGCGATCCACATAGTGATCAGTGACGGCCAGATGTATGTCCAGCATGTCAAATTCATTGTTGAAGAGAAGTGTGTCAACGACCATGATCAGAATCTATAAATGATTTGATAATGATCGTATAAAGGACGGATTCCTTTTGCGTCTAAGTAGTCTGCAATGTAATGGCCTTTTCCTGTGCGTTGATTTGAATTTAAAAATCTACTGTTGTCATCAATCACAACCAAGGCGCCGGGTTTAAGATTGGGTTCAATTATCTGGAATTCCATCAAATGATGAGCAGCACTGGCATGATCATTGGACCATTTCACATCATAACTGTCCAGATAAAAAAGATCCACACGGTCCAGGTCCGGTTGTGTGGCCAAATATAACACACTATCCTGACATGTGCTTTCAAATTGAGTGCATTGGATTGAATTTCGAGCAGCGGCCACTGCTTCGGGATCTATATCCACACTACGCACTGTACCACTGTGATGCTGTACAAATTCTGTAAACAATCTAGCACTTTGTCCATCTTTCCAATTACCAGGATTGCGTAGTGTGCCAGTTTCAACGATATGATATTCAGCTTGATTGAGACTTTCAAGATACGCAAACACAAGATTAAATCCGTCTGCCCGTTGATAAAGACCTTCTGTCAGGCCTCTTTTGGCTCCACTCACTTGAGGATTTAATAAGTCGTAGTATGTGTCACGATAGTGTTTTAACCAGGTCATATAATGTATTTACCGTTATATACGCCGATAAATATTTCCATGACAAACATCACAGAACGGCCCTGGGGCTACTATCAAGTGTTACACGAAGTTGGATCACATGTGAAACTCAAAGAGCTCACTGTGATGCCCGGACAAAGGCTCAGCATGCAGCGTCACAAACAGCGAGCAGAGTTTTGGTTTGTGGCCGAAGGGCAGGCCACTGTATACACTGTGGATCCGCACACTACAGAATACGAGGTAATGGAAAAGCCCCGACAGCACGAACATTGTTGGATTGAACTAGGAGCGTGGCATCAGTTATGCAACGACACCGATCAACCATTGCGGTTGATTGAAATCCAGTACGGTGCGGACTGTGCGGAACAAGATATAGAACGCCGATGAAACCTATTCCTGTGTTTGTGGGATACGATCCTAGAGAAGCCATAGCCTATCATACCTGTGTGAATTCAATCATACGCAACAGCAGCAGACCAGTGGCCATAGTGCCAGTGGCCTTGAACTTGTTTCGAGACTATAGTGAAACACACACAGATGGATCAAATCATTTCATCTACACACGCTTCTTGGTGCCGCATCTCATGGACTATCAGGGTTGGGCCATATTCATTGACGGTGACATGATCGTGCGCGGAGACATTGCCGAACTATGGGCATTACGAGACTACACAAAAGATGTGATGGTGGTCAAACACAACTACAAAACACGGCGTACTGAAAAGTATCTGGGCAATGCCAATGAAGATTATCCTAGAAAGAATTGGAGTTCGATGATATTGTGGAACTGCAATGCCATACGCAATCGCACACTCACACCCGAATTTGTACAACAATCAACAGGTGAATTCTTACATAGATTCTCTTGGTTGGATGATGAACGCATAGGCGAATTGCCCCTGGAATGGAACTGGCTGGATGTGGAGTACGAGTGGAATCCTCGGGCCAAATTGATTCATTACACACTGGGAACTCCGTGCTTTCACGAGTTTGCTGATCAAGGCGACTTTTGTGACGACTGGCATCGAGAACGCATCTTTACAGAATACTGTCAGCAAAGGTCGATTGTATGACCGGTTGGATCTTTCTCAGCAAGGGAGGTGAAGACGAGTACATAAACATGTTGGCGGCAAGTGCCGGCATGGAACCCACAGAGTCAGACTACTTTGATTACCGATATGACATAGCACAGGATCAGAATCAGTTGGTCCTGCGCGGTATTCTCAAACACAAGATCATGAAACAGTGTTTAGAAGATGGTAACAATTTCTACTATATGGATTCAGGTTATGTGGGCAACAATGTTGGCTCACGCAATAGTCAAGGAATCAAACACTATCACAGGATAGTACGGAATGATCTACAGCATACAAACATAACACCAAAACCCAGCGACCGCTGGGATCGATTGGGCGTAACCCCGCATCCAAGACGGTATGGGAATAAAATCATTGTGGCTGCGCCGGATGAGAAACCCTGCAGATATTATGGTATTGATCAACAACAATGGGTCGCAGAAACGGTGGCCGAGATCCGACGGCACACAGATCGTCCTGTAGTGGTGCGTGAACGAGCACCCAAAAGAGCAGATCGAGTATTGAATGAGCCCTTGAGTCAAGTGTTGGAACAAGATGTGCATGCCTTGGTAACCTTCAACAGTGTAGCAGCAGTAGAAAGTATATTAGCAGGTGTGCCGGCATTTGTGTTAGCACCCAGCCATGTGGCACAACCGGTGGCCAATCGAGATCTTGCTCAGATAGAAAAGTTATTCTACCCGGATCTGGACCTGTTGATGGCCTGGTGTCACAGCATGGCTTACGGACAATATCACGTGAGAGAACTGAAAAATGGCACAGCATTTAGGATGATGCAAGAATCATGAAAGTCATAAGTTACACTGCCGCAATTCCTCGAAAAGAGAAGTACACACCGGAAAGTCTCAGCAATGCCACACACAAACTTGATACTCTTAGATATTTTGCACAAGGAGTAAATGCGGAAGGTGATCAGGGTATAATTGAAACCAATCAAAATTACCAACCCAGTGAAGTTGCTGTGATCCTAGGGTGGGTACACGAACATGGTAAGACTGCTGCACATCTACAGTTTAGACAACAAATCCTAGATGGACAACGGGCTGCAGGTGGCAGGACTGTGATCGCAGACAGCAACTTGTTTCTATACAAGAACCGAGAGAATCCTGGCTATTGGTTGCGTTACAGTTATGATGGCATCTTTGCCAACACCGGTGAATACTGTGACCAACAACCTCATCCTGCAAGATGGGAAACAGTTCAGAATCGCTGCAATGTAAAACTACAGCCTTGGAGACAGACCGGCAATCATGTGCTGCTGTGTTTGCAACGTGATGGTGGATGGAGCATGGTCGGGTGGGATGTGGTAGATTGGGCTATAAAGAACATAATTGAAATACGCAAGTATTCGGATCGACCCATACGCATACGCCCACATCCCGGAGACAAGAAGGCCAGGAAATACTGTGAACGACTACTAAAACTGTGTCAAGGTCGCAGGATCAGCAATGTTGGAATCAGTACAGAAGGTCACAGTCTCCTGGATGATTTCGTCAACTGTTGGGCAGTGGTAAATCACAACTCTAGTCCGGGCGTGGCAGCGGCTATGGAAGGTATTCCAGTGATACTCACAGATCCAGAACGGAGCCAGGCACACGATGTGGCCACTCAGGGTATCAACCGGATAGAAACACCATTCATGCCAGATCGTCAAGCCTGGGCGCAACGAATCAGTCAGTTTCATTGGAGTCATGAAGAATTACGCACAGGTGTATGTTGGTCACATATGAAAAAATGGGCAATAAAATGATACAAGTAATAACCAGTTTCAATCAACTGTACTATGATCTCATTGGTCGAGACAGTGTGAATAGTTTCTTAGAACATTGGCCTGAAGAACTATCGCTTACTTGTTATGTAGAAGAATTCCGGTTGCCTGTGCAGGCTCGTATACAGCAGATTGATTTTTCCAAGTTAGATCCAGATTACAAAAAATATCAGAAGGACACTAGTCTGAATCAAAGCATGAAAAAGTTTGCCAAGAAAGCATACAGCGTGATGCATGCCATGCATGCTAGTAAAGCAGACTGGATCATATGGTTGGATGCAGATGTGATTACTGTTCAATCCCTGCCCATCGAACTGTTACAAAGAGTACTCAGGCCCGGGCATCTTTCAGCGTACATGGGTGTGAACTATATCACAGACAAGAGTGGTAATCCTGGCAATTGGTTAGTGCCCGAAACTGGATTTTTTGCTGTGAACACTTGTCATGAGGATTTTACTGCATTCAGAGCAGAGTACTGCCGCAGATATCACCAACGAGATCAATCAGGCCTTCGTAGATTCTACGACAACGATGTGTTTGGTGCTGCATTGTTGGCAGTGCCCAATGCTGAAGTATTTGATCTATGTGAGAATTTTGGTAAGAAATACAAAACTCCACTGCGTCATACTATACTGGGTGATCATCTCATACACTACAAGGCCAAGCACAGCAAGTCCGAATACAATCAGGACGACGCAGACGACCAATAGCGTTCACGCCTGGGTCGTATGAGATCTTTATCGTTGCTACGCCCTGTGTTCTTTCTATTGCCTTTGAGGTGATCTAGATATGTGCCCCACACTGTGTTGATCAATGGATGTCCTTCGCCTCGAATCAATCCTGCGCTCCAGTTTAGCACTCGCCATTCAGGGTGTAAGGCTTGCACTTCTGTTCTAGTCTCATCAAACACCCAGCAATCGTTCCATTCAGACATGGTCATAAGGCGGCCGGAATCATAGGCCAATTGGAACTCTTTCAACCATAGTCGAGTGATAGGATTGTTCAAGTTCATACCATACAATCCGCACTCGCTGAACTTCTTTTCTCTACCCAAATAAGCAAGTCCCACATCTGCGGGCATCTGTGATAGTAAAACTGCTTCATTGAGTCTACTATGGCAAACCATGTCAGCATCCATCCAGAACAGCACATCACACTTGCAGTTGGCAGCAGCATGGAACACACTATAGGCTTTGTGACTGAATCGTATGGCATCCCAACGGAATCCTATGCCGGGTGCTTTGCCTTTTGCATCTGCAGGACCTGTAGCCACTTCTCCGCGAGCTCGCGGATCAGATCCCCATTGCTGTTTGAAAGCAACTATCTCTGGACTGACTTCGTGTAAGTTTCTCACATGCAGATTTCGGGCTGTTTGTGTGATTTCACAATCTTCTGTGTACACATAAAGATCCACGCCCCTGGGCCAGTTCTGCAAGAATGTATCGATCATGCGGCTGGCATACTTGTCGTAGCCCGATTGATTAAATGTGGTCACCACAGCATATTTGGTCATTCAAAATCCTTGTAAATAGTTTGTTGATAATCTTTCCAAAACCAATGTTCGGAGATCATGTTACGCAACTCAGTATCATCATATAGCACTGAATCAGGATTAGGGTGTTCGGGGGCAAGCAACCAATCAAAATGATTTTGATTTACCTGCTGGATCACTGGTACATCAGGTCTAGTGACTCTAGCAGGGTCATAGTAAAAAGCATTGTGATAACTCACGCTGTTTAGTGTAAAAAATTCCATACCGTAATATTGCCACAGTTTGGTATATTTACTCAGGCTGGCACCACGAAAATATCTACGATCATAGGTCTTTTTCTTTACATTGGCGATATAAGGAAAGCTGGCCTGTGTGGTAGATCCAAAGTGCGGGTTGATTTCTACACACACCACAGCAGGGCGGAACCCTGCTTCTAGTAGCACACGAGCTACTTCATAGTCAAAACTGTCTATGTCAAGGCTAAAAAAATCAGTATTCCAATCAGCCACTGGTCGTAGAACATCGACTATATCTTCCGTGGTGATCATCTGTTTCAGTTTAGTGATAGCATCACCCCAACGATTTGGTGTATCAGGTTCCCATTCTCTACCATCAACTCCTACCCCGCGATATCCGCGATCTAATAGATCCATGGTCATATTCTGATTGCCTGTGCCAAACCCTATTTCTACAAAGGTTTGATTTGGATCTTGCAATCCTGCGAGTAAGAGTTCAATGATACCGGTTTCACCAAATTGGCTGTGACCTTGTCTTTCGTATGGAAGAGTAAAGTGCATATATACTAATTATCACTATGAACATCAGTATCTTTAATAAGTTTGGCGCATTGAATTCTGTGCCTGTGTTTGCAGCATTTGCTGCTGGTTGCAAAAAGAATGGCGTAAGAATCACAGAGCACAATTCCTCAGCAGATGTAGCTGTAATCTGGAGTCAGTTATGGACCGGACGCATGGCTCCTAATCGTGCTGTATGGCAAGAGTTTACTGCCGCAGGACGGCCGGTTATAGTATTAGAAGTTGGACAACTCATGCGCGGTGTGACCTGGAAGATGGGGATCAATGGTGTGAACGGCCGTGCCAAGTGGGGAGAAGGAACGGAATCAGGGCGGGCAGATAAACTTGCTGTGAGATTACAGCCTTGGCATCAAGGTGATCATGTCTTGATAGCCATGCAACGATCAGACAGCGAGCAATGGACAGGGTTGCCCGCTGCTGAACAATGGCTCAAGCAAACAGTAGATAACATACGAGCACATACCGATCGTGAGATCATCGTGCGTCCACATCCTAGACAACGATTGCAACCTATACCTGGAATAAAGATACAACAACCACAGGCTCTGCGCGGTACCTATGATGAGTTTGATTTCCGCAGCAGTCTAGGTGGTGCCTGGGCTGTGGTAAATGAAAACTCCGGGCCAGGAAGCCAAGCCATCATTGATGGTGTGCCGGCATTTGTGGGCGCAGACAGTATGGCTGTGCCAGTGGCCAACACAGACTTTGCTCACATAGAAAACCCACGCATGCCCGACAGAGCAGTGTGGTTAGAACAGTTATGTCACACAGAGTGGACACTGGGTGAAATTGCTGCTGGATTACCCTTGGCTAGACTGTTGAAGTCTCTTTAGATCAGCATCAACCATGTCGCAGATCATGGTGGCAAAGTCGGTACGTGGCTGCCATCCTAGGATGTCTCTGGCAGAGGAACTATCACCATGTAGACTGTACAGTTCAGCAGGGCGTTTGAATCGCGGATCTGATTTGATCATGGCCTGCCAATCCTCAATGCCTGCATGACGGAATGCTATGTCACATAGTTCACCAATGCTGTGCTGTTCTCCTGTGGCAATCACATAATCCCTGGCTGTGGGTTGCTGTAGCATCAACCACATGGCTTCCACAAAGTCTCCGGCAAACCCCCAATCTCGCTTGGCATCAAGATTGCCCAGAGTAATGGAATCAGCTAATCCTAGTCGAATACGGGCCACACCATCTGTGACCTTGCGTGTGACAAACTCGCGGCCACGCAACGGGCTTTCGTGATTGAACAAGATGCCCGAACAGGCATAAAGGCTATAGCTTTCACGGAAGTTAATGGTCATCCAATGACTGTATAACTTGCTAACCCCGTACGGGCTGCGCGGGCGGAATGGTGTGTGCTCGCCTTGGGCACCTGGCTCGGTAGCATTGCCAAACATCTCACTGGTGCTGGCTTGATAGAATCGTGTGTTAGGGCTGTGTGTGCGTATGGCATTGAGCAAGTTCAGCACACCTATAGAGTTCACTTCTGTGGTCAGCTTGTTGAGATCCCAACTGGCACCCACAAAACTCTGTGCTGCAAGATTGTATACTTCTGCAGGTTTGAGAGTCTGCATGAGATGATTCATGTTGTTTTCATCGGTGATGTCACCGGTGATCAACTCTATATCGTTCTCAATGCCCAACCAACGCAGGTTCTCTAAGTTAGGATTTGAGTAGCGTTTCACAAGGCCATACACATGATAGCCTTTTTCCACCAATAGCTTGGCGAGATATGGACCGTCTTGGCCGGTCATGCCTGTTACAAATGCGGTACGTTTCATAACAGTATGTATCACTCCCAATGATCATACTGTAATATCTTCCATACCTGCTGTGCGTAATCGAACCACATGACCCATCTGCCATTGTTTGACATCCAGCCCTTTCATGATACCCAACCAACGATTGCGTAGCAATGCCACTTCGTTGATGATGGTTTCAAAGTCCACCACTTCATCTTCGCCTTCAGCATATTTTTCGGCATCTCTTGATGTGAGGGCGCGGGCGTATCCTTCTAGATATTTTTGAAAGTGTTTCCGGCGTATCTTGCGTAGTTGGATGTTGAGATAGTTTAACACCGCTTCAATCTCTTGCAATTGATTGAAGCGTTGTTCTGTGATACCGGGCAAGGCAGTGATGTTTTTTTCCAGCACACCCAAAATCTTGCAATCTCGTTTGGCGGCATCAAGCTCTGCTTCATAATGGTCTATGAAATCAGGAATGGCTGCTAGATTAGCCACTACCTTGCTATACCACATTAGTTTTCCCAGTCGTCGGCGTGATGATCTTCTTCCTCGACTTCTTCATCATCCTCGTCTTCGTAAGATTTGTCGTTGTCGAGATATGCTGTCAATGCACGTTTGATATCCGCGTCACCCTTGAATGTATTCTTGATATCATCCACATCGCAGTCATTATCGATCAAGATAGCCACCACTGTTTCAGCTGCTTCATCACGATCCACTGTGTTTACATAACGCTTGAGTTCGGACCAAATTTCGCTGGCCACTGCTACTGCTTCATTCATTCTGCTGCCTCCTCCACAATACTTACCTCAGTTTTCTGATTGCCAAAGTCTGTCATGGCACGATCCAAGCAACCTTCTTCGTTGGCTTCCCATTTCTTGCGGAACTTCTTGATGATTTCACCATCGCTGGTCACAAACACCAGGCTGTTGCCTTCTTTCTTTAGCAGATTGCGTTTCTCCATTAGATCCACCATGCCTGAATAAGGACTCATTCCTGTTTCATAAGGAATCTTGACTTGTACGCCTTCAAACGGTTTTGAATAACGTGTTTTCATGACCTTACAAGCAGCGCGGATACCCATCACGTCTGTGATCTTGTTGCCGTCCTCGTCCTCTTTGAGTTTGAGTTTCTTCATGGCCACAACGATGGAACTGGCGTAGATGAAACCCTGACCACCGGAGATCTTGTCGTCTGGATCAAACATGTCTTGGCTTGCGTATGTGTGATTGGTACACACCAAGCCCACATTGTATGAACCAAACATGTTCACACAGTTACGCACAAGACTGGTGAGTGCTTTGGGTTTACGACCTAGGTCACCTTTCATCTCACCTGCATCAAACTGATTCACATCGGTAGGAGTAAGCAACATGCCCAGGCTGTCGATCACAAACATGACCTTGGGACGTTCGCCGTCAGGCAAGGCCTTGTAGTCGCTCATGAATGTTGAGATTGTTTTGGCCACATCGTCGATCATGGCCATGCTTAATTTAAGCAGTTTGTCCTGGCCGGTATCCACCCCCAAGGCCTTGAGCCAGTCTTCGTCCAGTGCATTTTCACTGTCGATCAGCACCACATAGATGCCCTGTGCCTGTGCATTCTTTATGATATTGCCGGAGCAGATATAACTTTTGCCTGCGCCGGATTCACCGGCAAACACAGTGACCTTGCCCAGTGGAATGCCTCGGTTAAAGTCTCCGGAGATAAGATAGTTCAAGGCATAGTTGCCTGTGGAGATCCAATCAGTTGGATCGTTGAAACCAATACTTAATCCTTCGATTGATTTGGTTATTTCTTTACGGAATTTTGAAACGTCAAAAGGTTTACCCATATATTACCTGTTATTGTATGAAAGAACACAGAGGGTAGCCCCTCTGTGTGATGCTGCTTACTTGTTCTGACGGCTACGGATCATGGCCAAGATATCCTCGGCTTTTTTGTTGCCTTCTGCTGGCTTGGCCACTGGTGCTGTTGCCACAGGAGTATCCTCATCGTCAAATGCATCTACTGGTGCTTTGGCTGCAGGTGCTGCCTTGACCACTGGAACATCTTCGTCCACATCTGCTGCGGCTGCACCAGCAGGTGCTTGCATGCCAGCAGGGCGGAAGTATTGTCCCCAACGCTCCATGTCAAATGCCTTGCCATCAACTGATGCTTCAAACATTTCTTTCATGACCCGCAGTTCCACATCAGTGGGCTTCTTGGGCAAGAATGTGCTCAAGTCAAACAGACCATGTGTTTCGATAGCTGTTTGTTCTTGTTCGGTAAGTGCAGATTCTTTGCGAGCCCACTTGCTAGTGTTGTAATCAGCGTAGCCGCCCTTCTGTGTCTTGGTGATACGGAAGTCCAGACCACTCATGATGTCTGTGGGCAAATTTTCCAATTCAGGATCCATCAATGCACTCTTGATTAGTGTGAAGATCTGTGGTCCGATGATGAAACGACGGATTGGGTTAGACGGGGTCTTGTCGTCGGCGATTGGGTTTTCACGCACGAAGCCCTGGAACACATAACTGCGTTTCTTCCAGTATTTGCGACCCATGTCTTCCAGGCTGGGATCCTTGAACCAAGGGCTGACCTCGGTCAAGATTGGGCAAGTTTCGTTCCACATGTGCATGCATGGAACCTGCACCATGACCTGTTTGGAATCCATCTCTCCTTTGACGCCATTGAATGGCAGTCGGATCATGGCCCGTTCCACCCAGAAGAATGTGTTTTTGGAG
>Ga0209189_1002342_pt1 | contig 13313 bp, 11 predicted proteins | sample C_130820_EF_Meta_FD_187308 | JGI IMG/M metagenome (GOLD analysis project Ga0209189, IMG submission 187308) | Freshwater microbial communities from Lake Croche, Canada to study carbon cycling - C_130820_EF_MetaG (SPAdes) (version 3) | ecosystem: Environmental > Aquatic > Freshwater > Lake... | reverse complement strand
TCAAGCGGAGCGACCTTTTCAAGAAAGTCATGGTTTCCAAGAACGGCGAACCGGAGAGGATGAAGGGCCGGCATGAGCCGGATCATCTCCTCAAGGGAATGGTCAATGGGTCTTCGCACATCGTTGTGGTAGTCCCCCGTCAGGACGACGGCATCGTGCGGGGTGGCGGCCACCGCTTTGCCGATCCGCTCCATCATGCGGGGATCGAGGTCGCAGTGGAGGTCGGCGAGATGGAGCAGGCGGAACCCCTCGAAAGGCTTCGGTAATCCCGGGAGCCGCACCTCGTGCTCCTCGATGCGCAGATCAAGGATGTTGTTCAATCCCCGCTCCTTGAAACCGGAGGCCGAAATCAGGGCGCCGATGCAGGCGTTCACGGAGAAGAACCGCTCCAGGGCGAAGGGGCCGAGGCCCTGCGCGATTTTCCGCCGCACAAGGCGCTCCTGAAGTTGGAGGCGCCGGCGCGTCCGCTCCTCGCCAAGGCGGTTGAGAATCTGTTCGGGGATGTCCTCGCTGTGCCTGATCACCCAGAAACCATAGGCCCATTCCTGAAAATTTTAATGTGGAAATCAGGAAAAGAGGGAAGACTGATCGCTGGGGAAGAGACACGGATTCAAGAAAAATTCAGATGAGTTCTATCGGAAGGATCAGAATCCAATTCCTGAATTCCATATTCAACTCCCACGGAAAAAAAGGCAGCCCGGCCGTTTTCCGAGTCCCCCCCGAGACCTCGAAAGTTGCTCCGGCCGGGCTGCAACCACAAACCGGTTTTAGGCAAAGCACCCCCCGTGCCAACTCCCTGGAGGGGCATTCAAAGAGTCGAGTCTTTGATTTCCAAAGGGTGTTGCTCAAAGATCGCCATAGGCGCCTCCGAAGGGTACAAAAACGACCAGTCACGATGAGCCAAGACGATCTTTTCGCTTTCAATGGATCCGTTGCCGCCGACCAAGGTCCGGCCGCCGGGTCTTCCCGAGACCGGATCGCCGAACTCCGCCGGCAGATCGCGCATCATGACAGGCTCTACTACGATCAGGCCAAGCCCGAGATCAGCGATCGCGAGTATGATGCCCTTTACCGCGAGTTGGTCGATCTGGAGCGGGCCCATCCCGAGTTGCTCTCGACCGACTCGCCGACACAGAAGGTTGGAGGAAGGCCTCAGGGAGCCTTTGCCCAGGTCCGGCATCTCGTGCCGATGCAGAGTCTGGACAACACCTACTCGGCCGAGGAGATCGGCGACTTTGTCGAGCGACTCCAGCGGCTTCTTCCGGGGGAAGAGATCCCCTTCACCATCGAGCCGAAGGTGGACGGGGTGGCGATCTGCCTGCTTTACGAAAAGGGCCGCTTGGTGCGCGCCGCCACACGGGGCGACGGGACCACCGGCGACGAGGTGACCCGCAATATCCGCACCATCGCTGTGATTCCATCGCAGTTGCACGGCAAGGTCCCCGACGTGCTCGAAGTGCGCGGCGAGGTCTACCTCCCCAAGGAAACCTTTGCCCGGATCAATGCCGAGCGTGACGAGCAGGGGCTGCCGACCTTTGCCAATCCCCGCAACGCCGCCGCGGGGACACTCAAGCAGCTTGACCCCAACATTGTCGCCGAGCGGAAACTCTCGGCGGTCTTCTATGGCTACGGGGCGGTGGAGCCCGCCTCCGCTCTCCCGGAGCGCATGGAGGAATTCTTCGGTCAGCTGAAGGAGTGGGGATTTCCCGTGAATCCGCGTCATTGGATTGCGCGCGATGCCGCAGAGGTGATGGCCGCGATCACGGAGTTGGGGATGATCCGACGCGATTTTCCGTTCGAGACTGACGGCGCGGTGATCAAGGCCGACCGGATCGAACAGCACCCGCGCCTCGGCTTCACGAGCAAGGCTCCCCGCTGGGCCATCGCCTACAAGTATGAGCCGGAGCAGGCCCGGACCCGCCTGCTCGACATCACGGTTCAGGTGGGACGGAGCGGCGTGCTCACCCCCGTTGCGGAGTTGGAGCCGGTCTTTGTCGCTGGAAGCACCGTCTCGCGAGCCACGCTGCACAACGAGGAAGAGATCGCCCGCAAGGATCTGCGGATCGGCGACCGGGTGCTCGTCGAAAAGGCCGGCGATGTCATTCCCGCCGTCGTCAAGGTGCTGACCGAAGAGCGCGACGGCTCCGAAAAGGAGTTCAAGATGCCGACCCATTGTCCCGTCTGCGGATCCCCCGTGAGCAGGACCGAAGGGGAGGTGGCCGTGCGATGCACTAATCCCGGATGCGCCGCGCAGGCTCGCCGTCGGATCGAGTATTTCGCGGGTCGCACCGCGATGGACATCGAGGGCCTTGGCGAGGCCATGGTGACGCAACTCTGCGAGGCTGGCCTCGTCACGGATGTTGCCGATCTTTACACCCTCACGGCCGAGCAGTTGCTTCCGCTCGAGAGGATGGGGGAAAAGAGTGTTTCCAATCTGCTGGAGGCCATTGCCGCAAGCCGCAACCAACCGCTCTGGCGACTGCTGGCCGCCTTGGGCATCCCTCATGTCGGGGTGACGGTGGCCCGCACATTGGCCGCTTCCTTCGGCGCGCTCGACCGACTCGCCGCGGCTTCCGAGGAGGAGCTTGTCGCCGTGGAGGAGATCGGACCGATCATGGCCACGGCGATTCATGGATGGTTCCGTGATCCCTCGGTCACGGTGCTTCTCGAAAAGCTCCGTGCCGCCGGGCTGAATTTCGGGGAGCGCGATCCCAAGGGATCCGCCCCGGCGGCCAACGGACCGCTCAAGGGAACGACTTGGGTGCTGACCGGCACGCTCTCGATTCCCCGCGAGGAGGCTGCCGAGATGATCCGGGCCAAGGGTGGCAAGGTCTCCGGTTCCGTCAGTGCCAAGACCACCTACCTGCTCGCAGGCGAAGAGGCGGGGAGCAAACTGGAGAAAGCCCAAAAACTCGGGGTCAAAATTTTGAACGAAGAAGAATTCCGGAAGCTGGTTGAGTAAATCTGGAAACAAGCCCGTGGGAACGAGCGCGTAAGACTACGGCTTAGCCTAGTCCGGAGGGCGGCACTGTCCGGCTGGCCTGACCAATGTGATCCAGTTCGTCCTTGGCCTCTACCACGCCCTGGGGTTGAAACGGTAGGATGGGTTAAAGGTGATCGGGCATGGGTGATGGGGGTGGCTTGGGGATCCTTTTTTTATCCACTTTGACAAGATGGCGATTTCAGTGTCGGCATTGACATCGGGCCGATGTGCTCCATATTTGGAGCACTATGCATACTGCTACCGTACGAGATCTCAGGAATAGGTACAGCGGCCTTCTCAAATGGATCGGTTCCGGCGAGGAGGTGCTTATCACTCGCCGTGGAAAGACCGTTGCACGGCTGGTTCCAGTATCCGACGAGTCAAAGGGATCTGTTGATTGGTCGCGTAGTCCTGTCATGGCATCCGGTCGCAGGAAAATGAAAAAACTCTCCGCGGCCCGATCCCGTGAACTTATCAAGGAGGCCGGAGGATCATGGTAGTCTGCTGCGACACCAGTTTCCTATTTGCTCTTTACGGGAACGACGCCCATACCGGGGCGGCTAGGACCCATGTGCTGTCGAAGGCACCCGTCATCTCCATCACCCCTTGGAATCGATATGAGTTCGAGAATGCCCTGCGTCTTGCCGAGTTCAGGAAACTGATTCCTTCAGGTGGTTCCGAGGATCTGCTCGATTATTTCGAGGAGGATCTAAAGGCAGGAAGATTGACCGCCCCGTCCTGTCATCTGGGCGAGATTCTCGGGAGGGCCGGGACGATATCTGTGCGGCACACCATCCGGGGAGGTCACCGCGCCTTCGACATTCTCCATTTGGCCGGGGCACTTGAGTTGGAGGCCGGACAATTCCTGACCTTTGATAAGAATCAGGCCGATTTGGCAAAGGCCCTCGGCATCAAGACGCCTGTCTCCGTTGCCAAGTAGAGACTCGGAAACTCGGCGTAAAAATCCTCAATGAAGAAGCCTTCAGAAACTTGATCGATCGGGGAGAGTAAAAAATATGGAACTCAGGAGCTCAGGAAAAGAGAGGAAGGTTGCCAGAAAGATCAACGGCCACAAAATGCACTGAAAGAACAGCGAAGACACTAGGGTAATTTTTTTGACCCCTTCAGTGTTTCCTTCCTGAGTTCCTGAGTTCCATATTAATTCTCCAGTCGTTTCTTTTTTCACAATGTCCTCTACCTCCACCACCGAGCTTTACCGGGACTATGTGATGCCGACCTACGGCCGGTTCGATCTTGCCCTGACGCGGGGTGAGGGGAGCCGGGTCTGGGACGAGGCAGGGAAGTCGTATCTCGATTTCGGTGCCGGGATCGCGGTCTGCTCGCTCGGTCATGCCCTCCCCAAGTTGGCGAAGGTTCTGGCCGATCAGGCAGCCATGCTGATCCATACTTCGAACCTCTACCTGACCCGTCCGCAGGGTGAACTCGCGAAGCTGATCGTTGAGCTACTGGGTCTGGGCGGGAAGGTCTTTTTCTGCAACAGCGGCGCGGAGGCGAACGAGGGGCTCTACAAGCTGGCCCGGAAGTTCGGCTCCGCCACGGCCCGGCATGAGATCATCACTTTCAACAATTCTTTTCACGGACGGACCCTCGGCGGCATCAGCGCCACGGGTCAGGAGAAGGTGAAGACCGGATTCGCGCCGCTGGTCGAGGGATTCGTCCATGTTCCGTTCAATGACCTGGCTGCCGTCGAGGCTGCCATCACCCCGAAGACTGTCGCGATCCTGCTGGAGCCGGTCCAGGGGGAGGGTGGGATCAATCCCGCGACTCCGGAATTTCTCAAAGGGGTGCGTGCGCTTTGCGACAAGCATGATCTCCTGCTGATGTTCGACGAGGTGCAGTGTGGCTTCGGTCGGACGGGTGACTGGTGTGCCTGGAGGACGATCGTCCCGACCGATGTCGAGCCCGATGCCGTGAGCTGGGCCAAGGGAATCGCCAATGGATTTCCCCTTGGCGCTTTTTGGGCGGGAACCCGGAGTGCCGGACCCGATGCCGACGGAAAAGAGCGGGGGTCGCTCTGCGATCTGCTTGGTCCCGGCACCCATGGCACGACCTACGGAGGGAATCCCCTTGCCGCCACCGCCGGCCTCGCCGTTCTCAACGCAATCGGTGAGGAGGGCCTGCTTGGCAATGCGCGGAGCCTCGGCGATTATCTCAAGCATTCGCTCGGGGCGATGAAGTTGCCGGCAATCAGTCTCGTGCGGGGCGTGGGTCTCATGATCGGCATCGAGTTGAACGAACTGCCCGGAGAAGGTGTGCCTTCGATCCGGATGACCAAGTCCCTCATGGCCGAAGGGCTCCTCGTTATTCCCTCGGGGGAAAGGACGATCCGCTTGCTTCCGCCGCTGAACATCACAAAAGCCGAGGCCGACGAGGCGCTTGGAATCCTGAAGAAGGTGCTCTCGGCTGCCGATTCCCGCTGAGCAGAAAGTTATCGCGCAGAGGCGCAGAGGCGCCGAGAGGAGAATTCAGTTATCGGTCTGAATGAGATTGTGCTGAAAACAGAAGAACGGGGTTAGTTTTCCTCAACAAAAAAATTCCTCTGCGTCTCCGCGCCTCTGCGGGAGATACTATCAGGCTGCTTTCTTCTTCGACTTGGTTGATTTCTGCGCGGCGGGTGCCGGTGATTCAGTGGGTGCGGGAACCGGCTTTTTGCTCTCCATGGCGAGGAGTTCGGAGACGGTCACGAATTTGTAGCCCTTCGCCAGCAGGGCATCGAGCGTCGCGGGCATCGCCTCGATGGTTCCCGGATGGATGTCATGCGAGAGAATGATCGCGCCGGGTTTGGCTCCGGCCAGGATCCGCTGCTCCACGACCTGCGGGCCGGGGCGCTTCCAGTCGAAGGGATCCACCGACCAGAGGATGACCTTCATGCCATATTCCTTCTCGATGGCCCGGTTCAGGCGGGGATTGGTCGCGCCGTAGGGTGGTCGCATGAGGGTGACCGGCTTGCCAGTGGCTTTTGTGATCTCCGCGGAGGTGTCCGCCAGTTCATGCTGCAGACCCCCTTCGGCAAGTTTGTTCAGCGCTTTGTGGTCCCAGCTGTGGTTGGCGATCTCGTGTCCCTCGGCGACGGCCCGCGCGACGATCTCGGGATGTTCCTGAACGAGTTGTCCGAGGACGAAGAAGGTCGCCTTGATGTTGCGCTGCTTGAGGATGTCGAGCAGTCGCGGCGTTAGAACGGCGCTTGGGCCGTCGTCGAAGGTCATGGCGACGACGGGTTCCTCGACATTCACGGCGGTGAGATACGTGCGCTCGCCGTTCTGCGCGGGAAGTTCCTGAGGTGTCTGCATCGCCATTGCGGCCGGTACGGCCACGGGTGAGGATTGCGGCGAGGGCATCTGGGCGCCGAGTTCCGGCAGAATGAGCGCCACGGCCAGAGTGGTCGGAGGAAAAAAACGAAAGCCTGATTTCAGAGACATGATCTTGAACAACGTGACAGAAAACGACGAACTTGCACGCGCGGATCTCCGCCACGCAAACCGATCTTTCCGGTCAGGCGACCGGAATCAGCACCTTGGCCCTCGGTGTCAGGAGTCCTAGAAACTCAAGGAGCGACGGTTGGTCGGGGATCGGTCGGCGGGTGATGGCTCCCATGGGGCGCCACATCCTCTGGGCGTCGATCGGTCGCATGACAAGGGTCCCCAGCTTGACCTCCTGGCGGACAGAGGTCTCGGGAATGATGGAGACCGCCTGCTCGGCCTCGATGGCCGCCTTCACGGTCTCGATGTTCTCGAGTTCCGCGACAAGGGAGACCTTCACACCCGCCTGACGGAGCACCTTGTCGAGATGTTGGCGCGTCGGTATGTCAGGGGTGAGCCCCACAAAGCGCTGTCCCTTGAGTTGCGGGAGGGAGAGGGGTCGCCTCCCTTTGAGGGGATGTTTCGGAGGCATGACGAGGACGAGTTTTTCCTGCCAGCAGGTGATCGCGCGCAGTCCCGGGCGGGCTTTCGGGTAGGCAACCAACCCCAAGTCCGCGCGCCCATCCTCGACGGCATCGTAGATCCCCTCCGCCTTGCGGTAGTCCACGGTGACCTCGACTCCGGGATGTTTCTTGCGGAACTGCTTGAGGATTGGTGGGAGATTATGAAGCGCGATGCTGATGACGCTCGCCACGCGGAGCTTGCCGCCGAGTTTGCCGCGCGCCACGCGGAACCTGGAACCAAGGCTGTCGTAGCGGGTGAGGATGTCGCGGCAGACCTCGAGGTAGATGCGCCCCTCGGGAGTGAGGGTGAAGTGGTTGTTGCCGCGGTCGATGAGCGGGACGCCGAAGCGCCTCTCCACGGCGCGGATCTGCTGGCTGACCGCGCTCTGCGTGATCCCGCTCGCCTCCGCCGCCCGGGAAAAGCTCCCCGTGTCGCAGAGGTCGCAGAAGACCTTGAAGCCCTCGATATGCATGGGGCAGAGTCTGACTTGGTTCCAGGGCAAACCCCAAGACCAAATCACTCTTCTATCAGCCGACTTCACGCGCCGAATTTTCCAGCATGCCCTCCTTGACCGAAAATCTTGAAGCCGTTCGATCCCGAATCGCCGCCGCTGCGGGCCGCGCGGGTCTCCGCCCCTCGGATGTCGAACTTGTTGCCATCTCCAAGACGCATCCCGCGGAGATCATCCGTGAGGCCGCGGATGCGGGCCAGGAACTCTTCGGCGAGAGTCGCGTGCAGGAGGCGCTGGTGAAGATCCCCGTGCTGCCGGGGCGCCTGCGGTGGCATTTCATCGGCCATCTGCAGGGGAACAAGGTCCGCAAGGCGCTGCCTCTCTTCGAGTTGATCCACGGGATCGACACCATGGAGATCGCGCGCGACGTTGACCGGGTTGCCGCCGATCTCGGGCTCCATCCCCGCGTCCTGCTTGAGGTGAATGTTTCGGGTGAAGGGAGCAAGCATGGCTTCGCGCCGGAGGCGTTGGAGATGGGGTTGGAGGAACTGCTCGCCCTCCCGCGCCTGCAGGTGGAGGGGTTCATGACGATGGCCCCCCTAGCTCCGGATGCCGAGGCGTCGAGGCCTCACTTCGCCGCGTTGCGATCCCTCAGGGATCGGCTTGCGGTTCAGGCTGGGATTCCCTTTCCGACACTTTCCATGGGAATGAGCGGGGACTACGAGGTGGCGGTGGAGGAAGGGGCGACCCTCGTGAGGGTCGGTTCGGCCATTTTTGGCACCCGTTGAAAAAATCCGCCTAATGGAAGATTTTTGAAGTCAAAACCGCACAACTCCGCTACGGGTAGTGGTGATGTCAGACTTTCACGAAGAAAACGACGAACTGCTCGATCTCGAGCAGACCCCTTCAGCAGAAGAACTTCAGAGCCAAGTCAAGCGTGCTCAGTCCGAGCTTCTGATCCTCCGTCAGCGACAGGATCAGATCGAGAAGGAGAAGCAGCGACTTGAGGAGTTGACCCGTCGTCAAGAGGATCTCGAGCGGGGCCGTGCCGAGATCGCCGACAAGCTCACCCGTGCGATCGTCCTCGTCCAGCGCGAGACCGAGGAGGCCCAGCGCCGCCTCGAGCAACTCAACACGATCCAGGATTCCTTCGCCGAGCATCTCCGCAATCTCGAGGAGATCGATCCCAAGTCCTGGCACGGTCGCGACCTTCCCCGCGAACTCACCCGTGCCCTCGGTGCCGTGGATGAGGCGCGCTCCGCATATGCCCGATCGCACGCCAAGATCGCCCCGGTCACCGATCCCGAGGCGGGGATGCCGGGCGACAGCGGTGCGATGTTTGCCGATGGCGGTGATCAGGGATTCGCCTACTGGCTCCGCAGTGGTCTTGCCTTCACGCTTCCGCTGGTAATGCTCGGCACGATCGCCCTGTTTGTCTGGATCTGGCACCTGATGACCGGGCCACGGTAATCGAGACCCGTCATGCCGCCACCCCCCCCCTCAGGCCGCCGAGGATCCAGACCATCCCTGCGCCCGCAGGCCAAGCCCGCGGCAAAGGTTCCCCTGGACGAGGATCGGATGCGCATCGAACGTGTCCTTGAGGATCTCCGACGCCAGGAAGCCGAACTGCGGAAAATCCAGGAGAAGACGGAGCGGGAGATGGAGGAACTTCCCCGCCGGCTCGCGGAGCGGGAGCGCAAGCAGTTGGAAATGATCCGCATGCGCGCCGTCCTGACCGCCACCGACGATGTCTTGGGGCGCCCGCGCGACAAGCGACACGCTCCCCTGCGTCGTTCGGGACGCAAGCGCATGACGCGTCCCGAGCAGCGTGCAGCAAGGATGCAGTTGCTGATGCTCTGCGCCGTCCTTGCGGTGATCCTGATCCTGCTCTGGAAATCGCTTCCCTGAAGCCCTTCCTTGATCGGCGGATGAGCGCCGTCGGATTCCCTGCGCAGGAGGGCGATCCGGGGAAGTTTGCATTCCCGATCCTTCAATAAAAATGCTCCATCTTTTCGGGCATACCGCTTAACGTGCCGCGATGACCAAAAGTTCCCCCGCGGCCCCCGCCTCAAAGGCAGGAATGGCAAAGGCCCTCCCGGTCGGGAAGAATGAGGATGGGGCCGGAAAGGGTTCAGGCCGGCCGGTTGCCAGGGAAATCACTCGCCGTGCCTACCGCACGATGATCGAGGCGCGCCTTCTCGAGGAGAAGTTGGCCGCGCTTTACCGCTCCGGAAAAATTGTCGGGGGCGTCTTTCTGGGCCGCGGACAGGAGGCCCTCAGCGTTGCGCTCGGCGTCCATCTCCGCAAGGGGGATGTCTACGCGCCCCTCATTCGTGACCAGGCGGGACGGCTTGCCTTCGGCGACACGATTCTCGACACCCTGCGCACGTACCTCGGTTCCTCGCTCGGACCGATGCGGGGCCGTGACGGCAACATCCACCGGGGGCGCCCTTCGGAGGGATACCACGCTATGATCAGCCATCTCGGGGCCATGGTTTCCACGGTCTGCGGGGGATTGCTAGCCAAGCGCTTTCGCGGGGAGAGCGGTGCCGTCGGTGCCACATGCATCGGCGAGGGTGGGACCTCGACGGGCAGCTTTCATGAGGGGATGAACATGGCTGCCGTTGAGAAGTTGCCGCTCGTCGTCGTCGTGGCCAACAACCAGTTTTCCTACTCCACCCCGAACGACAGGCAATTCGCCTGCGCCGACCTGATGGCCCGGGCCGAAGGCTACGGCATCAGGGGTCGCCGCGCCGTGGGCAACGACCTGCTCGACTGCCTTGGGGTGATCGGCGATGCCGTGGCGGCCGCCCGCGCGGGGGATGGCCCCCAACTCGTGGTGGCCGACCTCCTGCGCCTCGTCGGTCACGGGGAGCACGACGACGCCTCCTACATTCCCGACGCACTGAAGAACTCCCCCCTCGGCCGGGACTGTCTGGAAATTGCCGTGGAGTCCCTGCTCGATAAGGGGTGGATCACCGGCAAGGAGGTTTCCGACTGGCATGATGCCGTCGGGAGGGAGGTTGAGGAAACCGCATCCAAGGTGCTTCGCGAACCGGCACCCGATCCCTCCGAGGAGGATTGGAATGCATTCGCCATGCTCGGCCGGGGCGCCTCGGGGGAGGATGCCGAATGAGCAGCATCACGTATCTCGAGGCGATCCGTCTCGCGCAACAGCGGGCCCTTGCCGAGGATCCCCGCGTCTTCATCTACGGTCAGGACATCGGTCAATTCGGCGGCGCTTTCAAGGCGACCAAGAACCTGGCCAAGGAATTTCCCGGACGGGTCCTTGATTCACCGATCAGTGAGGACGCCATGGTAGGGCTTGCCATCGGTGCCGCCGTGGAGGGAATGAGGCCGATTGTGGAGATGCAGTTCGCTGATTTCTCCACCTGCGGCTTCAATCAGATCGTCAATCAGGCCGCAACCCTCCACTACCGCACCGGCACCCCCTGCCCGCTGGTGGTGCGACTGCCGAGCGGCGGGACTCCCGGCGGCGGCCCCTTTCATAGCCAGAGCATGGAGGCGATCTACGCCCATTATCCGGGGCTTGTCGTGATGACCCCGGCCACCGTGGAGGATGCCTACACGATGCTGCTCGAAGCAGTCGCCGCCGATGACCCCGTGATCTTCTGTGAGCACAAGTTCCTTTATTATCACCTCAAGGCCGAGAAACTTCCCGAGTCGGCCCTTCCCTTCGGCAAGGCCAGAATCACGCGTCCCGGTCGGGATGCCACCGTTGTCACCTACGGCGCCATGGTCCATGAGGCGCTGGCCGCCGCCGAGGAGCTCCTGCACGACGGCTATGACACCGAGGTGGTCGATCTGCGAACGGTGCGCCCCATCGATACCGACACGATCCTCGCCTCCGTCGCGCGCACAGGCAGGCTTCTCGTGGTTGGTGAGTCATGGCCCTGGGGCGGGGTTGCCGCCGAGGTGACCGCCCGCGTTGCGACCGAGGGTTTTGGGTTGCTTGATGCCCCGCCGCAGCGGCTCAATGCCAAGGAGACCCCTGTCCCTTACCATCCGGCACTCTGGGGCACGCACCGTCCCACCGCCTCGACCATTGCCAATTCCCTCCGTCAGCTCCTGGAACTCTGAACGATCCCATAGCGAACGGTTCAACAAGCGCCGAAGCCCTTTATCCGCCGATACCCCACCGTCATTCCCCATCAGATCAAGGACTCCACACCATGTTCCCGTCACCCGACTCCAAGAATCTCCTTCCGATCATCATGCCCCAGTTGGGTGAGTCTATCGCGGAGGCGACCATCGTGCGTGCGGCCTTTGCGGTCGGCGACCGGGTCGAGGCCGATACCGACCTCCTGGAGGTCGAGACCAACAAGGCCGTCATGGGCGTCACAGCGCCATGTGGCGGGATTCTTCACGAACTCACGGCCGCGATCGGCGAGAGTTATGCTGTGGGCGCCACGCTCGGTCACCTTGCAATCAGCGACGAGGATGCCGAACGCCTCGGTCTCCATGACGCACCGCCACCCCCGGTCGAGAAGCCGAAACGCAACAAGACCGCCGGCGTATCCGCGGCGGACTCTTCCAAGCCGGTGAAGAAAGCGGTGGAGCCCACCGTCAGCGGCCTTCCCGTGCCCGCCCATGCCGGCGGGGCAAGCTTCCTTTCTCCCCGCATGAAGGCGCGGATGGCCGAACTCGGTCTCCATGCCGCCGATCTTGCCGGTGTCGCCGGCAGCGGGGCCGGAGGCCGTGTCACGATCGACGATCTTGAGCGCTTCCTTCAGGATCTTGAGCGCAACACCATCTCGCCGGCCTCCTCGATGCGCGTCGCCGTCGCCGACGCGATGCGCCGGAGTTGGACCCGCCCGCTTGCAACCGTTGTGCTTCCCGTCCAGCTTGACACCATCCTTGCGCACCGCAAGCAGCAGGCGGTGAAGGCCGGCCCGGCCCTCTATGCGCTGCGCGCGCTTGCCATGGCGCTCGCCGAGATGCCCGCAACCGCCGGTCGCCTCATCGGCGAGCGCTTGATCCATCCCCGATCCATTGACATAGGCTTTGCCGTGGAGGCCGAGGACGGGGTGCTTGTTCCCGTGATACGCCATGCGGACCAGTTCCCGCTTGCCGATCTCGTCGAGCGTTACAACCGTCTTGTCGAGTTGGCCCGTGCGCGCCGGTTGCCGGGATCCGACACGGGAGGTTCGATTGCCACGATCACGAACTACGGGGTCTTCGGCCTCACGATGGCCACTCCGATCCCCCTTCCTGAGCAGACCCTGCTTCTCGGCATGGGGGCGGGCCGCATTACTCCCTCGTGGGATTCCGAGAAGAAAGCCTTTGTTCCGGTTACCGAGGCCCAGTTCACCCTCAGCTTCGACCACCGCGTGCTCGATGGCGGTGCCGCGGGGCGCCTCCTGCAGAAGGTTGCCGGACTCCTTGGATCCCCCGAAGAGCTGTAAGAAAGTCAGGGATTAAGCCTTTCAGGCGGCAGGCGCTTGCCACGGGTCCGGAGTTTTTCAAGGGGACCCAAGGGATTGTTTTTTGCAACTTTTTCCCAGAGACGGTGTTTCTCCGAGTGATGAAAACACCACCGACAACCATCCTACTGACACTGATTGCCGCTGCATTCACTCTGTCCCTCAGGGCTCAGGAGAGCAATACGGCAACCCCGCCGCTCCAACCGCCTCCTCCGGGAGCAGGCAAGCATGGTCCGATGGCCATTCTCAGCGAGGAGGAGCGAGTCAAGGTCAAGGCTGCGCACGATGCCGCAATCCAGAAGGATCCCTCTCTGGAGAAGGGAATGAAGGAGGCTCATCAGGCTATGGAGAAAGCCCGTCAAGCGATGAATGACGCCATGATCGCCGTGGATCCCGCGGTCGAGCCGATCCTTGCCAAAATTGTCCCCCAAAAACGGGGCGGTTGCCAGGAAGGAAAGAATCCAGGAAAGGCCGAATTTTCATGGAAACAT
>Ga0209189_1002341_pt1 | contig 13314 bp, 17 predicted proteins | sample C_130820_EF_Meta_FD_187308 | JGI IMG/M metagenome (GOLD analysis project Ga0209189, IMG submission 187308) | Freshwater microbial communities from Lake Croche, Canada to study carbon cycling - C_130820_EF_MetaG (SPAdes) (version 3) | ecosystem: Environmental > Aquatic > Freshwater > Lake... | reverse complement strand
TATTCAAGAGCATCCGAGAGAGAAAAGTTCGAGGTTTACAAGGCTAGGGATGGGGCCGCATAGGCCTGGCCTAGTGGTCTGCTGTTGATCCGCTGCTGAGCGAGCCTGCCTCGGGGAACCGCTCAGGCCTGAATGCCGTGGTCACGGTCTGCGCCGCTCCAGCCCCGGCACCAGCGCCAGGGAGGCGACAAGCCCCAGAAGCAGGATCAGGGCGGCGGGAATCAGGGCGGCCCCGAGGCGTTCATCGCTGGCGTACTGGTAGACCCGCACCGAGAGGGTGTCGGCATCGAAGGGCCGCAGGGCAAAGCTGAGCGGCAATTCCTTCACCACATCCACGAACACCAGCAGGGCGCCCACCAGCAGCGGCCCCCGCAACAGCGGCAGGTGAATGCGGCGCAGCACGGCCCACCAGCCGCAGCCGAGGCCCGTGGCCGCCTCATCGAGGCTGGGGGGGAGTCGCTCGAGGGCGGCGTCGAGGCCCTGGCGGGCCACGGCCAGGAAGCGGTCGGTGTAGCCCCACACCAGCAGCAGCAGGGGCGCCATCCCCAGCGGCCCGCCCAGCAGCAGCAGGGCCAGGGCCAGCACGGCGCCGGGCACCGCGTAGCCCATGCCGGCCAGGAAGCTGAGGCGCCCCAGCCAGGGGGCGGCGAACCAGCGGCGGCCCAGGGCCAGCACCAGGCCCGCCACCAGGGTGAGCAGGGCGGCGGCAAGGCCCAAGGCAAAGCTCCGCATCCCCAGGGCGGCCAGCTCCGCGCCATCGGCCGCCTGGAGCTGGTCATGGCTGAGCAGCATCCATCCCAGGGGAAGGCCGAGGCTGAGGGCGGGCGGCACCAGGGTGATCATCTGCGCCAGCCGGGCCCGCCAACCGGCCAGCGTCCAGGGCGTGCCGCTCTCGCTGTCGCCGCCGGCCAGCCAACGGCGGCTGCGGCGGCGCAGCTGCCGCTCGCTGGCCACCAGCAGGCTCACCAGGGCCAGGGTGATCAAGGCCAGGCCCACAGCGCCCTGGGGATCCCCATCGCTCTGCCAGCGCTGCAGGATCGTGCCCGACAGGGTGGGCACCCCGAGCAGTTCCACTGCCCCGAGCTCATTCACCACCTCCATCCCGGCGAGGGCCACGCCGGCGCCGATGGCGGGCGCTGCCATCGGCAGGGCGACCCGGCGGAAGCTGCCCCAGGGCCCCACCCCGAGGCTGCGGCTGGCCTCGAGCTGCCGCTGGCCGCCGGCGCTGAAGGATTCGGTGGCCAGCAGAAACACATAGCTATAGGTGCCCAGGATCAGCACCGCCGCCGCCCACAGGTCGCCATGGAGGCGCAGGCCGAGGCGGCTGCCGCCATCGATCAGGGTGGCCGCCAGCAGGTAGGGGGGGGCCGCCAGGGGCAGCAGCTGGGCGATGCGCAGCAGGCGGCGGCCCGGAAAGTGGCAGGCAGCGGTGAGCCAGCCGGTGGCGGTGCCGAGCAGGGCGCTCCCCAGGCCCACCAGCACCACCAGGCCGGTGGTGTGGGCAAGGGCTTCGGCGCCGCCGCTGCCCAGCCCCAGCCCGCCGGGCAGCCCGTGCCCCAGTTGCGAACCGCCCAGCAGCGCGTAGGGGACCAGGCCCAGAATCGGCAGCAGGGCCAGGCTGGCCACCAGAAGGAGCAGGAGCAGCAGGGGCCAGCGGCCGCGGCCCAGGCCCAAGGCCGCGCCGGGGGCAAGGCCTTGGGCGAAGCCAGGGGCGAATCGCCAGCCACGCTCCCCGCCGGAAGCGGATTCCTGCCAGGGGATGGAGTCTCTGCCTGCATCAGCCGGCCGCGGGGGGGGGCCGGCGCGGCGCGGCGGCTGCGGCTTCAGGGCCATCCGGCCGCCCGCATCAGCTCCACGGCCTCGCTGTTGCGGGCTCCGAGCTGCTCCATCGGCACGCCATCGCCGCGCACGGATCCGAAGCCCTTCACCACTGGATCGCTGCCGCTGCCCACCAGGGGATATTCGTGGTTGGCCTGGGCGTAGCCGGCCCCTCCGCCCTCCGGCGAGGCCAGGAACTCCAGCAGGCGGCGGGCGGCCTCCGGGTGGCGGGAGTGGCGGGTCACGCCGGCGCCGCTCACGTTGATGTGGGCCGGATCGGGCACCACCACCTTCATGCCCTGCAGCAGGGCCTTGTCCTCGGCGCCGCCGTCGCCGGAGAGCAAGCGGGCCACGTAGTAGCTGTTCACCACGCCCACGCCGCACTCCCCGCGGGCCACGGCCCGGGCCAGGGGGATGTCGGAGCTGAAGAAGGGGGGCTTGAGGTTGGCCACGAGGCCGCTGAGCCAGCGGCGGGTTTCCGCTTCACCCCGCAGGATCAGCTGGTCGGCCACCAGCGACTGGTTGTAGACGCTGCGGCCATTGCGCAGGCAGAGCCTGCCGCGCAGTTCGGGGCGGGCCAGGTCGGCGTAGGTGCGCACGAGGGCGGGATCCACCTGCTTCGGATTCACCACCACCACCCGCACCCGGCGGGTGAGGGCGCTCCAGCGGCCGGCCGAATCGCGTAGCTCCGGCGGCACCGTCCGGCGGATGGCTTCGGAGTTCACCGGCTGGAACAGGCCCTGGTCGGCGGCGCGCACCAGCCGGGCCGCATCCACCAGCACCAGCAGATCGGCGGGCGTTCGGGCGCCTTCCGTGCGGACGCGCTCGATCAGGGCGTCGTCCTTGCCCTCCAGCAGCTTCACCTGGATGCCCGTCTGCGCGCTGAAGCGCCGGTAGAGGGCCTGGTCGGTGTTGTAGTGCCGACCGGAATACACCCCGAGCGTCACCGGCCCGCCCTTGGGGGCCGGCGCCTGCCGGCAGCCGGCCAGAACGGCGATCAGCCCCAGGCCCAGCATCCAGCGGGGGCGGCGGAAGGGGGAGCGTGGTGCTGCAGGAACGATCCTGGCGGCAGGGTCTGGGTCAGGGGCAGAGGCAAGGGCGGCTGGGCGGTGAAGCGGCAAGGGCATCCGCGGGACCGGAGGCGCAGGGTTTCAGGAACCTAGGCAGCTGGCCGGAAGGGGTGCGTACGAATGCATCCAGCCGCTGTGCCATTGGTCACATCAGCCTTCCGGTCGGCCCGCTGCAGGCAGCTTGTCAGCGGGATGCCCCGGCCCGAGCCCTTCGGGGGCTTGGACCGGGGCAAGGGGTTGCTCCCTTCAACCGCGTGAAGCGCAGGGGAGCGGGGCTCGCTGAGGGTCAGGGATAAGGTGCCGGCCGATCAGCGGTTCTGGCGCACTCTCACTGGCACAAGCACCGGAGCCATCAGGCCGCCACCGCCGTTGTCGTCATCGGAGCCGAAGGCCAGCCACATCACATAGCCGAGCAGCCCCAGGGCGAAGACGGTGAGGAGAAGTTCGGTCATGCCGGCCCTTCGGTGAAACGCAGCCTAGCGGGGGAGACCAGCCTTGGAGTAGCGGATGCTTCAACTTGCAGGTGGGGAACCCGCCCGCCTCGGGGGAGCAACGGGTCAGCCGAATCCCTTGCCCGCATCACGGGCCACGCAGGCCTGCAGCTGGCGCCGCAGGGTGGGGTGGTCGAGGCCCTTGCCGATCAGCACCAGCTGGTTTTTGCGGGGACCGCTCCAGTCGGTGTCGTCGAGCGAGAAACGCTTGCCGGCCAGGTGGAACACATGGCGCCGCTCGCTCTCGTTGAACCAGAGAATCCCCTTGGCGCGGAACACCCCCTGGGGCATCTGGTTGTCGAGGAAGTTCTGAAACTTGCGCAGCGCAAAGGGCCCATCGCTCGCGAAGGAGAGGGAGGTGAAGCCCTCGATCGTCTGATGGTCGGGATGGGCGCCGTGGTCGTGAGCGTGGTCGTGGTGGTGGTGATGGCCCCCGTGTCCGGAATCGCCATGGCCTGTGTCCCCGGAATCGGTGTGCTCACAGTGGCCGTGATCGTGGTCGCAGGCGCTGTGGTCGTGGCCGTCGTGGCCTTTCGCCCCGTGCTCGTGGCTGGGGCCATGGGCTTCGTGGTGGTGGCCGGTCTCGTGCTCGTGCACGCACACGCCGTGATCGTGGTCGCAGGCTTCATGGCTCTGCTGGGCCACCACCTTGTCGCTCTCGAACAGACCCACGCTCAGCAGCAGCGGCAGGGGCACCTCCCCCTTCACCGAGCGGAGGATGCGGGCTTCGGGCTTGATCGCCAGCAGTTCGGTTTCCAGCGCCTCCAGCCGCGCCTCGTCGACCAGATCGCATTTGTTGAGCAGGAGCATGTCGCTGTAGACCACCTGGGCGCGCGCCACCTCGCCCTCCAGGATCTCGGGGCCGAAGTTTTCGGCATCCACCAGGGTGATGATCGAATCGAGGCGGGTGAGATCGCGCAGGTCGCTGCCCAGGAAGGTCATCGCCACCGGCAGCGGATCGGCCAGGCCGGTGGTTTCCACCACCAGGTAGTCCACCTTCTCGGGGCGCTCCAGGATGCGGTACACGGCCTCGAGCAGCTCACCGTTGATCGTGCAGCAGATGCAGCCGTTGCTGAGCTCCACCATGTCGTCCCCGGTGGCGACGACCAGGTCGTTGTCGATGCCGATCTCCCCGAATTCATTCACCAGCACGGCTGTTTTCAGACCCTGCTGGTTGGTGAGGATGTGGTTGAGAAGGGTGGTCTTGCCTGCTCCGAGGAAGCCGGTGAGGATCGTCACCGGCAGGCTGGTGGGCAAGGGGTCGATCGCGGCCTCGATGCCGGCGGCCGGGGCGGTGGGAAGGATGCTGGTCATCGGATGGGAGAGGGCGCGACGCGCCCGGAGGGGCGCGGGCCGGTGCGTTGGTTCGACGATAGACAGGCCAAGCCAGCGCCCCGCCATGACCCCGCTGATCCGCGGCGGCCCCCTCCGCTCCTGTGCCCGTTCCTGTGCCCGCTTCGGTGTCCGGCCCAGGACCCTCCGGGCCTGGGCACCCAGGCGCTCACGGCAGGAGGCCTCCCCCCTGGTTGGCCTGCGGCTGGGGCTGCTGGCGTTGCTGCTGGTGGGTTGCGCGCCGGCACCGGGGGGGCGGCCGGCTGGCGAGCCCCCCGGGGGCGAGCGTGCCGGGGGGGGCGATCCGCCGCTGGTGTTGGCCACCGCCGCGCCCGTCACCCTGCTGGCAGGGGAGGTGGGGGCTGGTTGCGCCCGGGTCGAGCCGCTGATCTCCGGCGCCCGGGACAGCCACGATCTGCACGCCACCCCGGCTGATCTGGTGCGGCTGGGTCGTGCCCGGGCGCTGGTGATCAATGGGCTGGCTCTGGAGCCGGAACTGCCGGCCCTGCTGCGCTCGGTGGCCCATCCCTCCCTGCGGCTGATCGACAGCAGCCGCGGTGTGACCCCCGTGCGCAGCCAGGGGCACCCCGATCCCCACATCTGGCTCGATCCCCGCCGGGCGCTGGGCCAGGTGGAGGCCATCCGCGACGGCCTGGTGGCCGTCGATCCCGCCTGCCGCTCCCGCTACACCGCCAATGCCGACGCCCTGCGGCGCTCCCTGCTGGTGCTGGATGGCGAGCTGGCGGCCCAGCTGGCTCCCTATCGGGGCGGGGTGGTGGTGGGATCCCACAGCTTTCTGCGCTCCTTCGCCGATCGCTACGGCCTGCGGGCCGAGGCCGTGGTGGCCAGCCCGGAGGCGAGTCCCACCCCGGGCGACCTGCGGCGGGTGCTGGCGCTGCTGGCCGGCGGCGGCCCCCGGGCGCTGGTGCGAGAGCCGGGCGCGTCGGCCGGTTCGATCGAAGCCCTGGGCCGTGATCTGGGGCTGGAGCCCGTGCCCTTCGATTCGATGGAGGCGGGCTTCGCTGATTCCGCCCCGGCCGTGTCGCCGCCGGGAGGGGATCCCCTCGGGCCCTATGCCACGGTGCAGCGCGCCAATGCCCGCCAGCTGGTGGTGGCCTTCCGCTCCTCCCTGGAGCGGCGCCGGGCCCGCTGAGGGGGGCGAACCGGCGTCCAGATCCGCCGGCCCATCAAGGTTTGCCCATCGCCTGCCGCCTCAGCCCGGCTGGAACCACTCCGGCGTGGCGGTGTAACAGGCGGCGTTCTTTTCGTTTTCGCGGGCCTCCACCCGCCAGCAGCAGCTGCGGCCGCCGTCGCGCTCACGCAGCAGGGCATTGGCCCAGCCCCACACGAGTTCGGCGGTGCTTTCCATGCCCACATTCGCCATCACCCGCAGGTCGAGGGCACCCTGCTCATGGAGGGCCTGCCAGCTGGCCAGCAGGGGGTCATCGGCGTTCACCAGAAAGGTGTGGTCGAACTGGGCGGCCAGCTGGCGCTCCAGATCGCCCAGGCTGGAGAAATCCACCACGAAGCCGTGCTGATCGAGGCTTGAGGCGGCGAACCACACAGTGAAGCTGCGGCTGTAGCCATGCACGAAGCGGCAGTGGCCGCTGTGGCGCCATTGGCGGTGGCAGCAGGGGTAGCCGCTGAAGCGCTTGCTGCAGGTGTGGGCGGCGGGGGCATCCATGCCTCAAACCGTACCGAGGAGCGGAACCGTTCCGGCGCTTCCACGGGGCATCGGCCGGCTGGCCCGTCCCTGGTTACGGTGCGGCGAAACGCCACAACGTTGCGCAACACCCGGGGTCGTCGGCCCGCCGCCTCCTCCCCCCTCCTCTGATCCGATCGATGCCTTCTCCGTTATCTGGTGCTGCTTCTGGTGCGCCCTCAGGTGCTCCCTCTGGGGTTCCTTCCCCCCTGCCGGATCCCGCCTTTGCCGATGCCCTGCGCTTCAACGAGGCCGGCCTGATCCCGGCGGTGGCCCAGGACTGGCTCGATGGCGCCGTGCTGATGGTGGCCTGGATGAATCGGGAGGCCCTGGAGCGCTCCCTGGAAAGCGGGCAGGTGCATTACTGGAGCCGCTCGCGCCAGGAGCTGTGGCACAAGGGCGCCACCAGCGGCCATCTCCAGATGCTGCGGGGCCTCCGCTACGACTGCGACGCCGACGTGTTGCTGCTCAGCGTGGAGCAGGCGGGCGAGGTTGCCTGCCACACCGGTGCCCGCAGCTGCTTCTACGACCAGGGCTCCAGCCCCAGTGGCGGTGGGCCCGGCGCCGAGCCCCCGCCGGCGGATGCCTGCACGGAGCTGATGCGGGTGATCGAGGCGCGGCGCGATCATCCCGAGCCCGGCAGCTACACCAACAAGCTGCTGGAGGGGGGCGACAACCGCATCCTCAAGAAGATCGGCGAGGAGAGCGCCGAGTTCGTGATGGCCTGCAAGGACGGGGACCCATCCGAGATTGCCGGCGAGGCGGCCGATCTGCTGTTCCACCTGCAGGTGGCCCTGGCCCACCACGGCGTGGGCTGGCGCCAGGTGCAGCAGGTGCTGGCGGCCCGGCGCGGCGCCCCGCGGCGGGGCGGAGCGTGAAGGTGCCCCGCTCAGCGCCGGCCAGCCCCCGGAGCCCCCTGGAGGCGGCGATGCGCCGGCGGCTGGCGGAGGACTCCGGCCGCCGCTGGCTCTGGGCGGCCGGCTGCGCCCTGCCGGTGCTGGGGCTGCCCCTGCTGCTGTGGCATGGGCGGAGCCACCGCACCTTGATCCCCTTTCTCTATGGCCTCACCAGCCAGGCAGTGGGGGCGTTCCTGCTGGTCACCCTGGCCAGTTCCCTGTGGGTGCCCCAGGGGGCGCCGGGGGCTGAGGCTCAGCGGACCCGCCGCGGCGGCGCCCCTGACGCGCTGCCCCTGGCCCTGGTGCTGGCGGCCTCGGCCTGCTTCGCCCTGGGACACCGCCAGGGCCAGGAGAAGGCGGCCCGGGATGCGGCCACCTGGCTAAGGCTGGATGGCTGAGGCGGGATGGCTGGGGTGGGATCAGCCCACCGCCTCCCACAGCGCCTCGCCCTCGTCCCAAACTTGCTGGATGGCGCCGGCCTGCATCTCCAGCTCCAGCTGCGCACGGAATCGGGCGGAATCCAGCTCCGACGCCGCCAGCAATGCCCGCTCGCTCAGGGCGCCGCACTCGCGCAGGAGATTGGCGAGCTGATCGGGAGTGACTGGGGCGGCATCTGCAGGGCTCGGATCCGGGTTGGCTGCAGCCTTGTTGCGCCCACGCCGCGAGGGACCGGACGCCGCAGCTTCCGCCTGACGGGCCGCCCGGATCCGTTCGAGCAAGGCGCTCGCCGGTTCGTCGCCCGGGTCCTGGGGCACCAGCTCGCCGCGGAACGCCTTGGCCAGCAACGCCGGCGTCAGTCGCTCGACAATCCTGCGGGCGGCGGTGAGCCGGGCTTCGAGTTGATCGGCGAGGGAGAAGAGCTCCTGGGTGCGGCGGATGATTTCTTGCTGCTCCTGAACTGCGGGCAGTGGAATCGCCAGACTGGATAGAAACTGAGAATTGATAGTGTTAACTCCACTTATAGATCGTGCTGCCAGCTCAATAGTGCTCCTTGTCGAGGGCGACCTGAGGGAAAGTCCACCGGTTCGGGAGGACGGGTGTCGTGCAATCCCTCGAAAAAGGCATCAATCTCTTCCCGAAAGCCAGGCTCCTGCAGCAGCGCATCCCTGAGTTCCAGCAACTCCTTGGCCGAGGGCCGCACCGGTGTGAGCACCACCGCACCGCTTTCGAGGTCCCGATGCACCTTCACCTCCGTTCCCTCGAAACGAAACTCGGCCGGCAGGCGCACCGCCTGACTGCGGCCGTTGCGAAACAGCTTGGCGCGCATGGCGTCACCCCATGGTCTAGATCGAGTCTAGGCCTGCTCCATTCGCGGTGCCGGCTGCTGCAGCACCGCGCCAGGGGTGCCAACCCTCGCGTATTGCGACTGCGTCACTTGGCCACACTGAGCGGAATGTTGGGGCTTTCGGGATTCACATCCACGCTCTGCAGCTGGGGGCGCAGCACCAGATCCATGTCTTCCATCGGAATCGCGCCCAGTAGCACTTCATTGCCCAGCACCATCGCACCGGTAAAGCAGCGGCGATTCCGGAAACGCACTTCCACCGGCCCCACATAGGGCACCGTGCGGCGATGGCCATCCGCTAGCACCACCTCGCGCCGCTCCAGTTCCGCCAGGCTCAGCTGGATCGCCAGATGCTCCGGAATACAGAGATGCACCGCGCCGCTATCGGCAAGCGCCGACACCTCCAAAGGCGCCAAGTCGGGACGGGTGGGGTTGCTGAGGGAGAAGTTGCCGCGGATCAGACCCATGGACGCAATCTAATCGGGGTCAGCTCGCCCAGATCTCCTCCAGCTCCAGCACCAGGCCCGGACACAGCGCACCGCCCTCCATCTGTGTGGCTCCCTCCAGGCGCTGGGGGCCGGGTTCGCCCTCCCCGTTCGCCCGCCAGATCTCCACCGCCCGCTGCTCGGGGAACAGCAGCCAGCCCAGCTGGGCGCCATTGGCCATGTAGGCGGCCATCTTGCGGCGCAGGGCCTCGGCCCCGCGCGGGCCCTGATCCGAGGGACTGGCCAACTCGATCACCAGATCAGGGCAGAGCGGCGGGAAGCCGCGGCGCTGTTCGGGGCTGAGGGCCTGCCAGCGCTCCTGACGCACCAACGAGGCGTCGGGGCTCAGCACCGATCCATCGCTCAGCCGAAAGCCGCTGGAGCTGTCGAACACCTTCCAGGTGCCCTGGCCCAGAGCCCAGATCTGCAGACGGGTGATCAACAGGCTGTTGCGGACGCCGGTGTCGCCTCCAGTCGGGGTCATCGCGATCAACTGGCCATCGGCCGTCAGTTCCAGCACCGCCTCGGGGTTGGCCTGGCACACCAGTTCAAACTGCTCCGGCGTCAGCCGCAGATTCGGCGGGAGAAGCAGGGGTGAGGGGCCATCAACCGCGAGCTCGGTTGGACCCGACGAGGCTGCGGCAGCTGGTGGGGCGAGCGTCATGACCCCGGCGGCAGGCTGGAACCAGCCTAAGGGGGGTGGCCTGGCATGCATCGCCGATCTGAGCGGAATGTTGGCGGGCACCCCTCCGCCTCCAGGCGCCGCAGCAGCAGCTGCTGGCTTTCCTCGATCCTGAGCTCCAGCCCGAAGCGCGAGGCCACCTGTTGCGCCAGCAGCTCACCCAGTTGCCGCAGCTTCAGCAGAGCCGTGTTGGGATCCTCCGGGAAATAGCGCTCCGCCAGCGAGCCCAGCCGAAACAGTTGCTCGTCGTAGGGGCGGAGATGGGCGAAGTTGGTGCTCACAACACCACGCGCGATTCACGGATGTTCACAGCCATAAGCCGGCGGCGTTCGAACCGAAGCGTTCTGGCTGCGCATAGCATAAAGAGCGCTAGTGCTCCACGATGCTCAAGCTGAAGGCCTGGCTGCGGCGCCTGGTGATTGCCGTGGTCATCGTTGGCGTCTGCGTCTGTGTCGGCGGGGCGCTGGCGGCTCCGGCTTCCGGGGAGCTGAGGCCGCCATTCCGGCCGGAGATCAAGTATGCCCAGGTGGGCGACATCCGCCTGGCTTACTACACGCGCGGACAAGGTGAGCCGCTGCTGATGATCAATGGCTTTCTCTCCACCATGAGCCTCTGGGATCCGCTGATGGTGGAGGAGCTGGCCAGCCAGCATCAGCTGATCCTCTTTGATAATCGCGGCGTGGGTCTCTCCACCGACACGCCCGAGAATCACACCACCATCGCCCAGATGGCCGATGATGCGGCCGGCCTGATTCGCAGCCTGGGCTATCCGAAGGTGTCGATTCTTGCCTACTCGATGGGGGCGCGCATCGGCCAGCAGCTGTTGATTCGCCATCCCGATCTGGTGGCTAAGGCCGTGCTCTGCGCCGCCAATCCGGGTGGCAACCAGCAGGAACCCGCCAACGCCGACGTGGAGGCTCGTCTCAATGATCTCCGCACGCCGGAGATGGACAAGATCGCCCTCACCTTCACCGACAACGCGGCGGGCCGCCAGGCGGCCAAGGCCGTGGTGGCCCGGCTCAAGGCCGCCGTGGCGGCAGGCATCGTGCCCAACGACTTCAAGGTTTCCAGCCAGACCATCGCCCGCCAGGACCGGGCCCGCACCGTGCTCTGGCGGAATAACACCAGCAACTTCGAGGCCCTCAAGGGCATCCGGGTGCCCGTGCTGGTCACCGATGGCCGCTCCGACACGATCGATCCACCTCGCAACGCCCAGCTGATCGCCAACCAGATTCCCTTTGCCTGGCTGGCCTTCTTCGATGGCGGCCACGCCTTTCTCTACCAGTCGTATAGGAAATTCGCCGACACGGTGAATGTGTTCCTGAGCTGATCGCCACGCTCTGCGGACGGTTCCCATCACCTTCCGATCCGGTTCGCCGCACCGGGTGGTGAGGGCCGAATCGGAACAGCCGGTTGGCACGACCCGGCGCTCGCTTGGAACCCCCGACAGTGGCTTCACCGGGGCACGGACCCCGTTCATTCCCTGCCTGATGCGAACCATGTTGTCCCTGCGCACCGCCTCCCCCTTCGATCTGTTCGACCGTCTCGAGCAGCAGTTGCAGTCCGCCGAGCGCGTGCCCGCCGCCGAGGTGCATGAAACCGAGGAGGCCTACGAGCTGGTGCTGGAACTGCCCGGCGTTGATAAGGAGGCCATTGATGTGAAGGCCACCGACCGCTCCCTGGTGATCAGCGCCCAGCGCCGCAATCCCCGCCAGGTCGCCCCGGCTGTCGCCGAGGTTCCGGTGTCCGGCGCCGAGGCCCCTGAGGCTCCTGCCCCCGCCCCGGCCCCCGTGGCCAGCGGCCGTGGGCTGCTGCTCAGCGAGTTCCGCTACGGCACCTGGAGCCGCAGCTTCCGCTTCCCCGCCGGCATCGACCGCGACCAGCTGCAGGCCACCTATCGCGATGGTCTGCTCAGCGTGCGGGCCCCCAAGGCCCAGCGGGTGTCCACCGTGTCGGTGAAGGTGGAGGGCTGAGGGCCGGCCCCTCCCACGCAAGCCTCCCGAGCAAGCTCGATCCCTACCCCCGGCTGCGGCCGGGGGTTTTTTGCTGGCCGCCCCGGCTGTGCTGTCGCTGGCCGGCGGGTGGCCGGCAGATGGCCCCAACCGGGTGAGGCCCGGTGTTCCAGGATGCGGCTCGCGGTCCCTGGGCTGGCTACAGCGGGGGGCCGCTTCCGAGAGATCCATGAACGCCCTCCAGCTGCAGCCCGCCGATGTGGTGCTGGTGCGCCACGGCGAAACCGCCTGGAGCCTCAGCGGCCAGCACACCGGCGCCACCGACATCCCCCTCACGCCCCGCGGGGAGGAGGGGGCACGGCGGCTGGCGCCGCTGCTGGCGCCGGTGCCCTTCGGCCAGGTGCTCTGCAGTCCATTGCAGCGGGCGCGCCGCACGGCGGAGCTGGCCGGTTTCGGGGATCGTCTGGTGCTGGATCCCGATCTGATCGAGTGGAACTACGGCGCTTATGAGGGCCGCACCAGTGATGAGATCCAGCGGGATGTGCCGAACTGGCTGGTGTTTCGCGATGGCTGCCCCGGTGGCGAGAGTCCCGCCCAGGTGGCGGAGCGGGTCGACCGGGTGATCGCCCGGCTGCGCGGCGGCGACGGTCCGTCGCTGGTGGTGGCCCATGGCCATCTGCTGCGAACGCTGCTGGCGCGCTGGATCGGACTGCCCCCCAGCGAGGGTTGCCGTTTTCTGCTCGATACCGCCACCCTCAATGTGCTCAGCCACTACCGCGGCACGCCGGCCCTGCGCTGCTGGAATGCGGCGTTGCCGGAATCCCCGGCCGATCCAGCCCTGGCAGGCGAGGCTGCGCTCGCGGCGGGTTGATGGTCCAACCGTGTCGGTGGACCCCGATCAGGGATGCTTCGGAGCCAGGGCCACGGGGGCGGCCACCATCGGCCGGTTTTTCGTGGCCACCTCCGTGAGCCACTGGGCCACCACGGGGGTCGAGAGCATCCGGGTGAGCAAGCGGCACTCCATCTCCCGGTTGGCATCCTCCCCGCTGGCGATCACCACCAGAGCCTCACCGGAAGGGATGTATTCGCGAGAAAGGATCGAGAGGAGGGGCTCGGGCAACAGGGAGCCTTGCTGCAGATCCTGGATCACGTGAAGGAGCTCATGCCGAAGAATCTCTTCCTGATCCATTCCCTGGGCCTGAATGCTGGAGGCACAGAGAAAGACCAAGGCCTGTTCGCGGTGCCATCCACCCATCAGCATTGGGTTCTCGGCACATCGGGGATCCGAGTGGGTCACGGCCAGGCCGGCAGCAGCTGCAGCTGCGATCAGGAGCTGGATCAATAGAGGAGCGCGGAAGGTTAATTTCAGGTTAAGGCAAAGATCCTGCTCTGGGGGCCTGCGGGGAGGCGGGGCGGCTTACCTTTTGTAAACCGCTCTGGCGGCAGGCGCGATCATCCGGCTCACCCAGCCATGGGCTTCGGAAGGCGGGTGCCGCCGCGACCGAATCCTGCTTCCGAGGGAGTCCAGGCAACTGGGGCCGGCCAGGATGGCACCGTTGTCATGCCACTGCACGTGCGTTGTTCCGAGGCCTGCGAACGCA